>Ga0123356_10005916_pt1 | contig 12409 bp, 11 predicted proteins | sample TergutEmb28metaG_2_FD_92546 | JGI IMG/M metagenome (GOLD analysis project Ga0123356, IMG submission 92546) | Embiratermes neotenicus P3 segment gut microbial communities from Petit-Saut dam, French Guiana - Emb289 P3 | ecosystem: Host-associated > Arthropoda: Insects > Digestive system > Gut ... | reverse complement strand
TATGCTTTTGAATTGGGCTCCTCGAACCAGGGTCTCTGCCAGCGATGTTCCGAGCCATCCCGGAGCGCCACTCACTACGGCCAAACTCATATTCTTACCTCATCGATTGGGTAGCACCGCGTCACCGATGCATGACGTCTAATGCCCTCAAATGCGGTAATGCCAACACCGCCACGGGTCAATGCGTGAGTTTTCGCCCAGCTTTCGGCGATTGTCTCATCAAGTCAGGGTAGTAATCTGTTCGACAGAGTCTGTTTTCCGCAATCGGTGTTTGGAAGACTGTTTCCCCAAACTCTGTTTTCCCGAGTTTCCACGAGCATGTATCCAATGGGACGAATCCGCACCAGCATAACAGGCGTTTCCACCAGCACCCTGTGTTTGTTCGCAGCCGCACTATGCGCCGCATCCTGGTCAACCAACGCCCACGCACAGACCACCTCAGTGAATGCCCGTCGGTTTCAACCATCAACAGCACCGGATTCATCGTTATATCTAGAAAGCTCGCAGTCCCCAGGGACAGGGGAGTGGAATGCTGGATCGTGGGTCTCGTGGGCTGCGTCTCCCGTGACCATTCGCGACGCCAATCACGATGTGGTTGCGAAGGCAGTTTCCAGCCAATTGTCCATGGATATCGTCGGCAGCATCGGGCTTTCGAAACGCATATCGGTGGGAGCCCATATCCCGACGGTTCTATATCAGCGCAGTGACGACAACGAGGCGGTGGCTTCAGCAGTCAACGACGCACGGGCCCCGACGAACCTGTTGCAGCCATTCCAGTCACCGCCGCAACAAGCCTTCGGCGATATCGGCATCACCGGCAAGCTAACGCTCCTCACTTACGACGAGATGGGCGGGCTAGGACTCGCTGCTTATGGAAAAGTCACCGCGCCAACGGGGAAGAGCAACTCGTTTATCGCCGAAGGAGCGCCGACTGGCGAGTTCCGCATCCTCGCAGACCTGAACATCATCGCAGCCACATTCCGAGCAACCGTTGGGTACAAGTATCGCGCCGAACATCGCGTATTGGCCCAGCACACCATCGGCAACGAAATCCCATGGGGACTCGGAATCACTCTGTTTCCACGAGCAATCGGCATTGATGCGGAAGGACGATGGGCTTGGACAATCGAATCCTATGGTTCATTGCCAACAGCCCCCGATGCTCCGTTTACCAACGCCGCGATCACTCCAGCAATCGTCGCAGCCTCAGCAAGATACCAGTTTGCCAAGGACTTCACTATGACCGCTGGTGCCGAAATCCCGGTGTCGCACGCGTGGACCACTCCCATCGTGCGGGCAATTGTCGGGGTATCGTGGGCACCCAGAACCGAAGCATTGAACAGCGAAGGGATCCCAACCCACGTACGGAAACGCGGGTTCTTGCCCGAGGATGACGAGGATATAGATGACTTGGGTGATGAATTGGGTGTCGAACCGGGCGCGGTCAACGAACAGGATCGGGCGCAAGAAACCACGCCCGATACGGCATCTGATGCCGATTCGGAGCTTCCATCAGTCAGCACAGAAGATGTGGACTAGATGAAACGGTTTCTCAACCTGTGGATAGTGAATCAGGTAGCCAAGATCGTCGCAGTTGCCGCAATTGGTGCTTCGGTTCTTGCAGTCACTCCATCGGTGTCCCTTGCACAGGACCGATCCGATTCGCAGCAATCCCAAACCACACGCGGCCCATCCATGCGGTCGAGACTTGGCTCGTCGACTGCTCGCAATCTTCTCGCCTCGCCGGACGACGAAGACCAAATCCGCGGCGTGCAAAGGCTAGGGGCACAAAACGATTTCGCTGCAATCCAGATCCTGCTTCAAGACATCACCGACACTCCAAAGAAAGCAGCCGAACCGCGAGTCCGAATCGAAATGATCCGGGCCATGGCCCCATTCGCATCAAGAGCACCAGTGCGCGCCGTCCTGGTTTCGTGGATGATGGAACGTCGAAACCCAGGCCGCGCATCGCCACTAGGGGACCTCGCTGCCGATCAAGCTGCGATGGCCCTCTCGGCTTACGGCAACACCGACGCGATTCGTCAGCTTGTGCTGGCCATTCCCGAAGGCGAGGAAGCCGCGACGCGAGCTGCTAACGCGCTGCTTGCCCATCCTCCCGCACTCATCGAACCATTTCTGCTGCCGCGTGCCCTCGAATCCAAGGTTGTTGTCGAAGTACTAGGCGAAATGGGTGACTTGCGGGCCATTCCAGCGCTCAGGAAGCTGTTAACCGAAGGGGACATTAGTGTGAGAGTTGCCGCAGGAATTGCGCTGGCGAGGCTTGGTGATTCTAGCGCAGCTTCGACAGCTCGGGATTGGTTGGCTCAAGAAGGTTCTTCGTTCGAACTGCGTATCGGCACAGCCCAGATCCTCACGTTGATTCGCGATCCATACGGTCCACGAGCCATCGCAGTCTTGTTGGCAGACCCGGCAACGCGCGATGAGGGCATTGCTCTTGCGGAGCTGGCACCGACACAGCAGCTCGCCTCATCGTTGGCTGGGCTTGCGACGATATCTGAGGGCGATCAACTGGCACGTGTCTTTGTTGCGCTTGCGAACTGCGGTGGTCCGCTTGCGGCGAAAACCTTGGAGTCGTTGCTACAGAAATCGAATCGCGACGCTGCTGTTGCCCTCGGGCGTTGTCGCGGTCCCGAGGCTTCCGCGGCCATTTCTCGGGCGCTGCGAGATCCCAAAACTCGACGGATTGCTGCTCGTGCTGCGCTGGTTCGGGCGGCGGAGCAGGGGATGCAAGTGGACGGGCTTGCGTCGGCTCTTGGAACTCTCTCGAAGTCTTCCGATCCAGCCGACAGATTTGTTGGGGTGTTTGGATTGGTCTTTACGGGGCGAGCCCAGATAAAAACCATCGCCAAGTCTGAAGACCCTCTCGCGCTGGTTGCGGCGTGTAATGCGTCGGTGTCGGCTGTTTCTCAGCGGGCGGAGTGTAAGAATGCGCTTGCGAAGACAACAGACATGGAATCGCGAGAAGCATTTGCTGCTTCGCTCTTTCGGGATGCCACCATAGACGGAGTTTCAACGTCGACATTGTTCGAGTGGGCAGAGACTCCAGCTACTTCCGCGCCGGTTTTCGCCAGATTGTTGGGTTCGAGGGATGCCGAATCGGTGCGTCCTCGGATCGAGAGGCTTCTGTTTTCTGGGGATCCCGATGTACGGGCGCAGATGGCGATTGGGTTGGGAGAGAGCACGCAACCGTCGGTGGTTTCTTTACTGGCTCGGGCCTATGCGTTTGAGCAGGATCCTGTGGTTCGACGTGCTGTTGTGACTGGGATTGCGAGTGTGCATGCGAAGAGGCGTACTGTTGTTGGGCGGCGTTGGCTTGAGACTGCGGAGATGTTGGATCCTGACACGATTGTGCGAGCGACAGCGCATCGTGGTCTTTCGGGGAATCGTAGATTCCCGATTGAGCAGGGCGAGCATATGCTGTGGCTTCGGGTTGGAACGGGATCGGATGATGGAATGACGGGCGTCTATGCCGTAAGGGTGGTCCTTCCCGATGGATCAACTATTTCGGCGGTGACGGCACCCGATGGCGAGGTATTGATTCCCTCGATGGCACCTGGTCTTGTCAGCGTTCGCGCAGGCGGTACATCATTGGGATATCTTGCAGCGCCTTCTATTTCCCGCGGACCCGGACGAAACGGAAACTGAGCAACCACGAATGATCAAGAAAGTTAAGCAGCCAATTCACGAAGATGATGTTCCTTTCGAGGAATCGATGGAGCAGCTTGCGGATATCGTTGAAAAGCTCGAAGGAGGGGATATTCCACTCAACGAATCAGTAGCGCTGTTCGAAAAAGGAATGGCAATCGCCAAGCGCTCCCAAGCTCAACTCGACAGAGTCGAGAAAAAAGTCGAAGAGCTGCTCCGTGTAGAAGACGATGGGACCCCAGTCACACGCCCGATGTCACCAATGGGCTGATTTGATTCATCTGACTCGATTATCCTGGCTCGAATCTCATGACCCACCCCATATCTAATCCCCCAAAACCCAGGACAGCCGCTGCACTAATCATCGGCAACGAACTCCTAAGCGGCAAAATCAACGAACAAAACCTAGTCGTCCTCGCACGAACCCTGCGATCTATCGGAATATCCCTGCGCCGCGTGGCCATGGTCCCAGACGAAATCCCAATAATCGCAAACGAAGTCGCCTCACTCGCATCATCCTTCGACATCCTCTTCACAAGCGGCGGGCTAGGACCAACCCACGACGACGTCACCGTCGCCGCCGTCGCGCAAGCTTTCAACACGCATACCGAGGACGACCAACCAACGGCAGAAGCAATTCGTCAACACTTCGGAGACAACCTAAAACCAGGACACCTGCTCATGGCGAGAGTCCCACACGGCTGCAAGCTTGTCGCAAGGGATGAAGGCGGGTGGCCAACGATTCTCATGAACAACGTGTGGCTCCTGCCAGGTGTCCCCGAAGTGTTCTGTGCGAGGCTCCAAACAATCAAGAAGCACCTCACAGCAGGCCAGCCATTCGTCTGCAGCGAAGTCTACACCCGCATCGATGAAGGCTCGCTAGTGCCACTGCTAAACCAAGTCGTGACGCAATTCCCAAATGTCGACGTTGGCTCTTACCCCACCTGGGACCACCCCTGTTACGAGACGAAACTCACCTTCGATGGCACCGACGCATCGGCTGTTGAAGCAGCCTGTCGAGCATTCATCAAACTGCTTCCCGAAGCCGAACCAATTCGCGTCGACCGCGACTCTGGGTCATCGCAAGCACCCGTCGAAGCTGCCCAAACTGAGACGTGATCCCGGCGCGTTGGATAGCCGAGCATCTTGAACGCGGGACTCTGCGATCAAGTCGCGTAGCCAACGCAGTGTCTCAGGGACTATCTCATTGCTACGAAGCAGTTGCGGATCCACGTCTGCGAAGCCGCGTGGAGATTCCGTCGGGGGTCCACACGATTGGGATTGGCAGTGCGGTTTTCGGGGGTGCTGGGAAAACGATGGTGGCCATCGCGTATGCGAGGGCGATGAGACACGCAGGACACCGCGTGGCCTTTGTGGCCCACGGATACGGTGCCAAACCGAGAGATCCTGTTGTTTGTGTTGGGCATGAAAGGGTGAGTGATGTTGGAGACGACGCGTTAGTTGCGGCACGGGAGCTTCGGGATGTCGGAGTTCAGGTTTGGGTAGGTGCTGATCGCGACAGTGTTCTCCGGCACGCATCGAGGTCAGCAGAAGTGTTGGTGATTGATGGATTGCTGCAGTCGCGACCTCGTGCGGTGGATAGGTCAGTGCTTGTGATTGACGCTGCCTGTTCGTGTGATGCGTGGGCGTGTCCGCCGTTGGGCGATTATCGAGGCTCGTTGGATGGGTTGTTGTCGTTGGCGAACGAGGTGGTGGTTGTGAGGGATGAGTTTGATAGTCCTAGAGAGTTGAGTTTGGGGCGGTGGACTGGGATTCGTAAGGAGCGAGAGGCGGTGTTGGTGGTGACGGGGTTTCGTGGTGACTCAGGAGTATGTTCGTTCGCGGATCTGGCTGGGTTGCGGTTGGGGTATGCGAGTTTGTTGGCGCATCCGGAGCGTGTACTCAAGACGCTGCGTCTTCGCGGAGTGGAGCCGGTGAGTGTTTGGAGCGGTTCAGATCATGGCCCGCTGGACCGGAAGGGTGCCATGGAATTGCGGAATCTGTCGAAAGCACACAACCTTTCGGCATGGATTGTTTCCACAAAATGCGCATGTCACTTCGCCAACCAAGATATCGGGGCGTCGCAGATCGTCATTCAAGTCCATGTCAAGCTAAGCCCTGAACTCTTGATCTAGTACCGCAGACACTGCTAGATCCCTCGATCCATGCGTACACCAAAACTGTTTACTCTCGTCACTGCGGCGCTCATCGCAACCGCATCGATTGCATTCGTGGCTTGTTCTGGTGGCCCACCGCCGGAACCAAAAACCGCCAACATTCAGCCCGGCGAAATGCCACCCGGTGCAGTCTGGGACGGCGTCTACTTCAACGCAATCTGGGGCAACCTGCACATCGTAGCCACCGGTAACAACTTCGAAGGCAGATGGCTCCGCACCGACGAATCTGCCTGGGGCGAGATGAAAGGCAAAATCACCGGCGACATCGCGCGATTCGACTGGAAAGAACACACCATCGGACTGGTAGGCGCGTCGGGAACAAGAACAGGCAAGGGATACTTCCGATACGTGCGTCCCGAAGGTGCCAACCTGGATGACCAGCTCAAGGGCGAATGGGGTTTCAAGGACGCCGAAATCGGTGGTGGCGAGTGGGACTCCATCAAGCAGCGCAACAAGCCACCTAAACTGGACAGCATTGGCGGCGAGACCGAACCAACGGTCGGAAACTGGAACTAGCGATGCCAATGGACGCAACCAGTGGGCTTCACTTCGAAGAACCCCCAATCTTCGAACGTGGATCCCAAGGACGAACCGGAGCCTCCATCGCAAAACCCGATGTGCCCGACGTCGATCCTCAACAACTGTTTGGAGCCCTAGCGCGAAAGACGCCCGCCGGACTCCCAGAAGTAAGCGAACCAGAAGTAGTCCGACACTTCGTGAGACTGTCGAACAACAACTTCTCGGTAGACACGCAGTTCTATCCCCTGGGTTCATGCACAATGAAGCACAACCCAAAGGTCAACGAGTGGGCAGCCCGACTACCAGGTTTTGCCTCAATACACCCGTCGACACCACCAGACTTCGCCCAAGGAGCCCTCGCCCTAATGTGGAATCTAGAGCGAGCGCTATCGGAAATCTGCGGGATGGATGACGTATCCCTCCAACCAGCAGCCGGTGCCCAAGGTGAAATCGCCGGGCTGATGATGATCCGGGCGTACCACCGAGCACAAGGACGCAATCCAACGACAGTGCTAGTGCCCGACACAGCCCACGGAACAAACCCAGCCTCTTGCTCGGTCAACGGGTTGCGAGTCAAACCGTTCCAAAGTGGCGACGACGGCGTCATCGACCCAGCGAAACTATCCATCGCGGTAGCAGAAGTCGGCGATGACCTAGCGGCCATCATGATTACAAACCCCAACACCCTGGGGCTTTTCGAGTCGGGCCTTCCAGCAATCACGAGCATGATTCATCAAGCTGGCGGGATGCTCTACGGCGACGGTGCGAACCTAAACGCGTTGATGGGACGAGCCCGTCCTGGAGACCTTGGGTTCGACATAGTCCAACTAAACCTCCACAAAACCTTCAGCACTCCGCACGGAGGCGGTGGGCCGGGATCTGGACCGGTTGCGTTCAAAGCATCGCTAGCCCCATTCCAGCCAACGCCGGTGATCAAGAACAACAACGGACACTTCACGACCGACACGCAGCGTCCGCAAAGCATAGGCCGGGTGAGGTCGTTCTATGGAAACTTCGGCATCATGGTTCGCGCGTACGCATACATCCGCGAGTTGGGAGCTGAGGGTTTGAAGCAAGCGACGGACATGGCTGTGCTGAATGCGAACTACCTCGCGGCGTTGTTAAAAGATGTATTCCCGCCGCATGCGCTGCAGAGGAGTTTGCATGAGGTGATAGTGTCGGATCGGGTGTTGGAGGCGGAGACGGGAGTGAAGACGTTGGATGTAGCGAAGAGGCTTATCGACCATGGGTTCCATCCTCCGACAGTGTATTTCCCGTTGGTTGTGAAGGGTGCGATGATGATTGAGCCGACGGAGACTGAGTCGAAGGAGACGATTGAGTCATTTGTTGCAGCGATGCGGGTGATAGAGTGTGAGGCGCGGGAGACGCCTGAGCTTGTGACTGGTGCGCCGCATTTGACGAGGTTGGATCGGTTGGATGAGGCGCGTGCGGCTCGTAAGCCGGTGCTTCGGTGGGTTTCTGCTGGTTGAGGGTCTTCCTGTAGTTTCTTTGTCGGCGGTGATGGGAATCCGTCGAAATTCAATTGAAAATCCAGGCATTTTTGTTCACGCTGGTGGTGTTTGTGCTGTGGTTTGTGATTGTTTGGGGTATTGGAAAAAAATGTTGCGGGTTGGTATTTGGTGGGGTAGTTGTTGTGCGTTATGTTTTGGATCTTGCGCATGTTGGGATGGGAGTTGGCTCCAGGGGCTGGGGTTGGTTTTTGTTCTTGCGTGGGTTCATGTTGGGGTGGTGGTAATGTTGGTTCGCGCATATGCGCTGGCATGAGTCTTGCAGTGTGTGTGTGTGTGTGTGTGATTGTAGTTGGCTAACTCTGGGTGTAGATCCGGGTTTTTGGGTTTTGGTTGGTTTGGGGGGGGGGGTGAGTGCGTGGGTGGGGTTTGGGGGTTTGAGGGGCGCTGGTGGGCTGGTGGCGTGGTTTGGTGCTTGCGCTGCTGGGTTTGGTCGTGGATTTTTGTCTTGGGAAGGTGGTGGGTTGTGAGAAGAGGTTTATCGGTGGGTTGGTTGCTTCGTTCTGGCGTGTTGGTTGCGCTAGGTGGGTTTGCGGCGACGCTGGGGTGTGGGAGTTCTGAGAGTCCGAAGCTGGGGGATGGTGAGGTTCAGAACCTTGCTTTTACGGCTGAGACTTTGTGGGGTGATGCTCCGCTTTCTACTAGTTTGGAGTGGAGTTTTAGTAGTCCTGGGAGTGGGCCGTTTAGGTGTGAGCTGGATGTTGATGGGGATGGGGTTTTTGAGACGGTTGTTGAGGATTGTTCGCAGTCGGGGTCTTATGCGGTTACTTGGAGTGAGCATGGCAAGGTGGAACCTGCGCTGCGCGTTGTATCCACAGCAAACACGCTTGAGGCGAAGGAGACGATCTTTGTCAATCGCGTTTTCTATGTGGACAATCTGGTAAGAGTCCAACACATCCCTGGACTACTATCATCAACAGTCGAAGGCGACGAAGACTACGAAATCGTAGAAATAGTCGTCGACAGCGCTGCGAACATGCCTGCAATCGCCGTAGGCGACATCCTTTGGGACGAATCAGCGGATGGGTATTTCCGTCGAGCCATGTCAGTAATGAACGAAGGCACCAAAGTATTGATGACCGTGGATCAAGCCTCGGTGTTTGATATCGCCTACGACGGATTCTGGGGCAAACGTGAGCGCGAACAAGATCCGACCACCGCGAAAATGTTCCTCCCTTACAACAAAGACTATTGTAAGAAAGTCATTTTCGGTAATGGTGACAACGGTTTCGAACGCACTGACCTTCCGCTCGGCAAGATCGATTTTCAATTAGGAAGCAACTCTTTTGCCATGGAAGACGGCAAACTAGCATTCGGAGTAGAAGTTACCTCCGTCGACTTCGACTGGAAAATCCTTACGATGAATGCAGTCATAGCAACCGATACAAGACTTTGCGGAAAAGCAGCATTGGCCGTCAATACCGACCTCATCGATGAGAAAACGCCGAACATGCTGCCGTCATTTGGTCACGAATTCGATTTCGGGAAATACAGAGCCAGATTCGGACTCACAGCAAAAGTTGGCTTCAAGCTCAAAGCTAGCGTCAAAGCTGGCATCCCATTCGCGATTGGTACCACCAACACCTTCCATATCCACGCGAACCCTCTCTGGCGAGACATCAAGCATACCGGATCCGAAAGCAAGTCTCTCGGCGATTGGTCTGTCGACGGCACAGCGGAAGCCCGGGCGTACCTTGATGTTTCTCTTGGTATCGAGCACGGCAAACCAAAACCCTGCAAAGAAAAACTGGTCACGAATAGCGAATTCAGCTTCACAGCCGGCGTAGAAGTCGGCATGAAACTAAAAGGTACACTTAGTGTGGACCAAAACCTAAAAGGGAAAGCATGTCTCGATTTTGCCTTCTATCGAGACATTTATCTCAACGCCATTCCACCATGGTCGTTAGCATGTTTCAAACAAACCTGGAACCTCCCAGAAACAACGTTCTACAAAGCATGCTGTCCGAAACACCAGGAAGATACTCACGAATTCCCGTTCGGAATGTGCTCTGCAAACGAAGGAGGCCAAGACTACCTGCCACCTGGGTGTCATATTGACGGAACGTACTACCCAGCAGGAACTGCGAACCCAAAGAAAACGTGCTATCACTGCGATGCTTCCAAAAACCCCTATGATTGGACGCAAAACCCGTCCGACGAGTGTACTCAGTTCCTCGGATGCACTATCGATGGAGTTTACTATCCCGACGGTACAGTTAACCCGGACGATCCGTGCGAATACTGCGATATTACGTTCAATCGAACTATGTGGCGACCCAACAATAGCGGAAGCTGTAAAGGTGGCGGTGGAGGATCGGGCGGTTCTGGTGGAGCTGGTGGTTCGGGAGGGAACGGTGGAGCTGGGGGTTCCGGTGGAAGTGGTGGAAGTGGCGGCGGTTCCGAGCACGGTGGCAAGGTCGTTATTGCCGAAGTCTACGGTGGCGGTGCGTCCAGCACAGCAATGCTGAAGAACGACTACGTCGTGTTGCTAAACCGCAGCGGTGCCCCGGTGCAGCTTGGTGGAATGACGTTGCAGTATGCGGCTAGGTTGGGGGATTTCAACGCGGCCAGCACGGTTCAGAACACCGTGCTTCCCCCATTCCTGCTCGCACCGGGCAAGTACTACCTGGTTTCGCTGAGTGGCGGCACAGTCGGTGCTGAACTTCCCACGGCAGACTTCTCGGGCGGGACAGCTATGGCCGCAGCTAGCGGCAAAATCGCTCTTGTGGCGGCAGGGTCAGCTTTGGATGGTTGCGGTGCTACTGGAAACCCATGCCCCCTTGCCAGCGTGATTGACTTTGTCGGCTACGGCATGGAAGCATCGCAGTACGAAGGTTCAGCTCCCACCGGCGACATTTCCGTATCCACGGCGGCCATACGCAAAGGTGGCGGGTGTGTCGATACGGACGATAACGGGAAAGATTTCGAGGTCGGCTCGCCGACGCCGCGGAACAGCTCCACTGTGCCGGTCGACTGTGGTTGGAAACCGGAACCTGGTACAGGCTTAGCTATCGCGATATCCGCGGGCGGCTACCACACCTGCGCGGTGACTCAGAATGGTCGCGCTATGTGCTGGGGAGCCAACAACATTGGTCAACTGGGCGATGGTTCTCTCGCGAACAAGCTAGTGCCAACTCCGGTTGCTGACTTGGCCCTGGACGTTGCTGATATATCTGCTTCGGATGGAAGCACATGCGCGCTAAATGAAGGTGGTGGTGTTTCGTGCTGGGGCCATAATGCGTTTGGCCAGGTCGGAGACGGTTCGACCGACGAGTTCAAAGTGGCACCCGCTTCGGTCAACGGGCTGAGTTCTGGTGTATCCGCTATATCTTCTGGAATAGGTATGCATAGGTGCGCAGTCACATTTGCTGGAAAACTACTATGCTGGGGGAATAACGCGCAGTGCCAAGTCGGAATTGACTGTGGCAAGAACATTCTGGCACCAGTGTTTATCGACAATCCCGACTGGTTAGGGGTTTCAGCAGTCACCACAGGTGGATCGCACACATGCGTGATCGAGCAGGGTTTTGGCTCGGTTTGGTGCCATGGATCAGGACCTACTGGCATTTATTCCAGCAGTGTCGCTGCGATTTCCAGCGGTTCATCGCACGTTTGCATGCTATCGAAAGTCGGTGGCGTGAAGTGTTGGGGGAGCAACTACTCTGGCCAGTTGGGCGACGGCACCGGGCTGGATGCAAACAGCCCGGTGCAGGTAATCGGGCTGACTTCTGGCGTTACGGCGATTTCCGCTGGGCGGGATCACACATGCGCCATAACCACGTTAGGCGAGGTCCTGTGTTGGGGCCGCGGCCCCATGGTTGGAGATGGCTCAACCGGTGACAAGCTAGTTCCTACCGAGGTAATAGGACTCACTTCCGCTGCAGTCGCGGTAACAGCCGGCGGTTCGCACACTTGCGCGTTGACCGTTGGAGGTATTGCTTGTTGGGGATCCAATCTGTTCGGCCAACTCGGCGACGGCACAACCACCGACCATCTTGTTGCAAACCCAGTGGTAGGTTTCCCCTAACCAGCCCGAACACCCACCGAAATGTGCGGCATTTTCCGCACCAGTGCAATTCACTCCCGCCCGAACCGCACCGACCTGCCGCGGAACGCGCACGAAATATGCCCCCTCGCCACATCCTGGGCACTGGCGATGGGAACACAAACCCGGTTGTCCCGCGGCAACCCAGGACGCCTCGGACCGTCCAATCGGGCAAACCTGCTGCTATATCATTGACCTCGAGGACTTGTACCGATCTGCCCCCAGTGAGCGGTTGATCTGACCGACCTTCACGCCGGACCATCCCACCGGACACCGTCTGCACCACCGGTTTTGGTTTATGTTTTGCCAGCGCACCCTGAATCGCGAGGTTTCCTACGCAATACACGTATTGGGGGCATGGATGGGCCATGCGCGGGCCTATTGTTCTGAAGGCGCGATCCCTTTCCCGGCACATATCGCCCCGGCGCTGGTGGTTCTTGCGGTTTCACTTGGTTTTGGGTTGGTTGTGCCAG
>Ga0123356_10005915_pt1 | contig 12409 bp, 12 predicted proteins | sample TergutEmb28metaG_2_FD_92546 | JGI IMG/M metagenome (GOLD analysis project Ga0123356, IMG submission 92546) | Embiratermes neotenicus P3 segment gut microbial communities from Petit-Saut dam, French Guiana - Emb289 P3 | ecosystem: Host-associated > Arthropoda: Insects > Digestive system > Gut ... | reverse complement strand
TATAAAGCACTCCTCGGATACCTTGTCCCACGTTTGCCCTAAAAGATAATGACGCTCTAAAATTGCACGTTCCTCCGGATTGTCAAGAATCATAATCAGGTTTTGTATTTCTTCTTGCAAATTAACGTATCTGTCAATATCTTTGTTGAGCTTTTCCTCGGCGCGCGCGATTTTTATGACCGTCCGTTCAACTCCGCTCCCGTAATCGCCCGCGTTTCCTGTGTTTAAGTAACTGCGTGACTTAATGCTGAAATTTTTCCACTCGTCAAGTCGGAGAATTGCGCTGTCAATTACTCTGTCAAGCTTGATTGCTTGTGAGAGATATTCTTTAAGTGTCATAATAAAAACCCTTTCTGCGTTAACTAAGCGTTATGGTTTTATTATAAGACAATAAACGACGATTTTCAACAGAAAAAACTGCATTATTGTGCAAGATTTAAAGCTATTCCGCATACTGCCCCCACAGCTATGAAAACAACGGGATGAAGTTTTATTCTTTTTAGTTTGGGAATGTACTCAGCCGCAAAGCAGGCGGTGGTTAAAAACGCGTATATAATTACTGTTTCAGGGGTAAAGCCTGTTTCGGTTTGCAAAGTCAGCATAAGCATAAAAAACAGCGCACCTGCGATTAATCCCGTAGCGGCAGGGCGCACTGCCCAAAAGACACCCGCGGCAACCACGCTTTCACCATAGCGGCTCATAAACCGCGCCACAAGCAGAATTATAATCACTGACGGCAAAACTAATGCAAGGGTGGCAATGATTCCGCCGGGGATTCCCGCTGTGTTAAAACCCGCAAAGGTCGCCATATTCACGCCGAAAGGCCCCGGGGTAGACTCCGAAATAGCCAGCATATCCACAAGCTCCCCCTCGGTGAACCAGCCCTGCTTTTCAGCTATTTCCCGAAGAAAAGGTATGGTCGCGAGTCCGCCGCCTATTGCGAGCAGACCGGTTTTGAAGAATTCAAGGATTAAATAAATGTATGTCATTCATCGTCCTCCGGTGCGCTGAGGACATCGCACCCTACACGCGAAACAACCCGCGCCCGTGCTGTTCCGAATAAACCTGCCGCTAAAATGGGAAACACCGGCGAAAGCCCGATAAAGGCGACGCTGACAAAAGCCAAAACCGCGATAAGCCCTGTTATAACGCCACTGACCGACTGACGTGCTAATTTAAAAACCGAAACCGTGACAAGAGCGCAGGCGGCGATTCTAATCCCGGCAAAGGCACTCTGTACAGTTTCGTTGCCGCTGAAATTATGCAGAAAGGCGGCGATGAGGGTGATTATTACCACGCTCGGAAAAATCAAACCGAGCGTCGCGAAAATTGCCCCCGCTATGCCTTTCTGCTTGGCGCCGATGAAAGTCGCAGTGTTTACGGCGATAATTCCGGGCGTCAACTGCGCGACAGCGTAAAAATTCAGCAGTTCTTCATCTGTAGCCCACTTCTTTTCGTTTACAACGACGCGGGTGAGCATAGGGAGCATGGCGTAACCGCCGCCGAAAGTGAACAAGCCTATTCGGGCGAAGGTTAAAAAGAGGGAAAAGTAGGGGGCGGGCAGCGCATTGCGCGAAGCCCGCCCGTTTTGATTTAATTTATTTCGCAAAATCTATTGCCCTGCTTTCCCTGATTAAATGCACCTTAATCTGTCCCGGATATTCCATGTCGTCCTCGATTTTCTTAGCGATTTCACGCGCTAAAATAATCATTCCGTCGTCGCCCATGCTGTCGGGTTTAATCATAATCCTGACCTCACGCCCCGCCTGAATGGCGAAGGATTTTTCGACGCCGTTATAAGCCGTGCAGATTTCCTCAAGCTTTTGCAAGCGCTTAATGTAATTCTCGTAGTTCTCGCTTCTTGCGCCGGGTCTTGCCGCGCTGATTGCGTCGGCGGCTTGTACAATCGCGGCGATTACCGTCTTGGCTTCAACATCACCGTGGTGCGCCTCAATCGCGTGCAGAACCTCAGGGCTTTCCTTGTACTTTTTGCAGACTTCTATGCCGATATGAACGTGCGAACCGTCGATTTCCTGCGTTAACGCCTTGCCTATGTCATGCAATAAGCCGGCTCTGCGGGCTAAATTCGCGTCTACGCCGAGTTCTGACGCCAAAATCCCCGAAAGGTGCGCGACCTCAATCGAGTGAGCAAGCACGTTTTGGCTGTAAGACGTCCGGTAATAAAGCCGTCCGAGAAGCTTCACGATTTCATGGTTTAAGCCGTTAACGTTGGTATCAAGCACGGCGCGTTCGCCCTCCTGCTTGATTTTAACTTCAACGTCGTGCTTAGCCTTTTCGACCATTTCTTCTATGCGGGTCGGGTGAATCCTGCCGTCCTGAATCAGCCGTTCGAGCGAAATGCGGGCGATTTCACGCCTTACGCGGTCATGGCTTGACAGGGTAATAGCTTCCGGCGTATCGTCGATGATTAAATCAACGCCCGTGAGCTGTTCGAGTGTGCGGATATTACGCCCCTCGCGCCCGATAATACGACCCTTCATTTCGTCGCTGGGCAGAGGAACCACAGAAACCGCAAGTTCCGACACTGTTTCGGAAGCAAGCCTTGATATAGCGAGCGAAATGTAGGCGCGCGCCTTGTTGTCGCACTCGTCCTTAACCCGCTGTTCATGCGCTATAATTCTGACAGCTTTTTCGTGTTCAAGCTCGCCGTCAAGCAGGGACAGAAGTTCTGCCTTTGCCTGTTCTTGAGTAAGCTTTGAAAGCTCAGTTAATTTGTCATGCTGACGTTGTTTTTCGCGTTCGGCGGCTTCAAGCTTTTCGTCCAGTAATTTATTCTTGTGGACTAACGATTCCTCCAGTTTCTCGATTTTATCGCTCTTTTTCTCAAGATTTTCTTCTTTTTGCTGTAATCGTTTTTCGTTTCTGCCGAGTTCTGACCTGCGCTCCTTGAGTTCTCTTTCCGATTCCTGTTTTTGGCGGTTAATGTCTTTCTCCGCCTCAGCCTTGAACTTGTAGATTTCGTCTTTTGCCTCTACTAAGGCGTTTTTCTTCTTTGTCTGGGCTTTTTCATTTGCCTCGTTGATGATTCTGAGTGCTTCTTTTTCCGCGGATTCTATATGCGCCTCCGCGAACTTCATGCGGTGTTTTTCTCCTGCTCTGAACATCAAAAAGCCGAGAAGTACGGCTCCTATGCCAAAACTGAGCAAACACAGCACTGCTACCTGCCACACCTGTATCATTGGCAGCGTCCTCCTTGTTATATTAACCCGCGCTTTCAAGTCAGCCGCGGGATTAAAAAGATTGATTTGCTTTATATTAAAAAATTACTTGGTAATTTATATAAGCATATCATTACTATTTTATAGTATAATCCCTCCGTTGTCAAGTGTTTTTGTGGTCTTGTCCGAAAAATTTAGGTAAAAAGTGCAAGTTGCCGCGAAATGCTTGGGATTTCGGGGCGCAGAGGAGCTAAGCACTTCTTTTAACCAAGTCTTTCTTTTAATGCTTCCTGAAGAACACCGGAAAAGTTAATGTGCTGTTTCTCGGCGGCGGCGTTAAGCCAGTATGGTATAGACAACGTTTTCTTTACATACCGCGTTTGGCTTTTAATGTTTTCAATATCAGCGACAACGAGCATTACACAGCCGTTTTCGACAGTTACATCTGAAATTTTAGACGGCGCGGGTAATACTCTGCCCTCTTCAAGTAAAACCTCAATATATAACTCCAGCGCTTCTTTTGCCATAACAGCCGCGCCCTCTAACGAATCGTCATAGGAATAACAACCGTCTAAATCGGGGAAATATACAGATACAGTGCCGTTGTCCTCGTTTGCGAATTGCGCGGGATATGTGTATTTAGTTTTTGTTTTCATAGTAACACCTCATTTCAAGCCTGCTTTTGCAAGTATAGAATTTTCAAGACCTTTTCCCATTTCCGTATGGTGATGCGGAACCTGAAAAAAATTGCCGTTTACTTTGTAATGGTAATGACTACCTTTAATTTTTACAGCCGTGATTCCCGCTTTTTTCAATTTCTTTATCATTTCAACACCGGTCAAAGCAATCACCTCTTGACAATATTATAACACGCAACTTACGTGTTGTCAAGAGGATTGATATATAATTTTTCAGGGCGCAGAGGAGCTAAGCACTACTTGACATTAATTCCCGATATTGCTATAATTTAAGTAACATTCATATAGGAGGCGGGGATTGCGGAGGTTTGACTTATGCCGTTTGACGAGTAGGGACGCGATATATCGCGTCCGCTCACAAACCGCGCAAGCTTTAACGGACGCCATGTATGGCGTCCCTACGTCCCGCAAATATCCACAATAACAAGCTCCGGTCGGTTAAACACCCTCGGAAGCCCTCTTGAGCTTTTTGAAAGCCCCCTGCTGACTACCATATCTCCCCGCCCTAAGTCATAATGTCCGCCCGCATACCTCGGCAGAAAGCCCTGATTAACCGCGTAAATGCCGTTGAAAAACCGCGGAATAATCACCTGCCCGCCGTGAGTATGTCCGGTCAGAATGAGGTCGAAGCCGAGCTTTCGGTATAAATCCGCCTTTTCGGGGCGGTGAGTCAGCAAAATCGTGAACAGCGCAGGGTCAGATTCAGACACGCAGTTGACAAGCTGTTTTTTGAATCTTTCCGCGCCGATAATAGCATCGTCAACCCCGCAGACGTTGATTTTATTGCCGTGTACGCTGATTTTCCGTGAAACGCCCTCAAGCACATCAGCGCCTAAGTCGCGGAAAAACCGCTTGATTTCACGGATTTCGCCGCTTTTATATTCATGGTTGCCCGACGCGTAGAAGACAGGATATTTACCGAGTTTTCTGAGCAGAGCCTTGGTGTTGCCGTGCGGAATTACATGGTCGGCGATGTCGCCCGCCATCATAATGAGGTCGGGATTGCTGTCGTTGATGGCGCGGACAAGTTTTTCCTGCGGCTTCCAGTGACTGCCGTGATTAAAGCTGTGCAAATCCGAAAGTAGCGCGATTCTGATTTTACCTTTGATTTTGTCGGTATATACGTTGTGGCGGACGATTGCGAGCCTACGTCCCCGGATAAGCGCGAACAGCGCCATACCGCCCGCAAAAATTAGAATATTTTTCATAGTAATATAATTCGTGCTTTTTCGGGAAATATACAAGCATGAAGTATATTTTTCGTTTATGTAACTTAGTAATTCTCGGCGTAATTCTGCAGGGCTTGTATTTTCTCCTGCTTGTCTATACTCTTGCGAATTTATCGCCGCTGATGTATTTTATTATGAGCGCGTTCGGGATTTTTTGCGTGTTTTTTATAATCAGCGGCAGGGACGCGGCGGCGTACCGGCTGAGCTGGAGCGTGGCGATTTTGCTGTTCCCTGCTGTTATGGGGATGGTTTATCTTTTCTATAACCACAGAAAAACAAGGCGAGTTTATTCGCAGAACCGGTACGCAGAGGACTGCGTCCCCTACCCGGAAAACGCAAATAACGAGCGCCTTGCGCGTTATATTGAAAGGACAACGGGTACCCCGCCGGTTTCTTACACGGACGCGGAATATTTTCCTGTTGGTGAGGATTTTCAAAAGCGGTTTCTTGAAGAATTAAATTCTGCAAGGAAATACATTTTCATTGAATTTTTCTTAATCGAGCAGGGTAAAATGTGGAGTGAGGTTCTCGCGGTTCTTACGCGAAAGCTCGGTGAGGGCGTAAAAATCCGTATCATGTACGACGGCTTTGCAACGCTTTATACCTTGCCGCGCGGGTATTATAAAACCTTGCGTAAGCTTGGAATTGAGTGTCACGTTTATAACCCTGTGCGCCGATTGCTCTCGTTCAGACTAAATACCCGCAACCATCGTAAAATCGCTGTCATAGACGGGCATACGGCGTTTTGCGGAGGCTTAAATTTCGCAGATAATTATATCAACGCCAAGCCTCATGTAAACACCGGTCACTGGAAAGACAGCGCGGTTATGGTTAGCGGAAAAGCGGCGTGGGATTTTACGCTGTCGTTTTTAGCGATGTGGGAATTTGTGACGCGAGAACCCTGTAGGGGCGATTATAGCGCACTGCGCCAATCGCCCGCTGATACAAACGCAGAAAACGAAACGCACTCTGCGGTTGGGCGTGGAAGCCCAACCCTACAGAATATTGCTTCCGTGTGGCATGATTTACCGCTTGATAATGAGCGTGTGTCTGAGCGGGTTTTCCTGAATTTCATAACCCGCGCTAATGATTATATTTATATAATCACGCCGTATTTATCGCCGAGCGAGGAGATTATGTCGGCGCTAAACGCGGCGGCAAAATCAGGCACAGACGTGCGGATTTTACTTCCTTTCATTCCCGATAAAATAATTCCGAATATGATTGCGAAATCGAATTATCTGCCGCTTTTGGAAGCGGGGGTGCGTATATTCGAGTATCCGCCGGGCTTTATTCATTCCAAAAATATCGTCGCAGACGATGAACGCGCGGCTGTCAGCACTGTCAACTTCGATTATCGCTCGCTTTATATTGACCACGAGTGCGGCGTCTGCTTTTACGGCGGGGAAATCATTGCCGACATTAAACGCGACTTCACGCAAACGCAGGCAGTCAGCCACGAAGTCACCCTCGAAGCCCACAGAAAAACCGATATTTTTATAAGAGGCGCAAGAAGAATATGCAGAATTTTCGCGCCACTTGTGTAGGGGACGATGGTAATCGTCCCGCTGAAAGGACAAACCATGACAATCACAGAAATGCAAAACAAAATCCGCGAGCTGAAGCAAGCTACTGATACCGCTATATTAGCACACTCATATCAGGCGCGGGAAATCCTTGAAATCGCCGATATAAGCGGGGATTCCTACGCGCTTGCCATATCCGCGAAAACTGCAAAACAGCGCAATTTAATTCTCTGCGGCGTTCGCTTTATGGCTGAAACCGCCAAGATTTTAAATAAAGACAAGCGGGTTTTTCTTGCAAACTCGGAAGCGGGCTGTCCTATGGCGGAGCAGGTTACGCCGGAAGCGCTCGCCGCGCTTAAAAGCGCCGAACCCGACCGCGCTGTAGTCGCGTACATAAACACAACCGCAGAGCTTAAAAAGCTCTGCGATGTCTGCGTGACAAGCTCAGGCGCGTTAAAAATCGTGCGTAATATGACCGCGCAGAAAATCCTTTTTATTCCGGATTATAACTTGGGCAGTTACATAAAACAACAAATCCCCGAAAAGGATATAAAACTCGTCGAGGGCGGCTGTTGTCCGGTACATGCGGCGGTGACAGCAGAAGACGTAAAAGCCGCGAAAAGCCGCTACAAGGGCGCGCTTGTCCTCGCTCACCCCGAGTGTAAACCCGAGGTTTTAGAGCTTGCTGATTACATCGGCTCTACAACGGGAATCATGGAATTTGCGAAGAATTCAGACGCACGCGAGTTTATTATCGGCACTGAACTGAGTATCGCTGAGCATTTGCAATATGAATTACCGGATAAAAAATTCTATCCGCTTTCCAAAAAAATCATGTGCGCCGATATGAGAATTACGAATCTCAAAAACGTACTCGATACGCTGACGGACATGGAAAACGCCTGCGAAATTATTATGAGCGACGAGGACATAGCGAGCGCAGGAAAATGCATTGAAAACATGATTAAGCATCTACCCACAAAACTTTAGGAACTTCATCAAATCTTAGAGTACACTTGCCGTCTTGCCTTGCCTTTATTTCTTCAAGAAGCCTGTCGATTTCTTCAAAGCAGTCTTCCTCCTGCCTGAAATAAGTATATCTCAAAAACTGCTGAAGGTCACGGGCTAAATCCCAAACGGCGTCATTATGCTTTTCGTCAAATTCTGCCATTTCGTTCGGCAACTCTGCGAATATTCTGTCGCCGAAAAATTCAATGCCGTTACGCATTAAACGTATACCCGGCGGGAAAACGTGTTTGATTTCGCCCGTGTTCGGGTCAATGTGAAACCAGTCCGACTCCTGAAACATAACCCTGCCCGCCTCAAGCCTGCATTTGTATCTCCCCAGCTCTTCGCAGTAGCCGGTTTTATTGTGCGACCATTTTGTCAGTGCCGCGCTCAGACATTCGCCGTCAGCTAACGCCTTTTCAAGGTATTCCATGAGTTTCGGAAGCTCGTTTCTGCCCACAGGCACGGCAATCGTGCCTTTAATTTTCCACATAAAATCCGAGTCCGTAATACTTGTAGTTTCTGTAACAGCGGGAGCTTTGGGCGACAATTCATTTAATATAGCCATAACTTTTTTATATGCGGAATTATTATTATTTTTCATCAGCGCTGAAAAACTTCCGATTAATGTTCCGTCAGCGTTTAAAAACGAATTATGCTTTTCAACAATATATCTTTCTATGCCATCTCTGCCTGTATAGGTTGTGCTTACGCCCTCTTTGTATGAAAGAGGAATCGGGAGCTTAATTGCGTTTTTAACTTTTTCGCTGATTAGATTCATTTCAACTAAATCATTGAAAAAATCATGTATTTCCGGGCTGTACACAGTCATGTTTTGAAAGTCGTACTTATCGTTAAGGTGGGCGATTTGCTCATTAGTCAGCATGGGCGTGTTATTTTCTTCTACGATTTTGACTGTTGCAGTTTCAACAACGTCGGCATTTTGCTTTTTCCGGGCTGCGTTTGTTTTTTCGTCAGCGTCATGCGATGCGTCTACGCCGAGAGCATGAGAAACTGCGGCATTTTTGAGCATTTTTTCAAATGTCGGCGGGTTTGATTTTTCATCGGCTTTCCGTTTTCTCTCGTGCAAAGGCACGGCGGAATTTTTAATAAGATTCATTTTATAAGTGCTTGCGATTCTGTTCATTTTTGTTCCTCCTTAAAATATTTCAGCATACCTACATAAGTTTCATGGTCTTCATTCTCGCTTGAAGCTTCCAAGCGCTCGATTTGCTCCTGTAAGTATTCAGGGGAGCTTATTTTCTTTTCAAAATCGGTCTGCTCATTAGCATGGGTGAACTCAAGCAAAGCTTTCGCAAAACCGGAAGCATCTGTTGTTTTGCTCTCCTGCTTTTTTTGCCCGTCGGGATAGTTTTTTCCGGTTGACAGCGGGTTTATTCCCATTTTAATTCACCTCCGTATCTATGATTTTCCTGAGCTTGGGTTTGAGCCGTGAAAAGGTTGATTTTACCGTAGATTCTGACTTGTTCAAAATCTCTGCGATTTCTTTATTGCTGAGTTTTTTTAACCTTAATTCAAAGATTTCCCGTTCACTTTTTGAAAGCTCGTTTCTCATGTCGCTGAGCAGTTTTTCCTGATTTGTTTCGCTATATATAATGTCTTCCATGAGCTGCTCTGAAAAATCTTCTTCCGACAGCTCCGCCGAATCGGAGGCATTAGCTCTCGCTTTCATATATGCGGCATTGAACCTGCTGACAACGTTTTTGGCAATCGTAAACAGCCAGCCTTTTATATTTGGGTGCGCTTCTATATTATCGGTTTTAGATTTTTTGATTACAATCAGGAACACTTCCTGAAGGCAGTCTTCCACGTCGTTGCAATTTTTTGAATAGATTAACGAGTTAATGAATAAAGCAAGGCTTGTTCTGTTTTCTAAATACAGCGTATTCAAGAAATGATTTTTACTCAATGTTTTCACTCCCTCTGTATAATAATCATTATTTTTGGCTTCAGGTTGAGAAAAACGATAAAATTTGTCACTTTAGCTATAAATTATACAGCCCCTTTGTGCAAATAAAACAAATCCGAACACCACGCCGTTTTATCGGCATAATGCTCGGATTCTATTAAATTCTGTGCTTACGCACCCTTAACTTCCTCGCTCGCACTCATAATCACCTCAATAACCTCAGAAAACCTTTTGTATTCCTCAACGAGATTTCCGAGATATTCCTGCCCGCTTTCTGTTAAGGAAAAATAAACTCTTACCCTATTATCGTCTGACACAACCCGCTCGGTTTCTTTTATAAAACCAAGCTCCCGCAAACGATAAATAGCGATATACAGCGTGTTAAACGCTAAGTAACCCCCGCTCAGCCTTTCGAGCGCGTTCATCATCTCGTATGTATACATAGGCGTTTTCCTAAGCGTCAGCAGAATTAACATTTCTGTTGACGCTCTTTTCAGCAGGCTTTTAAAACCGGATGTATCACTTTTTGGCTTCTTCTTGTTATGCATGAGGTTTTCCTTTCTGTCGGGGTGTTTATATCATTATAGATTAAATATATTTTTTTGTCAAGCATATTTGTTGTTGACAAGCATAAAATTTTATGCTATAATTTTGTCAAAAGCTACAAAAAGAGGTGACTTATGAGCCTTAAACAATCGCTCAAATCCCTGTTGCGAACCCCTTTCAAGACTATTTTAACTTTTCTGCTTATTGCGGCGGCTTCGTTTGCGCTGTTTGCCAACGTGATAGACTATACTATGACCTCTCGTGAAATGAATCGCGCCTTAAACTATTACCATGGCGTTATGGCTTTAGATAACGGCACACCGAACACAAGTGATTGGTTTGGGTATAATGATTTTCATTTCGGATTTAGTGAAAGGTTTGGCTCGCCTCGTCCTTCTGAACTCGCCGAAAATCAAGTCATCGCATTTTCTTCCCTACCCGGGGTTACGTTGTCAGAAAAAAGATACATGACAGGCGGAGTAATAAATGATTACAGGCGTTTTTATAAAATGGATAACTTTAACTATGGATTTGATTATACTGCAAGGTACATAATGGAAGGAACATTCGTAGAGAGTGTAACCAGTTCTTGGGAACCTGAGTTTCATACCTTGAAATTTGAAGATTGTAAACTTATTGCGGGAGATTATCCAATCGGGGAAGATAGCTTAATTACAATAAGAGCCTGTAAATTTGCTACGGTTATTAATTATGGGTTTGCTTCACCGGTAGATAATAGAATTACCGTTATTGATACTGAAAAACATGTTTGGAATGAAGGTGAGAGATACATTTTTTTCGGAGTATATAACCAAGATTTCCCTGAAGAGATTAATGTATTGGGCAACGCGCACGATGCTATATTTGGACGTTCTGCTATTTCCTTAGAAAATAAGCCCGAAAACTATTTAGAAACAGAGGAATTTAATTTTTTACGAGAGATAATTGATATTATTAACAAAGATATAAATACTTTTGATATTGTATATACCACTGATATGCGCTCCATACCACGTTTTAACGAGCGAGCCATGGAAATCCGCGAGGGTCGAGCGTTAACTCGCAAGGATAACGAAAATGACGCTTTAGTTTGCGTTGTAAGTTGGCTCTTTTTCGATAAATATAATCTTAGTTTAGGCGATAAACTCACTATAGAACTCGGTGACAGGTTTTTCATGCAACATTCGGGAATCGGCTCAGTTACATATTTCCCCAAAACTCCATGGGATATTGATTTAATTGAAAACAGAATGGTTTTTGAAAACCGTACATGGGTCAATGCAAAGACCATCGAGGTTGAAATAGTAGGTGTCTATGAGGATATTGACGCTCAATTCATGCGCGAAACCACCCAATACTGGGGTTATCATCCTTGCACTGTTTTTGTACCTTTTTCACTTTTGCCGATTGAAATACTCGCAGACCATGCAATCATGCCGGGTGAATTTAGCGTCTTTATTGAAGATGCGCGAGATATAGAAGCGTTCCTTGAAAGCGCTGAACCTTTGGCAGAGGAAATGGGTATAGTTCTGCGTTTCTCTGACCGTGGTTGGTCTAAAGTAAGTGACAATATAAATATAAGCAGAACAGCATCATTATTAAAAGCCATAATTTACATTTTTGGGGTTTTTGCCGCACTTTTGCTTTTAATTTATCTTTACATAGAACGTAATAAAAAAACCTTTGCAATTATGCGTGCGCTCGGCGTTCCAAGCAATAGAGCGGGTTCTATACTTGCCTTACCTTTAATGCTACTGGTGATTACAGCTGTTCTGGTCGGAGGAATCGCCGGTATTTACCACGCCTCAAATACAATCAAATCAAATCTTGAAGTCTTATTTGGAACGGAGTTTGTAAATACTGCATTGCCTATTGTTACGATTATTTTGTGTTTTCTTTGCGAATTAGCATTCATTATGCTTATTGCCATACTGTTGTTGCAAAAAATGGGGGAAAAGCCACCGCTTACATTATTGCAAGGGGATTTAAGTAGTGCGAGAATTGACAAGAAAGCCTTAAATACAGAGGAAGAATCCACTTCCCCCCGTGAAGTTGTATTAGTATTTCGCCCACAAGCGAATATTAAATTAGCGTCTGCATTACCGAAGAAATATAGATATTCCAGCTTCTGTCAAATCAGCTCTTATATATTAAGGCATAGCTGGCGAGTTAAACGGAGAACTGCGATTTCGTTAGTACTGACTATCACTCTTATAGGCGCAGTAGGTTTCCTAACAATTATAAAACTATTGTATCAAGATATTTTTGAAACTGTTGATGTAAAATGTACAGC
>Ga0123356_10005914_pt1 | contig 12410 bp, 13 predicted proteins | sample TergutEmb28metaG_2_FD_92546 | JGI IMG/M metagenome (GOLD analysis project Ga0123356, IMG submission 92546) | Embiratermes neotenicus P3 segment gut microbial communities from Petit-Saut dam, French Guiana - Emb289 P3 | ecosystem: Host-associated > Arthropoda: Insects > Digestive system > Gut ... | reverse complement strand
TTTAGAGGGTGCTCTTGGTGCTTCTTTGATTGGTATGGTTGCGTCTTTATCGGTCGGTCGAAAGAAGTATGCCGAGTATGAGTCGTTCATGAGAGATGCTATCAAGCGGGCTGAAGTTCAACGTACAAAAATGCTCGATATCATCGATCGTGATACCGAAGCGTATAATTTAGCTTATGCTGTATTTTCTATGCCAAAGGACACTGAGGAGCAAACAGCTGCTCGCAAAGCAGCTATGCAAACGGCTTTAAAGACTTGTACATTGACACCTTTTGAGTTGATCGATTGTGCTGTAAAAACACTTGAACTTGCATCGGAAATGGTTGGTAAGTACAATATTAATGCGATAAGTGATCTTGGTGTTGCTGTGCTGAGTCTAAAAGCATCTGCACAGGGAGCCTGGCTAAATATGCTGGTTAATCTGGATGGTCTTCACGATGAGGGGTTTGTTACCGAATACAGGAAGTCAGGCAGCGAGCTTGTTGTTAAAGCTGCCGAACTTGCAGATAATATATATACTGATGTTCTAAGCAAGCTTATTCCTGAAGCGTGAGCGACACTAATCCTCTACTACAGTGACAAGCTCTGCTTCAGTGTTTCTTTCCATGAACCTTATAATGTCATCAAGCATGTTTTTAGCGTGCGAGTGTTCTCCCGAAACGACAGCAATGCCCAGTGTCAAGGTTTGATGCGCTTCTTGCGTATCAACTTCTGAAACTGAGGCATTGTATTTTTTTCGTGTTTTATCGATAAGGCTGCGTGCCACCATACGCTTATCCTTAAGCGACTGTGAATGATGAATATGGAAAGTCAATTTTGCGGATAATGTTGTCATATTCCGCTACATCATCAGAAAGTTTAAGTACCTGCGGGGCTTGGTCTGTTGAGACTGATCAAGCTTTTTTACTTTTTCACTTTTTTCTTTGGCGTATGGGAAGAATATTGCCCAGATATCATCTATCTCGGTATCATGGACTTCTTCAAAATTAATAATGTTTCTTTTTTCTTCCATTTTCTTCTTACCCCTCTCCTTGCTTTGTTCGCTTTAATTTTGCTTCCGCTTTGCTTACCTATTGCTTACCAATTGGTTATCTTGTCGCTACCTATAATAACAAAGAAAAGTGACCCTGTCAACAGTTTTTTATGAATTTTTTGAAAAGAAAAAACAGCTCACTTTATGGTTAAGTGAGCTGCATCTCTTGCTGTTATTTTAATCAAACTCGCCGGAAAAACTGAAAGCTACCTGAGGGAGAAATATATAAACAATATACTCATTATAATGAATATTAGAGCGTACGGCAGGAGTATGGAAAAGGCTGCTATGATCATTGCAAGTATATCCTTTGCCGTTATCTTTACATCGTCAGATACAGTAGCCTCCCGTGTTGTGATTTCGCTTGCCGACACCTGCTCCGACACCGACTCCAAATCCGACTCGAACTCAGCCTCTGTCTCCTCTTTCGTCGGGAGGTTGGCTAGGCGAATTCGTTCAAGTTCCTCTTCCACACGGCGGTTACTAAAGAGCACAATGTTATCCTTTCTACAATGACTCTGCTTTGTGGCACATTACAAAGTGGCCGGGTTCGAGTTCTCTGTTTTCCGGGACGCTTTCCTTGCATATGTCTTCAACAAACGGACATCTAGTGTGGAAGCGGCAACCTGACGGCGGGTTTGCAGGTGATGGCACGTCTCCTTCCATGATTATACGTTTTTTACTATATCGTGCTTTCGGGTCGAATGATGGTGCTGCTGAGAGTAGTGCTTTTGTGTAGGGGTGTATGGGGTTTTCGAAAATCTTTTCGTGGCTGCCATACTCAACTAAGTGCCCGACATACATAACACCAACATCGTCGCTGATAAACTTAACCACCGACAGGTCGTGTGAAATAAACATATATGTGAGTCCCATTTCATCCTGCATGTCTTTGAGCAAATTGATTATCTGCGATTGGATAGAAACATCAAGAGCTGAAACGGCTTCATCACACACAACAAACTCAGGATTCACTGCAAGAGCACGTGCTATACAGATGCGCTGACGCTGCCCGCCTGAGAACTGATGCGGATAACGTAGTGCTTGTTCCGGGAACAGACCGCATTTTCCGATTATCTCAATAACACGTTCCTTCATCTCTTTCTTGTTGTGTACTATTTTATGCTGCATCATTGCTTCGCCGACAATGTCTTTTACAGGTAACCTCGGGTTTAATGAGCTGTATGGATCTTGGAATATTATTTGCATTCTGGTACGAAACTCACGCAATGTGCGTTTATCCATGTTGAGCATATCATTGCCATCAAAATGCACTGAGCCGTCAGTAGCATTAAGTAACCTTAGCATTGTCCTGCCTGTTGTTGATTTTCCGCAGCCTGATTCACCAACAAGACCCATTGTCTTGCCGCGTTGGATGTTAAATGTGATACCGTCAACTGCTTTTACATGACCAATTGTTTTTCGAACGACACCCGCTTGTATCGGGAAATACTTCTTAAGATCCTTTACTTCAATCAATGCTTGACCGCTCATACTTCCGCCCCCTCTCCTTTATAGTCCCAGCAGGATACTATATGTTCATCCGTTATTCTGTGAGTTGGAGGGTATTCCTGTTTGCAACGGTCTGTGGCTTTGTTGCATCTGGGATGGAACGGGCAACCGCCGGGGAGTTCTGTGAGATCGGGAACATTGCCCGGTATGACATGCAACCTTTTCTCTGTAGTAGAAAGGTCGGGTTTTGACGCTATCAGACCTTTAGTGTATGGATGTTGCGGAGAGTTAAAGAGCTCTTCGATCGGCGATGATTCAACGATCTTTCCGGCATACATGACAACTACGCGATCGCACATTTCAGCGATAACTCCAAGGTCGTGAGTGATAAAGATGATCGAGGCGTTGATCCTGTTTTTTAAGCCATTCATCAAATCGAGGACCTGAGCCTGCACAGTGACATCAAGTGCTGTTGTCGGTTCATCGGCAATAAGCAGCTTAGGCTCACACGCAAGAGCCATTGCGATCATAACGCGTTGACGCATACCTCCCGAGAGCGAGAACGGGTATTCATTAACAATACGTTCCGGATTTGGTATTCTGACAGTATCCAACAACCTAATGCTCTCTTCATGTGCTTCTTGTTTCGACATACCACGGTGAAGCATCATAGGCTCGCTTATCTGCTTGCTTATCTTAAATACCGGATTGAGCGATGTCATCGGCTCCTGGAAAATGAATGATATATCATTTCCCCTGATTGAGCGTATTTCTTTCTCCGACATCAGGTATCTTTCGTTTTCGTTGATGCGCATCAATGTCTTGCCATCAAAAGTTATCTCTCCACCTTCATACTTGCCCGGAGGTGTTTCAACTATGCGGGTTATAGACATGCTTGAGATACTTTTCCCGCAACCTGACTCACCGACCAGACCGAGAGTCTCGCCTTTTCTTACATAAAAATCAACATCATTGACAGCACGAACAACCCCGTTTTCTGTGTAAAAGAACGTTTTCAGACCCTTTACATCAAGCAAAACTTCGTTTGTGTTTTTTCTCATTTCACGCATATCTTTTTCATTTACCAGTATGGAGCCGATATCTATATCTTCGACATTGTTTATATCTTCTACGTTTTTGTTGTTCATTACATCATTATTCATCATATCCACCGCCTATCGCTTCATTTTCGGGTCGATGGCATCACGCAGACCATCACCGACAATGTTGAAGCACATAACAGATATGAAAATGCCAACACCCGGCGGAACCCAAATCCACCAACGTGTTGATAGTACTATGAATTGCTGGGCGGGTTGAATCATATTACCCCATGAGGGTGTTGGTGGTGCTATACCCAGTCCCAGAAATGACAAAGCTGTTTCCGTTAAAATAACCGAAGCCATTCCGAGTGTCGCAAAAACTATTACATAAGCAAGAACGTTTGGCAATAGATGACGGAATATCCGTTTCATATCACTGATGCCCAGCGCTTCGCATGCTTCCATATATTCAAGCTCACGGAGCGACAGTATCTGCCCGCGAACTATACGTGCGATACCTGCCCATCCCAGGAAGACCAAAACAAATATCAGTATTGGAATACTGTTTCCGAATATTCCGACAACTGTTATACAGAACATTATAAACGGGAAGCTCATAAGAATTTCAACTATTCGCATTATAATCGTATCGACTATTTTCCCGTAAAAACCGGCGATACTACCCAGGATAACACCTATTACACTTTCTAAAACGACTACTACAAGTGCTATACCGAGCGATATTCGTCCTCCGTGGAAAAAGCGTACAAAGAGGTCACGCCCAAGTTCATCAGTACCGAATATGTGCGTTATACTGGGCGGTTGATTCATATTTGATACATTTGTTGTAACTATCGTGTGCGGGGAGACCATTGGAACAAAAATACAGCCTATAACAATCAGGGTCAGCAGTACCATACAAAACATTGCCATTTTCTTTTTCCTGAAACGGTAAAATACGCTACCCCAGTAACTCAGCTCTGATTCTTTTTTTATTCTATATGTTTTTTCGTTTGCGTTTTTTACATCAGTCATTTTACTCACCCCCGCCTAATCATACTTAATACGCGGATCTGCTGCTGCGTATAATAGGTCGGCTACAAGGGCACCCAGGAGGGTCAAAAATGCCAACATAGAGTTAACTGCCATTATGATTGGAACATCCCGGAAATTGACTGCGTCGATCGCGGTCCTTCCTACACCGGGGATGCCAAAGATAGACTCTGTAATAACAGCTCCACCCATTAATGATGGGATCCAAAAGCCAAAAAGTGTTATTATCGGTATCAATCCGTTACGCAAGGCATGCCGATAAATAACGACTTTTTCAGAAAGACCTTTTGCCCGGGCTGTTCTTATATAGTCTGACTTTATTACCTCAAGCATACTTGAACGGGTGTATCGCATGAATGTGGCTGTTCCACCCATTCCCAAAACAATAGTTGGCAAAACGAGATGGTGTAATGTATGCATAGCTCCCGCAATTGCGTTTGCCGGTGCGAAAAGTGCATTTCGAATCCCAAACAGCGGGAACCACTGCAACTGTATCGCAAAGATTCGCAAGAGGATGAGCCCAAAGAAAAAGCTTGGTAGACTTATACCTATAAGTGAAAACACAGTAAGCGAGTTATCCGAAAGTGAGTATTGCCGTGTCGCACTTATTATACCGGCAGGTATACCTACAATCACCGAAAACAAAAATGCAAGTGACGCGAGCAAGAGAGTTGTCGGAATCATCGGTCGCAAAACCTCAACAACAGGTCTCTGGTATCTCATAGATAAGCCCAAGTCGCCGCGGAACATGTTAGTGACCCATATAACATATCGGGTAGGTGCAGGTTCATCCAGACCGAATCGCTTTGCTAACTCGATTCTTTGCTCGGGCCTCATTCTGGGATCGATAAAGTTGGTTGCTGCATTTCCCGGGCTTAGTTCAATAATCAAAAAAAGAATTATCGTTATACCCAAAAACACCGGTATTATTTGTATAAGCCTTCGGATTATGTAGGTGCGCATACACATTTCACCCTTTCGCCAATTTTATGGAAAGTATTATATAATGAAAAAACATATCAATGCAATTATTTATTTAAGGGCTGTAGCATTTTTTTACATGCTACAGCCCTTCATTTAGCTGCGGTCAGATCTTAATGATCGATCGTTACTTTATTTATGTGGTATGTCCAGTCAACATATGTGCTGATTTCGAGATTGTTAACACGGTCAGCGACGGGCCACATTACATTACGAAGTGCAACAACAACTGTCGGGACATATGTGTTATACATCAATGATAGTTCGTTGTAAAGCCTTGTACGCTCTGCTTGATCGAAGCTTTGTTTTGCTTGTTCCATCATGCGTGCGCCTTCTTCGTTAAACCAGCCTGAAGCGTTGAATCCGCCATCACCAAGGGCAGGAGCATCAAGTCCGAAGATTCCGCCTGTGAGGTCGGGGTCAATTGCCATCGACCAACCCATGGTATACATTTTGAAATCTCTTTCATCAACAGCAGCATCCATTGTAAGTGCTCCAACTGTGTTAAAGTCCATGATTTCAATGGTGAGGTCAACACCGATCTGCGGCCATGTGTCAGCTGCAAGTCCTGAGAGGATTCCCGGCCATGCTGCTTCCGGATATACGAGCCATGTGATTTCCATTCTGTTGCCATCTTTACGGCGGACACCGTCACTACCCATTGTCCAGCCTGCTTCTTCCATGAGTTCATTGGCTTTGTCGAGGTCAAATGCATATGCGTTGTGTCCGGCTGGATTGTATGCCCATGATACCGGAGAAATCGGCGACATACCTACTGAGCCTAGTGCGCCGTATGCAGCAGTTATAAAGGCTTCGCGGTCAAGCGCATAAAGCAGTGCCTGACGTACGAGGTGGTCTTCAAGTTGCGGTTGCTTTGTATTAAATTGCATGAAGTTATAGCTGTTTCCTTCAATAACTCTTACGTCAACACCGGTAAGCGTTGCAAACGCTGCCTGATTATCCAAAGAGGCACCCGGATTAGCAACGTCTACGTCCTCAGTCATGAATGCACCGGCTAAGCTCTCATCGGGAATATCAACAAAGAGAACGCCGTCGATAAGTGGAATCTCTGAAGGTTCCCAGTAGTTAAAGTTTGTGTGGAGAAGGAGGAACTCTTTGTCTCTCCATTCCTGGAAAACAAACCAACCTGAACCCATAGGTGTTTCCATCTTGGCGAGGAACTCGTCCCATGTGTTAAATGCATAATAGTGCTCAGGAATTACGCCAAATCCAAAGTTTGAAATATTTGCAGGGCTTGCTGTGCCATCGGCGAATGTGAACGAAATCGTTTTTTCGTCAATTATATTGATTCCGCTGATCCTGTCTGCATTTCCTTCTTTGTAGTCTTCATATCCTTCGAAGTCCATAGCGACATATCCACGTACACCACTGTAGTCGGGATGTGCAAACAAGGTGTATGTAAACTCAACGTCTTTTGTTGTCATCGGTGTGCCGTCACTAAAGTGGATTCCATCAAAAAGTGTAAATGTGTAAGTAAGATTGTCTGCTGAAAGTTCCCAATCGGCGATATGCGGAATAAATGAGCCGCCGGCATCATTTGTAACAAGTCCTTGGAAAACGAGGCTTGCCACATAGCTGTCGTAAATATTACTCGCCATGAGCGGGTTAAACATTCCGTCAAGGCTTGTCGTTCCGAAACGAAGTATGTTGTTTGGATTGATGTCCCTTGCCGCTGAGGCAGGCTCATCAGTCTGGTCGTCGGTTGTTTCGGTGGGTGCAGGTGCAGGGGTCGGTGCAGGGGTCGGCGGAGCTGACTCGTACTCTGTAGCGCAAGCAGCTACCAGTGCAAATACCATCATCAGGGCAATCACTAATGCGATAATGCGGTTGTTTCTTTTTTTCATTTTTTTGTATTCCTCCTATTTCTTTTTTGTCATTACCATGTCTACATGTTGACTTCTAATTTGTTATGCCAAGTACTACAGATTCATTTTTAGGCATTATGACACAACATTCTGTACATAATACCAGTTTTATTCTGGAATTTCAAGAATAAAATGAATATTTGCCGTTTCAGTGAATATTTTTTATTAATCAAGAGAAATTGCTTTTGCCGGGCAGAACTCGTGACAGCAGTAGCACCTTATGCAGGCTTTCTCTTTGATTATCGCTTTTCGTTCGCTCATTTTTATACATTTCATCGGGCAGATGCGAGCGCAGTCGCCGCATCCTATGCAGTTTTCAAGGATCGTTGGTATATTGTCATTTTTATTCTTTGTTGCAGGTTTGAAGCTCGATCTGAGACTTTCCTTCTCGTCTCCAAGCCATGCAAGTTCGTTTGGATCTATTGAAACCAGGTTTCTTGAGGCGGCATCCTGTAGTGTGCAAACGCTGTCTATTCGCAGTCCCATCAAGTGACACTGTGCAAGGTCGACTGCGTATGGTGATATTCCACCCACTATTGCACCAAGTTTTTTCGGGTCGCCGCCTGCCGGTCCCGCGCCTTCCATTCCTACCACTGCATCAAGTAAACAAAAGCCGGGTTTGATACACTGACATATATCGACGAGCATTGCCGCAAAGTCTTCCCGTTTTGGATACTTCCTGTGTAGTTTTGGTTTACCGAGTCCCGGTATACATCCGAACAGGTTTTTAACGCAGCCTGTCATTGCTTGAAAGCCGTGGGTTTTTGCTTTTGCCACTGTTATGACCAGATCGGCGTCCAGTACGGGCGAAACAATCTCAATTTTTTGGAGGATTCGTCCTTCAGGGTAGTCGATGGTTCTGCTTTTTGTATCAAAACTCAACTTGGCTCCGCTTTGTTTAGCTGCTTGTTTTATGCCGCTTTTTCCGTACAATAAACGGAGCACCATTTTTGTATGCGGTCCGCCGGTCGAGTCGATTATCGCCACTTCCGCTCCTGCTTTGATAAATGCTGAGCATACTGCTTCTACCACTGCCGGATGTGTTGTTGCTGCGACTTCCGGACTGCGGGGTACAAGTAGGTTGGGTTTGACGAGCACTTTTTTACCGCCATTTAGGATGGCGGTCGCACCGCCAAAGGCATCAAGTACACGCTCGACTGCTGTACTTACCTTCTCTTGTTCATAGTCACAACATTTTGCTACAAATACACGGTTTTCCATTTTGTCCTCCTGTTCAGCTCTCAACGCTCTGTTCCCACCCTGTTAAAGGCAATCTTTGGATTGCTCCGAAGACTTTTGTTTTTATGTCTTTATGTTCCAAACTCAGTGTTTTCAGAAGTGTTTTTATTTCTTCGCGTTTACTTACTCCGTTCATCGGGCATAGGTTGTGTACTATAGTAAGATTCTGTTTCTCAACGAAATTGATTATTGCTTTTTCGTTAACGTACAGCATCGGTCTTATTTGCGTTACGTCTGTTCTATTAAGGTATGTAACCGGTTGGAAACAATGCAGGCGCCCTTCGTAAATAAGCGATAAAAGAAATGTTTCTATCGCATCGTCGTGATGGTGTGCCAGTGCGATTTTTTTGATTCCGAGTTCTGTCACCATGTTGCATAGTGCGGCTCTGCGCATTTTTGCGCATAATGAACAGGGGTTCGTTTCCTTGCGTTCATCGAATACAATGCGTGCAATGTCCGAGCGTGTTATTGTATGTGGCAGATCGAGTTCTTTACACAGCTCCGTTATCGAGGTGAAGTCCATGCCATCTATGCCCATGTCAAGAGTTACAGCATGGAGTTTTATCTGCTTAGGGTGGTATTTTTGGAGACTTGCCATAGCGCAAAGAAGTGCAAGCGAGTCTTTGCCACCGGATACACCGAGAGCTATTTCCTCGCCTTGCTCAATCATATTATAATCATCGATGCATCGGCGCACCTGTCCTGCGATTTTGTCGAGCATGTTGTACTCCTGAAAAGGGTGTTTCTACATCTATTGTTGATGGTGAATATTACAAGATCATCTCATCGATACGTAGCCTTCAAGACTGACCAGGGTTTGTCCGTCTTCTGATTGCAACCAGTCCCACATTATTCTTGCCGGGCTTTTTTCGGATTCCTTTGCGTCGATGACGACATAGTATGGGTTTATAAACGGGTACTCGCCGTTTCTTATTGTTTCAGCACCGGGCTTCATGCCGTTTACTGAGATGATTTTCAAGCCATCTGCCATTCCCATATCATCTGCGTAAAAAAACACTGTATATCCAATCGCACTTGCCGATCCGTCAAAACCCTTCATCGCTGTAATCAACTCACCCATTCCCGATGTTTCCACAAAACTTTGTGTGGGTGCTTCTGCCATTCCCTGCCCGTCCATGACGAGTTTTTCCATCAAGACTTGGGAGCCGGCTTCGGCATTGCGTTGAAACGGGATTATATCTATATCCTCGCCTCCGACTTCTTCCCAGTTTGTTATTTCTCCCGTGTAAATCTGTTGTAGTTGCTTATGTGTAAGGTTATCGACCGGATTTCCGGAGTTGACTATAAAAACCAGTGCATCAAGTGCTATTGGAGCTATTTCTATTTCAAACCCCATTTCTCTGAGTTCATCAAAAACCTCGGGTGCGGGTTCGCTAACTATGAGGATGTCGCATAACCCGTTTGCCAGATTACGAAAGGATTGTGTTGTCCTACTGAAGTCCACCAGCTCAGTGACAGCTTCACGGGATTCACCAAGCAAGACAGTTGCCGCTGCCTGCGCAAGTACGGCTGTTGACGTTGAGCCGTCCATACGTGGAAAGTTCTCCCTCGTGAAGATAAACTCCTCGTAAAGAACATCAGGTTGCTGTGGTTGTGGCTCCGATTTTTCTTGTGATTTTTCAGGGAGTTCAGATGATGTTGCTGTTTTGTTATTACATGCTGTCAGGAGTAGAAGTGCTGCGATTAGAAGTATCAGGATAGTGCTTTTCATTGTTTTCCTCCGTGTGGTATGGGTATATCGTCGGTAAATTGCCTAAATTAATTTGAATATTGACATTGAGCATTTTGGAGCATTCGGGAGTATTTAGGAGCTTTCCGGAGTATGCAGAGTGTAATTTAATTTTTTATAAATAATGTCTTGACACTTGATTTTGCTTGTGTTATATATATGAAGCTTGATTTTTATATATTTTACAGGATACAGGAAGGATAATAAAGATGTCAACTACACTAGCAAGAAAGGATACAGTTACACGCAATTGGTATATCCTTGATGCTGCAGGCACACCGTTAGGGCGCACTGCAACAGAAGCGGCAAATATTTTGCGCGGAAAACACAAGGTCGATTATACACCAAATGTCGATTGCGGTGATTTTGTTATTGTCATCAACTGCGCAGAAGCCGTTCTAACAGGTGATAAGCTTAATCAAAAATTCTACAGGCGTCACAGTGGTTGGGTCGGCGGACTCAAAGAAACAAGTTATAAGCGCATAATGGAGTCGCGTCCAGAGTTTGCTATGACGCAGGCTGTCAAAGGCATGATGGCAAAGAACACTAGGGATCGCGGTGCTATGAAGCGTCTGCGCGTCTTTAGAGGTGCAGAGCATAAGCACGAGGCCCAAAAGCCCGTCGCTTGGTCACAAGGTCAAGGAGGTACTGAATAATGTATACAAGTAAGAAGCCGTATTTATATGGTACAGGCAGACGGAAGTCCTCCGTGGCAAGAGTCCACCTTTTCGTAGGTGGTACAGGTGCAATCACGGTCAATGGTCGTGATATTGATGAATACTTTGGCCTTGAGACTCTAAAGTACATCGTGCGTCAGCCTCTGAATACAACCGAAATGGTAAGTAAAGTCGATATAAGCGCAACCGTCAAAGGCGGCGGTGTCACCGGTCAAGCGGGCGCAATAAGACACGGTATCTCACGTGCATTATTACTGGTCGACGAAAACTTCAGACCGGCTCTGAAAGAAGCAGGTTTCCTTACTCGCGATTCCAGAATGAAGGAACGCAAAAAGTACGGTCTCAAAGCTGCACGCAGAGCACCTCAATTCTCGAAGCGTTAACACTGCAAGTATAAAGCTGAGGTTTTCCAACATTGTGATGGAAAACCTCTTTTTTATGTTCTTAATTCAAATATCGGTGAGACAAAAGAACCGTCCCCCTGTCTTATGCAGGTCCCTCGTATGCGCTGACTCTGTTTCTGCCTGAATCTTTGGCTTTATATAAAGCTTCGTCAGCCCGTCTTATAAGCTCTGCTATATTGTTATCATTTGTTGGAACAACAGGCGCAACCCCAATGCTGATCGTTACATTATGGACTGATACGCCATCATCACCCGGAATCATCGATGTCTCAACGTTTTTGCGGATTTCCTCCGCGACTACAAGGGCACCTTCAAGCTCTGTTTCCGGTAGCAGAACAGCAAACTCCTCGCCACCCCATCGAGCGGCTATATCTGTAGAGCGCTTTAGTGATGTTGTTATCGCACTCGCAACCGTTTGCAACGCAATATCTCCCTGCTGATGCCCATGGGTATCGTTATACATCTTGAAATGGTCAACATCTATCATCAAAATGCTAAATGGCTTTGTATCACGTTTTCCGCGATTCCACTCACGAACTACATCCCGGTCAAACTGCCGCCTGTTTGGGATGTTTGTAAGCGTGTCGATAAATCCAAACTTCTCAATCACGCGCATTTGCTTTAGAATTCTTAACTGTGTCTCAACCCTTGTTTTTACAACGATTTCGTGGAATGGTTTTGTTATATAATCGACCGCACCAAGCGTTAAACCTTTTACTTCATCGTCCGGTTTTGTCATTGCTGATATTATGATAACCGGTATGGAGCGGGTTTTATCACTTCTTTTGAGCTCTGTGAGAACTTCAAAGCCATCCATACCCGGCAATACAATATCAAGCAAAATGAGGTCGGGGTACTCGTCTCTTGCCATTTCCAACCCTTCAGGTCCGGT
>Ga0123356_10005913_pt1 | contig 12412 bp, 11 predicted proteins | sample TergutEmb28metaG_2_FD_92546 | JGI IMG/M metagenome (GOLD analysis project Ga0123356, IMG submission 92546) | Embiratermes neotenicus P3 segment gut microbial communities from Petit-Saut dam, French Guiana - Emb289 P3 | ecosystem: Host-associated > Arthropoda: Insects > Digestive system > Gut ... | reverse complement strand
TGGCGCTGGCTTTTCCGGTTCAGCGGCCGCAGATATACTTCGCCTATCGCAATGGCCGGGTCTGCCATGATCGCTGGAAATCCCCCGGCGTGGTCGTAATGGTAATGCGTGGGGAGGACGAAATCCAGCGTCACAGCGCCCGTTTCGTCCGCCGCCACGCGTTTTAGATAATCCAGCACCCGCTGCTCGTATCCGGGCCTGCGGGAGGCTTCGATGGGGTTTTCGCTGCCCCAGCCGCTGTCCACCAGAGCGAAGCGGCCCCGGCTTTCCAGCAGGATGCAGTCGGAATTCCCGGTGTTCAGGAAGTGGATGCGACTTCCCCCGTCCCCGATGAAATCAAAGGTTTCCGGCAGCAGGGGATAGCGCTTTTCCAGATGCCCGGCCCAGGCATTCACCGCGATGTCGAACAGGAAGATGAGGACCATGCCGCCAACGACGATGATGGTGGCGATAACTCTCGTGCGCTTGGAAAATTTAGCCGCCTGTGGCGCGACAGTTTTTGGATTGTTCATGGAATCAGTCAATCGCGTCGAAATCGACGTCGGCCAGCAGGCGTTTGAGCTCCGCGGCCTCGTCGCCGTTGAGGGTGACGCCCTTGCCCATTTTTTCGTGGCCCGGCGCCCACTCGCGGATGTCGTACTTCGGCTCGCGGCCGTTCCAACTGACCATGTTGAACTCCTTGGTCCAACCCTTGGCGGTTTCGCTGAGCACGCCCAACTCCTCCACGATTTCGTAAGTAAATTCTGGCATAGCGTTGTTCCTTTCTTTGGTGATACTGGGGTTTCTATTGTATCGTATTCCAGGCTGCCCGGAAAGGCCACTCTTTTTTGCGCATTTGCATTGTATCACATCCGGGCGGAAAAAGCAATGCCAAAGACCAACTTTTTCACAGAAAATGGCCGCGTCTTATGATCATCGCAAAAACAATTAGGCACTCAATAATATTTGCGCCACCGCCGCGATGGCGGCGCCAAGGCCCGCAGCCGAAAGCAGGGCCCCGATGGTCATCAGCTTCGACTGCATGATTTTGCTGGGCGGCGGCGCGCTGCTGCCCTTCGCCACGGCGCGCGCGCGGTCCTTCAGCGTGCCCTCGCTGAGCGCCGAGTATTCCGGCTTTACAAAAAAGATCACCCGCTCGAAGTACTCGCAGTCGCTTTCCAGCACCTCAATCACCCGGTGGTTCACGCCCTTAATCATATGCCCCGCCTCCTCATATCTTCGCATGGTTCTATTTTGGGCGGGAAAAGGCCGTGCTATGCACTGTATTCCTCCGGCATCGCCATTTCCGCAAATACTATCGTCGGGGCCTTCAGGATGCCGCAGGGGTGCAGCACATATTCGTAGCTCCAGTCGTCGTCCTGCGTGCGCCACGCGTCCGGGCCGTGCCAGCGCCAGGTGGGGTCGCAGTTGTGCAGCGCGCCGAAGGTATTGACGCGGTTGCCGTAGGCCGTGACGTCGATTGCGTGGATGCCCGGCGCGGGCCGCCCCAGCTCCGCGCGGAAGGGAGACAGGGCGATGGGCAGGGGTTCGCCGCCATCCATGGAAACCCCCAGTACGGGCAAGTTAAAGTGCGGGATGTCCAGCGCGACGGCGCCGCCGTACGTGTGGTTCAGTTCGATATTCGCATGGTATGTCACGTTGCCGCCGTAAAACGGCAGGCCCTGGTGCACCCAGCTGCCGAAGGCCAGTTCTTTCACCGGCTCGATGATTGTTGCGGTACGGCCGCGCACCTCCACGCCGAATTCCCCCAGCAGGTAGCAGCTTTCCAGAGTCGTCACTTCCCCGAAAGGCTTTGCGATCTCCAATACATTTTCGCCTTCCCGTAGCGCCCCCAGGGTAATCACCGGGAACGCTTCGTCAACGTAATAACCTTCCGGTTTTATATTGCCCAAAGCACTCCCATTCCAGCGTATATTCAGCACATCTAAATCTTCCACGGCCAGTTGTATATGGTCGAGGGCGACGCGCGACTGGATTCGATAGCGCAGGCGCACGGTATGCTTCGCGGGGGATTGCTTTTGCAGGATATACGGCTGGCAGCCTTCTGCAATCGCGTTGCGCAGGCCCAATCGTTTTTTGAATTTGTCGCAGACGCGCAGGATCTCATCCGGTGGTTCCCACGCGCCATTGTCCAGGGCATGCTCCGGCATGTCGAGCACGAGCACGTTTGGCTCGCTGAGGGTCACCGGAACCACGGCGGGCAGCTCGCACAGCGGCTGGAACGCGGGCTCTTCCAGGCGGTAGGCGTTCTGCCGGCCAAACGTCAGCCTTAGAAGCTGGCTGTCCTGCGGGTAGGCCAGCCAATCAATATATGTTTGATCGTCATCATATTCCGTGGGGAGCGCTTGGACATCGCCGGTCAGCGTGTCGTAGAGTTCCGCGCACCATTCGCCCTTCAGGTTGATTTTTAAATGTCTCGCATCAGCCAGGTATGTCTTTTTGGGGCCGTTTACATGGCAGAGGAATAGCCAGCGGGCTTCCCCGTCCTCCCGCCACTGGGAGAAGATGTTTTCGGCCGCCGCGCCATGTTCCGTTACGCTGTGCAGGCGATATGGCTCCAGCGCGCGCAGAAGCTCCGGCTTGCTCCAGCCGATCACTTCGGCCTCCTCGGCGGCAAAATCGAAGGCCTCGCCGCCGGGCTGGGCTTCCACATATTCCGGAATACGACCGGCAAAGATAACACTCCCGCCTTTGGCCGCGAATTCTTTTAACGCATGGAGCGTTGTTAGGCGTATTGTCTCAAGATTCGGCGCGAGCACCACATCATAATGCATTTCACCCACCTGGAAGCCCTCGCCTTTGGGGACATATTGGACCGGCAGCAGCGACTCACAGATGTAATCGAAGTCCAGTTGGTTATAAAGCAGCCATTCGGCCAATTGCGCGAAGCGTTCGTCCATCTCGTCCCGCGCGTCTTTCGTCTGCGCCTCGGGGCCGTAGTGCAGCCAATAGCTTTCAATCGGATGGATGACGGCGATCCTGCAAATGGGCCTGCCCCGCGTCATGGCGGCGTTCACCCGGGCGAAATGGTCCTCGATATACTTGTATTCCCGGTACCAGGGCGATTGGTGGCCGATGCTCGCCGGGTAATCCCGCTTGGCCTCCCCCCGCATGGAAACCCAGTAGAGGTGCGGCACCCGCACGCTCACGCCAAGGGCCGCCTGCCAGTCTCCCTGCAGCTTATGCTGATAAAATCGAAAGTTCCAGTTGGTGACGCCATAGAGCTCGCTGAGCACGCCGGGGCGGCCGTACTGCCGGGCGGCGCTCTGCGCCTGTTTGGCGGTATTAAGTTCGCGATTGTCGCACAGCATGTCGATACCCGGCAGCTGGAACGAGCGGTAGGACCGCATGCAGTCGCCCAGGGAGTATGTTTGGCAATCCAGGCTCTCCTCCCGCAGCATGTGCCCGGTGAGCATGATGTTGTGCTTCCCGCACCAACTGCCCACGGTATCCGCGAAGGCTTGCGCGAACCGCTCCGCCACATGGTCGTGGTAGCGGTACCTTGTTTGGGACACCCCTTCCGGCAGCTCCCAGAACACCTCCGGCAACGTAGCTAAAATATCGTCGCCATAGGCTTTTCGATAGGAAACCGGCAGGTCGTCTGTCCAAGGCATCTGTACGTCCTCCCGGGAAAATGGTTCCGGGTGCAGGTTTTTTTCCGGCGTGTTCGGTTCGTCCGTGAAGATCGCGGGGATCAGCGTGCCGAAGTCCCGGCCCAGCATGCGCAGATACCGCTCGTGGGTCACCTCCACAAAGCGCTCAACGGCAGGGCGCGAAAGGGTGTCCACATAGGTCTGCATATTGTACCATGGCGAAGGCTCGTCAATGCACAGGCTCGCGAAGTACCTGCGGTACGGCTCCCCGTCGCGTTCCTCCGGCCAGGGTTCCTTGTGATCCAATCGAATATATTCCGTAAGGCAGCCCTGTTTGTCCAGCCGTATGGCATAGCGGGCCAAGGGCTTTCCCTGCCCCGGCGTTTGGGAAAGACGCAGGTACCGCGCCCGGTACGCCTCGTCCTTTGTCACGAGCCCCCCCGCAAAGCCGGAAGGCCACTTGTCTTCATCGTAGAGCCAGGCGAGCATATGCTCCTTACGGGCTTTTTCGATGCAGCTGCGCACATGGGCCATGAATTCACTGCCAAGGTATTCGGTGGACATCCCCACGCGCGGGTGCATGTGGAAGCCGCCGAAGCCCATTTCCTTCATGGCCTCGATTTCACGCAGCAGGGTTTGCTCGTCCAGCACGCAGTTCCATGCCCAGAAGGGGGTCCCCCGGTATTCCGGTCCGGGGTTTTGGAATGTCTCGGAGCTGAGTTCGTCAAATTTGTTTTGTGGATAAAGCATAGCTACCTCCAGCCGTAATCGGATCTATTTTATGGTATGGCAAAAACAGCGAAAAAATAACGGTTGTAAATCCAGCGGCAATGTGCTACAATTGCGAAAGAAACAGAAAGGAGAATATCATGAGTGAAGAAAATCTCAAGCGCGTTCTATGGAAATTCCCGGCGCCCCTGGTTGTGGCCGTTGCTTACCTGATGCTGGGGTTCCTGCGCGATATGTGGCATCCGAGCTGGATGCTCTTTTTGCTTATTCCCATCTACTATATGTCCGTGGCGTCGTATTTCGCCAAAGGAATGCGCAAAAAGCTGAACAATTTCCCGGCCCCGCTGATCTGCGTTTGCGCATACCTGCTGCTGGGCTTTATCCACGATCTGTGGCACCCGGGCTGGCTTATTTTCCTGCTGATCCCGCTGTATTATTGGACCGCGAACGCGTTTTTTGGGAACGAAGCGCCAAAAGGCTCATAGGCCTCATTTACTGCTGGGATTAATTAGTTAGTGGAATCGAATCATCCATTTGGTGCTGAAGTATTTCATGTCCGGTTCCGGTTTCAGCGCATGGATCGTGCTATAGCCGGAGCTTCCATCAGCAGAGGCATATGCAATCCGGCTCAGCATTTCATTCTGGAAATACAGCCGGCCGGTTGTCTCTTGTCCCTGAGGATCTATGCCGGGAAATACAATGCAAAACCCGTTTGAGCTTTTTTCTTCAATCGCAATATCTCCCGGTTGCACTTCCGGCAGATCATACCAGCCATTCAAGGTGAAGAAATTCACGTTTGTCGCATTCTCTACGATTTTCAATACCGTATCGTTGACCGAAAAACAAACAAAGCGATATGGAGCGGCATAAATTACTTTCTCCTGCGTCACGAATATTCGAAGCTTTTTTCCAAAAAACAGACGTGTCAGGAAGTCATACCGAAATGTGTACATCGCTTCAACCGCAAAGGCATCGCCGTTTCGAACATATACGATTTGATTTCTTTTGTCACCATATCTCAAGGTATATTGATTGCTGTCAAACACGGCCTTGGTTTCGTTGTAGAGCCGCAGCGCGTATTCTTTGTCCGTCTCCGCATAAGCACCAAAACCCGCCAGCGCAAATAGCGCCGCAACAACCAGCAATACCGCGAACAATTTTTTCATGGCAATGCCTCCTCTTATCAATTCACCACATTCACCGGCTCCCCGGCGATAAACGCTTTCAAATTCCCCGCCGCGATGCCCACGAGCCGCCCGCGGGCTTCCTTCGTGGCCCAGGCGATGTGCGGGGCAATCACGCAGTTGGGAGCGCTCAATAAGGGATTGTCCGCCGCAGGGGGTTCTATCGAAAGCACATCCAGCCCCGCGCCGGCCAGACGGCCGTCCCGCAGGGCCTCGGCCACATCCCCCTCGTTCAGCACCGGCCCCCGGGAGGTGTTGAGCAATATCGCCCCTGGCTTCATTTGATCAATCGCCGCTTTGTTGATGAGGCCATGCGTTTCGTCCGTCAGCGGGCAATGCAGCGTGACCACGTCGCTTTCGCGCAGCACTTCGTCCAAGGGAGCCATGCGCAGCGTGGGCGAAATTACTTCGTTTGACGTGTTCGATGGCCGGCGGCATGCCAGCACTTTCATGCCAAAGGCTTGCGCGATCAAAGCAACGCGCCTGCCAATCTGCCCAAAGCCAATGATGCCCAGCGTCTTGCCATCCAATTCCATTAACTCGGAAACCGTATAACTAAAGTCGCGGGAGCGCGCCCAATCCCCCGCGCGGACGGAATCGCTGTGGGCCTGCGCGTGCATGGCAAGCTCCAGCAGCAGCGCGAACGTGAACTGCGCGACGCTGGCCGTGGAATACGCGGGAATGTTCGTCACGGGAATGTTTTTCTCGCGCGCGGCTTCCAAATCGACTACATTGTACCCCGTTGAAAGCAGGCCTATGTATTTCAGATTGGGCAGTTGATCGATCACGGCGCGGCTCAAGACTGTTTTGTTGCTGATGACGGCCCCGGCATCTTTTGCCCGCTCCACGGTCAGCGCCGCGGGCGTGTGGTCATAGACGGTGAGCTTGCCCAGCGCCGCGAGGGCATCCCAGCCGAGATCGCCGGGGTTCGCGGTGTGGGCGTCAAGGATAACGATGTTCATAACGTTCCCCCTTTAATTAATTTGGAATTCGTCCGCATACGCGAGGCTTTCCTTGATCCAGCCTTCAAGGTACTCTTCGATTGTGTCGGCTTGCGTGAACGCCTTCAGGAACTCGGTCAGATAGAAAAAGAAAAACCGGTAGCAGTAGTATGCCAGCCGTTCCGGGCGCAGGGTATATGTGATGCCGTTGCGGCGCAGGGCAGCCTCGAACGCTTCCCTTGCCCAATCCTTGCCGCACATGACCCAAGCGTCGCGTTCCGGCGGCGCAAGCATGGGGTCGTCCCAATCCACGATGAAGCGCCTGTCGCCGTTCACGATGTAATTTCCTCCGGCGTCGCCGTGGGTGATGAAGAAATCCACCGCGTCGCCCTGGCATTGCCTGGCGAGCGTTTTGAGCCTCTTTGCCCTATATTCAAATATCGCGCGATTATTCTCAAGCAGCGATAAAACCTGTTCGTCCTCCAGCGCGTTCCACTGCTCAAAAAATTTGTTTGCGCTTCTGCCCGAAAAGTCTTCTATGGGAATAGCAACACCATGCACCGGAACAGAATATACTTTCGCAAGCATTTGATATTCAGGGAATTTCGTCGCGTCTGTTTCTATATTTTCTCCGTCGATCCAGTCAAAAGCGCCAAGAACCGCGCCGTCAAATTGCGCAGACAGGCGGCCGTCTTTCGTTTTTATGATCTGGTTAATAAAACCAATGCCATGGCCGCAAAGATGCTGGATAATCGGAAAACTGCGCGCATAGACAGCCTGATGCGCTGTTGCGTAAACCAACTTCAGAAAATAACTATTGTTCGCGGCATCCAGCCGCCACGTTTCGCCATAAAATCCGCGCTTGGCCGGCGATATGCCGGTAGCTTCAATTCCGTATTCTTGTTGAAAAAAATCAAGCAGCTTGCGTTTATATCCACCTGAACGGACAACATCGCTATACATCGCTACCCCTTCCGCGCCCCGATATCATGCCAATCCAAAATATTCACCTGCTCCGCCCTGCCGCCTTCCAGCTCCAGCACGATGATCTCGTTGGGCGCGTCCGTCTTCAGCCAGGCCCCCGGCAAATAAAGCGACTTTTGCGGCCCAATCTCCCAATAGCGCCCCAAATTATGCTTGTTGACGAACACCAAGCCTTTCACCAGGCCATCCAAGTGAACGAAGCAATCTTCTTTGCTTGCGGAGTTGAATTCCCCGCGCAGAAACACAGGCGCGTTTGGCTCTTCCGGCGCAGTGACAGGGCCAAAGCGCAGCCCGGTTAGATCTTCCAATGGAATGGGGCAAACCTCGAAGTGGGACAGCAGCTGGTTGCTGACGCGAATCTGCCGCGCGCCTTTGCGATCATGAAGCTCCGGGCCGTAATTCACGCGCCCCATCGCCTCCACCAACACGTCAATCTGCCCGCCATCCGGGAGCAAGCCCAGCGGCGCTTTTGTATCATGGGGGTCGTTGCGGTCCAGCCGCCCTTTATAGCAGCCGTCCACGAACACGCTGGCCCGATCGGCCAGGCCATCGATGAGCAGGTCGCAGTTTTCCTGCGGCCCGGCAAGTCTGTTGCGATATAAAATCAGCCCGTAATTCTGCCCGTAATGCTCCATGGATTCCGGCATCACGCTCTTATGCATTTGCGACAACGCATCCAGATTGTCGAACAGCAGCGCCTGCTCCGTCAGTCTTACTTCGCCAATCGATTGCAGCGGCTTTTCTTCCGGGAGCGCCGGCCATTCTAGTTCCGGTATCCCCTGCCTGGCGAGCAGCACCTTCCTCACGGCATAATACTTCGGGGTATAGCCGCCCCATTCGGTCAGCAGCGCGTCGTCGTCGTAACTGGTTATGGTGGGCTCATATTTGCCGTAATTGTTTGCCCCGGCCCCAAAGCCGAAGTTCGTGCCGCCGTGGAACATATAAAAATTCACGTGGCCGTTTTCGTCCAGAATCTCCTCCAGGGCCTCCGCCACCTCGGCGCTTTCCCGGGCATGGTGCTCCTCGCCCCAGTGGTCGAACCAGCCGTTCCAGAATTCCATGCAGACCCACGGGCCTTCCGGCTCGTAGCGCCGCAGCACACCGAAATGATCCTCGGCGGCGCTGCCGAAGTTAGCGGTAGCCAGCGCCCCCGGCACCGTGCCGCCGGTGAGCATGTTTTCCCAGCCGCCGTCGGAGGTAAACAGCGGCACGTCGATGCCATTATCGTCCAGCAATTTTTCTATATAGCGCAAATATTCTTTGTCGTTGCCATAGCTGCCGTACTCATTTTCGATCTGCACCATGAGCACGTTGCCGCCCCGGGTGATTTGCAGGGGCGCTATAAGCGGCAGCAACTTTTCATAAAAAATCCGCACCCGCTCCAAATATGGCGGGTAGGCGCAGCGCAGGCGCATGGCGGGGTCTTTTAGCAGCCAGGGGGGCAGCCCGCCCAAATCCCACTCCGAGCAGATATATGGCCCGGGCCGCACAATCGCCCAAAGTCCCAGGGACCTCGCGATCTCCAGGAACTTCACGATGTCCAGGATGCCCGAAAAATCGAAGACGCCGGGCCGCGGCTCATGCCAGTTCCAGCAGACATAGGTCTCCACGGTATTGAACCCGCAGGCCTTGAGCTTGCGCAGCCGGTCTTCCCAGTCTTCGGGTACCGTGCGGAAATAATGGACTGCGCCGGAATAGAGCTTGAATTCCCCGCCATGCAGCAGGAATTTCCCGTTTTTGATTTGGAAGGGCTGGTTGTTCATATGTATTCACACCTTTCTTGCTATCGAATCAGCGATACCAATGCGCCGGTGAGCACGCCAAGGGCCATGAGCCCGGCCATAACCAGCGCGATGACACGCGCAATTTTTTTGTTCATGTGGGTTCCTCCTATATTTATTTCGTATGCCAAACCGCGAGCACCTTGCCGTCGCTTTTTCGAATGATAATGTAAGCCACGCCGCCAGACATAGATAACCACGTAATAAGCCTTGGAAACGGGGAATTCCTGTAGCTATAGGCGAACCAATTTCCAACAACAAGCCAAGTGTCATTTTCTTTATCAAAATAGACGTGGAAAGGCTTTTGCTGTAGGATGTCTTTGCCGTAAATCTCCAGCAAAACCGCCTCGGCTTTTTTCTTTGCGTCACGGCTTGTTGCGGTTTCTCCCAAAACCAAGTCCGTTTGGTATCCTGGCATCCATTGTTCGTAGTCAGCCAATTGAAAAGGCGCAAACCAAACAAGGGAAGTCAGGCAAAACAAAGGCGTCAAAAACCAGGAAATAATTCTGCTCATGTCAATTCACCTTTCATCTTAACGTGCCGCCCAAAACTTCCGGTCCAGGCTCCGGAACTGGATCGCCCCGGCAAGATGCTGCGGCGCAATCTTATCGCTGCCGTCCAGGTCCGCGATGGTTCTGGCCACCCGCAGGATTTTGTCGTACGCCCGGGCGGAAAGCCCGAGGCTCTGGAACGCGCCCTCCAGCAGGCGGCGGCCATGCTCGTCCAGGGGGCAGAAGCGCCGGGTCTGCGCCGCGCCCATCTGCCCGTTGGCATGGATGCCCTCCCCGTCGAAACGCCTTTGCTGAATCAATCGAGCGCGGTTCACGCGTTCGCGAATATTTGCCGAACGCTCGCTGGCGTCGTCCGAAGACAATTTCTTGAACTCCACAGGCGGCACTTCCACATGGATATCGAGGCGATCCAGCAACGGGCCGGACACCCGGGAAAGATACCGCTGGGCGGAGCCTGGTGGGCACGCGCAGCGCCTGGTGGGATGCCCGAAAAATCCGCACGGGCAGGGGTTCATCGCGCACACGAGCATCACCGTGCAGGGATATCTCACGGTGCCGGCTGCCCTTGAAATCGAAACGGAGCCATCCTCCATGGGCTGGCGCAATACTTCCAAAGCAACGCGGTTGAATTCCGGGAGCTCGTCCAGGAACAATACGCCATTGTGGGCGAGGCTGAGTTCCCCGGGCCGGGGAATGCTGCCGCCGCCGGAAAGCCCCGCCGCCGATACCGTGTGGTGCGGCGCGCGGAACGGCCGCGCCCGGATGAGCGAAATATCCGCGGGCAGTTCCCCCGCCACGGAGTAGAGCTTCGTAGTTTCCAGGCTTTCCGCCGCCGTCATATCCGGCAGGATGGAGGGCAGGCGCTTGGCCAGCATGCTTTTGCCGGAGCCCGGCGGGCCGATCATCAGCACATTGTGGTTGCCCGCCGCGGCGACCTCCAGGGCGTGCCTTGCCTCCCGCTGGCCCTTGACATCCGCGAAATCCGGCAGGGAAAGCGATGTCAGTGCAGAAGATTCCAGGGGCACAGCCGGCGAAATCATCGTTTGCCCGCGCAGATGCGCGAGCAGTTCCCGCACGTGGGATACCGGGTATACGTTGACGCCGTCCACAACGGCGCTTTCCGCCGCGTTCGCCGCGGGTACGAACACCTCTTTCCACCCCGCGCGGCGAACCTCGATCACCATGGGCAGGGCCCCGTTCACGCGCCGCACGGAGCCGTCCAGCGAAAGCTCTCCGAAAAATGCCGCGCCCGCGAGACCGTCCCCCCGCAGCTGCCCGGAGGATACCAGCAGCGCCGCCAGAATCGGCAGGTCGTAGATTGGTCCTTCTTTACGCCTGTCCGCGGGAGCCAGGTTCACGGTGATGCGGCTGGCCGGGAATTCGTAGCCGCAGTTTTTCATGGCGGAACGCACCCGGTCGCTGCTCTCCTTCACGCTGGCGCCGGGCAGGCCCACCACGTCAAAGCGCGGCAAGCCGCCGCCGCAGTCGGCCTCCACCTCCACCGGGAAGGCCTCCATGCCGTAACAGCCGGTGCTGTTGATCCGCGCGAACATTGGCTCACCCTTCCCCATTTTCATCCAGTTACATCATATCATAAATCCCCGGGCAATGCAAGCACAAAAAAAGCCCCCGGTGAGGGGCTTGGACAAGTCCTGATCCATTTAGAAAAATTCCGCTCCGTCCACCGGGTTTAGCCCCATATAGACCATGACGACATGGCCATCCAGAGCGGCGCCGTTAATAGTATCCCTGCGCGCGGTTTTCGTATAGTTTTGTGCATCAAAATATGCTCTGACATCCGCATATGCTCCGGTGGCTGGAAGGGCTTTTGCGGTTCCGACGACATAAGTGGAGCCGCCGCCGCCGCCGCCATTTTGGGTGCTGCTGCCATTGCCGCCCGCTCCACCGCCATAATAGCCGCTGCCGCCGCCGCCGCCCCAAGCGCCGCCGGCATCTCCGCCTTGCAAGAAATTGCCACCGGTGCTTGCGGGGTTGCCGCCCGCGCCAGCTTGGCCGCCCACACCATCACCACCACCACCACCGCCGGCATTGCCTGTACCACCCCTGTTGGTAGTAACAGTGCGATTATCCCCGCCGCGTTGGCCTCCGAGGCAGCCCGGGCCGTTCAAGATGGCCGTTGGATCTCTCAGGGTATCCATAGGGGCTATGGGATTCATAATTCCACCCCCCGCGTCGCCTCCGTCGCGCATGTTGCCTGACCAATTCTGACACCCGCCCCCTCCTCCTCCTCCGGCGACCGCAATGACGTTTCCGGTGGTTGGAGGATTGCCCAGCGCGATAATCGAAGCGCCGCCGCCGCCCGCATTTCTTTCATTGGTAGCACTGCCGCCCCTGCTCCTGCCCCCTCCATAGCTGGAAGAGGGGCTTTGGCCGCCGCTGACGTTTGCCTGCCCTCCTCTTCCGACCCAAACGCTGATTGTTGTAGCGCCGTCAAATTCATACATCCCCACTAGCACGCCGCCAGCGCCTCCCTGACCGCTGCCCGTGTGATTAAATTTCCCGCCCTGGCCGCCGCGCATCACAAACGCCCACCAGCCCCTTTTCGGGGTGAAGGTATTCACATTATTCGTGAATACTTCCGGCGTCCCCACGTTTGTAAAGTAAAACACCGCCGCGTCGGCAACAACTTCTATGTACTTCGCGCGGCTTAAGGCAAGCGGCGTCGTC
>Ga0123356_10005912_pt1 | contig 12412 bp, 5 predicted proteins | sample TergutEmb28metaG_2_FD_92546 | JGI IMG/M metagenome (GOLD analysis project Ga0123356, IMG submission 92546) | Embiratermes neotenicus P3 segment gut microbial communities from Petit-Saut dam, French Guiana - Emb289 P3 | ecosystem: Host-associated > Arthropoda: Insects > Digestive system > Gut ... | reverse complement strand
GTCCAATACGACAACTCCGTGGTCTATGACCACTGCCCGGCGGCACAGCAGCTCAATATCGGAAGGGTCGTGGCTAGTGAGAAACACGGTCGTTCCACGCTCTTTGTTGCGGCGGAGGATAAGCTCGCGGATAGCCTGCTTAACTACAACGTCAAGGCCTATAGTAGGTTCGTCCAGGAACAATAACTCCGGGTCGTGCAGTAAAGATGCCGCAACCTCACAGCGGATCCGCTGGCCAAGGGACAGCTTGCGCACCGGTGTTTTCAAAAAGTCGCCTAACTCAAACAACTCCGAAAGCTCCGCGACACGGCTGCGCCGCTGCGCCTCGCTGAGCTCATAAATAGCAGCCAGAAGCGTGAAGCTGTCCAGCGCGGGGAGGTGCAGCCAAAGCTGGGATTTTTGCCCGAAAACCGTACCGATCCGAAGCGCAAGCTTGCGCCGGTCCCTTACCGGAGACATACCCAATACTGAAACATCGCCGCCCGAAGGATGCAATATTCCGCAAAGCATCTTGATAAAAGTGGACTTACCCGCGCCATTGGGCCCGATGAAAGCGACGATATCACCCTTATCCACTTCCAGATCGATGCCCTTTACAGCCTGGACCTCTTTCCATTCAGGCTTCACCAAAGCGCGGAAGCTCGCCCTCAGCCCTTCAGCCTTAACGCGGGTACGATAGGTTTTTTTAAGTCCCTGTGTTTTAATAGCATCCATGACGAATCACCACAATATCAATAAAATGAAAAACCCCGAAACAACGCATCGTTTCGGAGTTATAGTACCTTTAATCTCCCCAGCCGATGCAACGCTGAACCTGCGCCACCACCGGCTTACTACTGCGAGTCTACCGGCGTGTTCGCCTGACAAAAAGCTGCATATTACACGGGGAAACTGATAAAAAGCTCATGGGATTTCTCCAAAGAAAAAATAATGCAAATATTTTATCAGCAAATGCATGGAGGCGTCAAGGGAAACATAACCTTGGTAATGAAAATGTAATGTGATGCTACAGCACACAGGGTAGCCCGTAGCAAGCAATGTGACCCGTTTTTTTCGTGAATTCCGGCGACTGTACGGAACTGAACGAAAAAAACGGGTCATGTTGCTTGATGCGGGCGGATGTCCGTGCATGGGTCTGAACAGAGGCAACTGTAATACGCCAAATTATCATTAATGGCGCAAAGTATAGTCAACCAGGAATTGATGCGGCGGTTTTTCTGCTTTCGCATGATAATCCCGCGAGATCTGTGCCAGTTCGTCAGAGACATTGAGAAAAATATCCACAAGAGAGGGGTCAAAGTGCGTTCCTGAGCCTTCCTTGATGATATTGACAGCCACATTGTGATCCATCGCTTTCTTGTAGGGGCGCTCGGAAATCAACGCGTCATATACATCGGCAATAGCCATCAACCGGCCTTCCAGTGGAATGTTTTCTCCGCTGAGTCCCAAGGGGTAACCGGAACCGTCCCATTTTTCATGGTGGGTTCCTGTAATCGCCAGGGCATGGCGCAGAAAGTCATGCTCTTTAGTGTTGGAAAGAATGTTATTTATTACTTCAACGCCTGCCAATACATGCTCTTTAATGATATCGAATTCGCTTTTAGTGAGCTTACCGGGTTTATTCAAAATAACGTCCGTTATTGCAATTTTCCCAACATCGTGAAGAAGCGCCGAGTGCAGGAAAAACTCGAGGTTCCATCCTCCGACTTCTTCTCTGTATACATTTCTGCTTAACATCTCGCTAATCAGTGCTTTGAGGTACAACTGTGTGCGCGTGATATGGCTGCCTGTCAGTTCGTCCCGGAATTCAACAAGGTTGGCGATTGTAGTGAGTATCGTGTTTTGAAGGCTGCTTACTTCCGCCGTCTTTTTCTGAACCTTTTCTTCCAGGTTTTCCGCATAGTCCCTGACTATTTCCTGACTGGCAAGCAAGTCCCTTTTTTGCCGGATTATCAAGAGCTGGTTTTCAATACGCTTGAGAAGTATCGGAGCCGAAAAAGGCTTGGAAACAAAATCCGCCGCGCCAAGGTCGAAACCCTCCAGCTCGGTACTGTTATCTCCGTTGGCAGTAAGGAATATTACCGGGATATCTGAGTAACGGGAATCCGCCTTGAGCTTCTTGATAACCTCGAATCCGTTGATATCCGGCATATCAATATCCAGAAGGATCAAATCAGGAAGGACTTTTTCAAGGATCTTGAAAAGCTTGACCGCAGACGGCGCCGGATAGACCTCGTGAAAAGCTCTGAGCATTTTCCTGCACGCGTCCAGATTGATAATATTATCATCAACCAGGAATATTTTATACCTTACATTATCCATTTTAGGAGACCTCCTGAACAGTATTCTTCATTTTGCGCTTATTTTCCAGCATAAACCCGTCAGCTTTTGATATCATGTCATTTATCCCGGTTTCTATCAGGTTTCCAACGAAAAACCCTGAGGCAAAACTCAACAATTCAATGCTGTTTGTTATCTGTTTGTTATGCTTGCCGACCTCAGTGTCCACTCTGTCAATAAGCTCTGCAACCACCGGGGCGTTTGCCCTGTCAAGGATCGCGACAAATTCGTCGCCGCCATATCGGCAAATAAAACCGTATTGCTTTGCGACCCTTTTCAGAATATTTGAAAACTGCATGATCATGCTGTCGCCGGCTTGATGCCCGAGCGTGTCGTTGACATTTTTCAAGCCATTCATATCAAACATAATAACTGCAATATCTTCGAGTGTGGGACTCGCACAGATTTTATCGATTAAGCGGTCGCAACTGGCCCGGTTATCAAGCTGTGTCATCCTGTCGACATAGGCGATTTTTCCGAGAGTATTCGCGCGCCGTGAAATAGTGATGCTCCTGACTATAAAGAAAGCACAAATCAAAATAATACTAAGAAAAGAGACGTTGATACCGACAATCAGGGACATTGTTTTGCTGACTTTAGCTTCGGAATACGCTTCTGCTGCAAACACTGTTTCATTGACAAGGTCGAAGTAATACTGGCTGGAATCAAACAGGCGCTGCGGGTCTCCGCCATGCCTGACTGATACTATCTCATCCTGAAGCTCTTTCCAGTGGTTTAATATAAGGTCCATATGCTCAAGATACGAGTCGTCCTGCAATAAAACCAGGTTATGCGGGCCTTCGCCGGTTTGTAAGTTATAAACTATGGAACTCAAACGTTCGATTAAGTGATCGTCGGCGAGACCCGCCATTTCTTCATTTACAAGCTTTTGAGTTGCGCCGCGTACGATTCCCAAATAATTGACAACTCTGGCGTTCCCTTGCAACTGGTGAATCGACATCATTGAAAGACTGCTCACCAGGGCAAACAGAATCACAACTGTTATGATCACCAGGTATTTTTTCTTTTTTGTGATGTTTTTCATGCTTAACTCCACGATTTTCTATTTCTTTAGAAGGGGTAATGAGGACAGTTTTTCGATGATCTGTTCGAAATTCATCTGACTGACATTTTTCCTGAGCCAGGCGGCTAAGCTGCTGCCATACTCGTAATCATATGTGTCTATTTGAGCCATCGCGGCGTCCGCGCCGTCCATATCATAATTTTTGCAGGCTGTGATGAGATCAAAGAGGACCTGGCTGTCAGGCATATCTTTGACAGGCTTTGGCTTATTCAAATTATTGCTGTTGAGCAATTCCTGAATGTCTTTGCGCAACTCTTCGACAGTTTCAACAAAAGCTGCGTTGTGCATACTGACAAAGATATAATCGCCTGCCTTAGCCGCCTTTTCCAGAGCTTCAGCCCTGTCGCCGGCGTTATTGGCGCATATGCCCCGGCATGAAGCCTTTATCCCATGGACAGTGATGGCGTACTCCGGCAGGGTTTCTTTGTTGACACTACGTATTGTTTCAAGAATATGCCCGATATTTGCCGCAAAGGAGCTTAAAACCTGGATGAAGGCTTCCTCGTCCCCGCTGAAACGATTTATCCCGCCATTCATATTCAGCCTGTTATCTTTATCATTATTTGCCCTGCGGTCGGCGCCGCAACGCCTGTCGGTCAGGAAGCGATTTTCTGCGGAGGGTTGTAAGAGCCCCAGTGCTTTTTCCTTTTCCTCGCTTCGTACCCATTTGTTTACAACACAGTCAAGGCTCTTTATTTCGATGGGTTTGGATATGAAGGATTGAAAACCATGTTTCAGGAACTTTTCCTCGCTTCCCTTTACCGCGTTTGCAGTGAGGGCTATAATCGGAACATTCCTGGCATATTGTGTGCCGATTTCCTCGCGGATGATCCTGGTGGCTTCGATTCCGTCCATACCCGGCATCATATGATCCATAAATATGGCGTCATAAATTACAGACCCTTCCCGGATAACGTCAATTGCCTGCTGACCGTCAGTAACGCAGTCTATTTGCATTCCGTATGGTTTCAGCATGCCTTTTGCGACGTCAAAATTGATCACATTGTCGTCGACTACAAGAATCCGCGCGTAAGGTAACTTAACCCGCGACAGTTGATTTCCCGCTTTGCGCCTGGTGTAATAGTAATTGAAGTTTTTGAGATTCTTTATTGTCTCAGAGCTGATAATTGCGTCATCGACGTACTGCTGACGGATTATTACCGTAAATAAACTGCCTTTCCCGTATTGACTTGCCACGGCGACCGAACCGTCCATCATTTCGGCAAGTTTCTTTGTGATAGGGAGCCCAAGGCCTGTTCCGGCAACTCCGCGATTTTTGATGAGATCCATTTTGACATATTCGTCGAACAGGCTGTTTATGTCTTCGGGGCGTATGCCTATACCCGTATCCCGCGAGCAAATCTTCAGCCAAGCCGTTTCCCCCTCATGGACGCAACTAATGCTCAGCTCCACAGTCCCTTCCTGAGTATACTTAAACGAGTTGGATAAGAGGTTGTTGATAATCTGTTTGACTCTCAATTCGTCGCCAATAAGGTGCAAGGGAAGGTTTTCGGCAATGCTTAAGACGAATTTTATCGGTTTTTCACCGATATGTGTCATGCTTTGTGTGATCGAATCGTTTAGCAGGCTGGGGAGTTCGTATTCGGTTGGGATGATTTCCAGCTTTCCCGCTTCGATTTTGGATATATCCAATATGTCGTTGACCGTGTTGAGCAGCGATATACCCGCATTGTAGATTTTTTCCAGGTTAGCGTTATCATTTTCACACAGAGATCCGGCATCGAGCGTTAGTTCTGATAGCCCGATAACCGCATTCAGAGGGGTGCGCATCTCGTGGCTCATTTTGGCAAGGAATTCACTTTTAGCATTATTGGCTTTTTGCAGGTCGATTAACGCGACCTCAAGTTCCGTGTAATAATACTTACGAATTGCCCAGATGATAAGAGACGCAATGAGAATACCCGATACCAGCGCAATCAGCGAGATTGACATCCCGTTGAAGACCAACGGTTGCTGCGTATCATAACTGTTTGATGTGTATTGGCTGACTGCTATCATTATCGCAACAAGAATTGTCACGGAACAAATGATTATCAATCCAGCCATAGGGGCAAGCATTCTGGGTTTCCTGGTCATATAACCACTCTCCTTATCCGCATTTAGTGTAAAGGCTGGAGTTGATTTAAAGTCAATAGGGTATACATATTTTTTATATAAAAATTACGCGTTTCATCGTTCATGGGTTAAAAATGTATAAATAGCAAGTGGTTTAGGCAAACAAAGCCACAGATACGCCAGAAGATTTCAGCTTTATTTCGCTCAAACATCGCCATTTTATCCCTGATTATACTTTAAGCTGCTTTAAAGATACGCCATTTTATACGACGAAAACCACATTTGCGTAAACCGTAATAGGGGGCAGACACATGGGTCTGCCCCTACAGGACGCATTTTGTTTTTTGTCTTTCGACAGCCCCGCTGCCTTGCTTTACAGCGTCACTTAAACAGTATCAGTGCGATCAACTCCAGAGGCGTGTCGCCTGTGCTTTTTATCGAGTGGCCTTCACCGCTTTCGGTCAGCGTTGTGTCGCCGGGCGAAAGCTTGATTATTTTACCCTTGTCGAGGAACTCGGCTTCACCGCTGATTATATAAAACGATTCCATCTCGCCTTCATGCACATGGTAACCTATTGAAGAGCCGGGTTTTAATGTGATTTTTGCGAAAAGTCGCCCCTTTTCATATAACTCAGCGGGCGTTAGTAAGCTCTCAACAACCGCAACGCCGTCACCGCCGCGCATTCTTTCATTGTGCTGAACCGGATAACTTGATTTTCTCTTTACCATCTTTACATTCCTCCATTAGTAATTATTCGATATTGCCGCTGAAATCGGCGCACAGCGGTATGTAGTTGGGGCTCCAGGCAAATACCTTGTAACTGCCGCCCGAACTTTGCGCTGGGATGTCGGTTGCCATTGTTTTTTCGGCGGCGTCGGCAAGCTCATTAAATACCTCTTGCTTGAGCCCGACCATCTTGCCGCTCTGGTCATAAAACGCCAGCAGGAAAATGCCGTCGATGGGCACGCCCGAGTAATTGCCAAGCTCTGCTGTTACCAAGCCATCCGCTTGCCTTGCCGTTACCCAGACCTCGTTGCGCACGAACCGGAACCTGTAGTCAAACGCATTGCCGAAGATATCGGAATTGTACGCGGGTTTTACGCTGACCACAGCCGTGCCCGGCGTCGCGGTCGCTTGTGTCGATTTGATGTTTACAAAGTCGTAAACCGAAGAAAGGCTGACGCCCGGTATCTGGGCGCCGGGTTCCATGCGGACAAGATAGTCATATACGGAACTGTCGAAATCGTCCATCGAATAGGGGGTTACGACGTCTTTCCAAACCCCGTCCTCAAAATACTGGACCTTCCAACTGTCGGGCCGGATAACGCCGTCGTCCCAGGCGCGGTACCAAAAGGCTTCCATGCTCACAAATGTCTGAGGTTCGTCATAGGCGTATTCGACCCAGTGCTCGCCCCAGCCGATTGAGGGGTTGGGCTGATTACCCGCCCATGTGCTCCATGACCGGCCGTTTGTGCTGTCCTGGGATACGCTGCCCCAGACGCCATCATTGACTGCGGTCAGCGTCGAATACTGTACGCATGTGTACGACGCCGTAACCGAGGCGCCGCGCTCGACATAAAGACCGTCGGCGGTTTTTGCCCGCAGTTCAATGAGCCCCACAGGCGTGGCGCTGTTTGTAAACATACGGATTTTTGTCGTGGTAACCGGGGCAAAAGCCGCGACGTTAAACTTATCGTATTCGCGGCCATAGGACAGTGATGAGTTATAGACGGGCAAAGCCTTGTGTCCGCTTACTTTCCATTCACGTATGCCAACTGTGCCGGTGTTGGTGCTTGTGCCCCTGCCGGTAAGCGCGAGGCGCAGTATAGTCGTCTCGACAGGCTCAAACGTGTATGTGTTAAATACGTTGCGAACAAAAGTATCATGAGCGTTTGTCGGGGTCACCGGCACAAAAATCGCCCCGTTCCAGTATTGGATTTCCATCGCCCTCGGCAGTTGTACGCCGCCGCCGTCGTCCGACCAATCGATATCGCAGCGGCCTGTTATTACCGGTGTGTCAAATGTATACCAGACATTCGGATTATTACTCATGCCGTAGGAGGTCCATTTATAGACGTTTGCGCTCTCGGGCTCGGTTATACCGTCGTTGAGCCCCCACAACCTGTTGTAGCTGCTTACATGCGAAGCGCCCGGAACCGCGAAAATCTCGAGCGGGTACTGTTCCGGCGGATTGCCGATGACGCGCCACTCCCGGATGCCGGGATATGTCGTTATGTCGGTAAAACTGTTCAGCGTATTGTCAATGTTCATCCGCAATCTTGTCGTCTTGACAGGCTCGAATTCATAGCGGTTCATCCTGTGGCCGATAAACTCCGTGAACGGGGCTACGGGCGTCACGTTTCTGAAAGCCGCGCCGTCCCAATACTGGATTTCAAGGCCGTTTGGCACGTTGACCCTTCTGTCCGAGGCGATGAACCAGTCGACGTCGCAGGCGTATACGTCGATCGGCTGCGCGAAATCGTACTGTACCCACGGCGTCTGTGACCGGTCGTATGAAGTCCAGCGGCGCGCGTTTGTGTTAACGTCGTCTATAATGCCGTCGTTCATGCCGGACGGCGCGTCGCCGTAAACTGCCGTATGCGACGCGGTGGCGTACGCGAAGCGCTCATAGGGGTATTCATTCATCGAACCGGCTATCTGCCACTCGCGTATGCCCGGCGCGCGTTGTGTGGATGTGTTCGGACCCGGCGTTATATCCAGGCGTATACTAGTTGTGAATATAGGAGTGAAGCGGTATAGCGTAAAATTGTTTCTGTTGAAGGTGTTGTAGAGACCGGTCGACGCGTTGTATCCGCCGTCGCCTATCGGATTCACGGGTACATATTCCTTACCGTTCCAATAGGAGATTCTCAGCCCCGACGGAATCTGGACGCCGCCGCCGTCGTCGTACCAACTGATGTTTGAACCCCATATGATTACCGGCTCATCGAAATCATAACGTACCCATTCGCTTGCAGGATGGTTCGTTGTGCCGTTGTAGGCGGTCCAGCGGTTGGCGTTGGCGTTGCTTTGATATTCGCCGTCGTTGAGTCCAGCCACCCTGTCTCCGGAGTATGTGTAGGAAGCGCTTGGCGTGGCGTACCATTCAATTGGGTGCTCGGCGGGAATCTCGTTTAAGTACACGGTCATCGGCAGCGCGCCCCGGTTATTCCAGGCGTAATACGGGATCATAGTAAGCGTAGCTGGGACGTCGCTCCCTTTTGTGCTGACGATCGCGTCGGCTTTTACAGCCAAAACATCTTTGAAGAAGTAGTCTGTCGGACCGCCGTCGAGGTTACGGATCCATTCAGTCGTGAACCCGCTTTCCAGAGGAAGGATGTAACGCCCAACCGGGTACTCGTTATCCGCAGATTCGGCGGCGTAAACGATAGGGCCGCGCGTTACTGCGACAAGCCCGGCGTTGGTGGTCACACTCGGGTGGGAATAAAATCTCGTCGGCTGCATTGGGAAGTCGATTTCAATCAGGTCGCCGTCCTTCCATTCACGGGTCAGGACCACATAACCCTGGGCGTTGGGAACAGGGCTGACGCTTTGGCCGTTTACCTTGAAACTGTTCGATCTCACCGCCCAGGACGGAACGCGCAAGCGCATTGAGAACTCAAGCGGGACGTCCAGAGCTACAACAGTCGAAACTTCGCCTTCCCAGGGCATCTTCGAGTGCGTAATCAGCTTGACGTCATTGCCGTTAATGATAAATGAGCCTTCGTTGCCGATATAGAGGTTTGTGGTAATAACGTCTCCGCGCTGCGTGTAAACATACTGGCCGACCGAAGCGACTGTCCTCATAAGGTTTGTCGGGCAGCAGGCGGTCCCCGTCCACGCAAAGCGCGCGATTCCGCCGGACGATTCCATTTCGTTTTCATAGAAGAAGCGGTCCCCGGCCATATTGATACCGCTGATAACGCTGTTATACAAACCCCGCTCCATAACGTCGGCGTATTTGCTGTCCCCGAACAGCATGTTCATACGTTTGTTCCACATTACGTTTGCAAGGTTGGCGCAAGTCTCGGCGTAAGCGCCGCTGTTGGGTAGTTCGAAACGCGCCCCGTAACCCTCGCCGTGTCCGTCAACGCCGACGCCGCCGGTCACATATGTTTTTGATTCCTCGACATCTTGCTGCAGCGCAAGCAGCGCGTTTAAGTATTCGTCGGTATTGAGAGCTATACTGGCGTCCGCCATGCCGGTATAAAGATACGCGGCGCGCACCGAATGGCCGACTGCGCTTTGCAAATCCTTGACCGGCAGGTTTTCCTGATATTGCGCGTTCGGACCGCTGATCGGCATCTTACGGCTTGTCCAGCTATGGCCGCGCGCGTCAAGGAAGAATTTTGACAGCGCATAGTATTTTGCGGCTTTTGCCGAATAATCGACGCCGTTTGACATGCCTATTTCGCGACAAAGATCCGCCAGCTTAACCAGCGCCAGCTCGATTTCCTCGTGACCCGGCGCCTGAAGCCATTTGCCGGGGCCAAAAAGGCTGTCGATATAATCGGCGTTTTTAATCGCCATATCAAAAAGCCGCGTGTCCTGCCCGCCGGTTGCGCGGTAATGAGCCACCGCCGCTTCGTAGAAATGGCCGGCTATGTACAGTTCATGATAGTCATAATTTGTCCATTGGCGGGTTATCCCGCCGCCGCCGTCCAATGTGTAATATGTGTCGAAATACCCGTCGGGCATTTGCGCGTCCTGATAGTAAGGTATCCATTCTTCCAGTTTGTCGCGGATGTATTGCTGACCCGCGATGACCTCCGGATCGCCCTGCGGGTCGAGCTCGAGCGCATATGCCATGGATTCAAGGACTTTATGCACGTCGGAATCGACATAAAGGGCGCCCCTGAAGTTGCTGTAGGCTAACCCCCGGTTCTTCAACGCCATGTTAATGATATTAGGCATACCAGCAGTCGCCTCGCTGACGCGCGCAATACCGCTGGGTATGCCGCCCAGGATAAACATCCGCTGATAGTCCATCCAAAAATCGTCGGTTATTTTTACTTTGGTAAAATCGACAGCGCCGTAAGGTTCCTCCGGAAGAGGCGCGGCTGACGATATCATACCGGGAAGCAGGAGTGTGAGAAGCGCGGTCGCGAGTAGTGCTGCTATTGATTTTCGAAACATAAATAAGCTCCTTTCAACATCAAAATCACCCTGCAAGCTCAGTGAAAAGCCCCCCTTACGCCTGATTTGAATAAAACCAGCCAATAAAACAATCCACTTGAATTCAGCAGGAGAATAGCAATTATTAGTGCCATTATACTCTATATTTATTGAAATGTCATTATGCAAATAGTTCCAATAGACCAGATAAGAGCGCAATAGAGCGCAATAGAACACAATATGAGTTTTTAACTCTGGAAAAATAAATAAAGTAACACATCCGTAACACCGCTGTTATACATTTATAATGTATGTTTACACTTTATTGGCCCAGGACGCCATAACTTTCAAACAATATAGGAGGGGTTACTTTGAAAAGAAAAATATTAGCGCTTGTTATCGCGGCATTGATTATTCTAGGGCTCTCGCCGGTAAATGCTTTAGCTGCGGAATTCCGCGACAACTGGATCAGCGGCAACTTAAACGGGTGGTCGCAATGGGGCTGGCCGGCTACAGGCGCCAGCAGGTCAACTTTTTCCGTGCAGACCGTAAGTGGAGAAGGCGTTTTGACAGTTACGTCCGGAGACGGCCCAAAGGGCACCGTCGACGGGCAATCTTTTTCTAACCTTCAATTAGACACAGACATCAGGCTCAACGACGCAAGTAACGACGCGGGGGTCTTGTTTCGGGTGGGGAACCCCTCTCACGGCACCGACACCGGCAACTGTTATTATGCGGGACTAAACCGTAACGGCAATCTGATTTTCGGGAGGATGACCGGCAGTTGGGCGCAACTGTCGTCCGCGCCGATGACGGTCAGCCAGAGCAGATGGTACCATCTGCGCGTAATGGCTTATGGGAACCGCATATGGATATATGTGGACGATATGTCAAACCCAAAGATAAGCTACAACGTGACGTCCACGCCCCAGTACACAACGGGCACGATCGGCGTGCGAAACTACCGCTGTAATACTTCATACAAGAATTATAGCGTTATATCCCTGGATCACCCGAACTATATCACCATGGCGAGGAGCGAAACTATAACAATTGCCCCGGGCGTTACCCCGGTTTTACCAGCCACAGCCCCGGTAACGTACGTGGACGCCAGCACCGGCACGTTTCCCGTCGCCTGGGACATGTCCGGCATTACGCCAGACATGTACTCAAGGAACGGCCAGCGCTTTACGGTATACGGAACGATGGACATGGGCGCAGGCGCCACATTCCCGACGTCCGTTCTCGTAATGGTCCATGACGGCAACCTGACGGAGAATCCCTTTACGCCGCTGCCCCTGGGTTCGGTCGAGGCGAAAGGCTGGCTGCTGACACAGCTTAAATTGCAAAAAGACGGGCTTACAGGGAACGCGGAGACGCTTTATACCGAACTGCGTACATCAGGCACATCCAGCCAGATGAGCCGCTGGGTAGGCGGCACGGCAAGCAACTCCGACTGGGAGCGCCCGCCGTACTATGTCAAAGGTCTTGTAGCCCTGGCGTACACGCTAAACGACGCCGAGCTTATCGCCAAAGCCAGGACATGGCTCAACTGGACGCTAAACAGCCAGGCGGCGAGCGGTTACTTCGGCCCGACCACCAATAACGGCTGGTGGCCGAGGATGATCATGTTATATGCGTTGCGGGATTACTACGACGTTTGCGATGCGACCGAACAGGCGCGCATTATCACATTTATGACAAATTATTTCCACTATGAACTCAGGACTCTGCCGACGCAGAGGCTTGGCGACTGGGAGGTTTCGCGCTTCGGCGACAATCAGGACGTCGCGCTC
>Ga0123356_10005911_pt1 | contig 12416 bp, 9 predicted proteins | sample TergutEmb28metaG_2_FD_92546 | JGI IMG/M metagenome (GOLD analysis project Ga0123356, IMG submission 92546) | Embiratermes neotenicus P3 segment gut microbial communities from Petit-Saut dam, French Guiana - Emb289 P3 | ecosystem: Host-associated > Arthropoda: Insects > Digestive system > Gut ... | reverse complement strand
GTCCGTCATTTTCCTCGTCCTTTCTTTGCAAGGAAATTTCCCGGACTTAATGCTACCACTGTTTGCTTCTCATAGTAAACGCCACTTTCCGCGCCACTGTTGCATTTACTTTGGGAATTAACGTAAAAATTTGCTTGTTTTTCGCATTTAAAATTTTTCTTGCCAAATCAACATATTCATGTTATCATACTGCCATCAATTTTTAGAAAGGAAGGTGACGTCATGCTTAGTATTAACCAAATCACAACCAATAAACTATACCCGCGCTGTTATAATCGGCATGGCGTTATTTAACGCTTTCTTACATTGTGCTGATTTAGCCCGGGTAATTGCCCGGGATTTTTTTCGCCCATATATAGGAATGAGGAAATCGAGATGATTGAATTACAAGGCAAATACAATACCGCCAAGGTGTTCATCGACAATGTTGAACAAGAGGCGACTTCGCAGATTATAAATTTGCTCAACCAGGAGTTTATCTCCGGCAGCCAAATCCGTATCATGCCCGACACCCATGCCGGAGCGGGCTGTACAATCGGCACAACCATGACCATTGCCGACAAAGTCGTGCCTAATTTGGTGGGCGTGGACATCGGCTGCGGTATGGAAACTATTCTGCTCAAAGACTCACGTGTGGAATTGCAACAGATGGACAGGGTGATCCATGAGCATATTCCAGCCGGGTTTGACATACGCACACAGACACACCAGTTTATGGATGAAATCAATCTGGCCGAATTGCGCTGTGCAGATCATGTAAATCTTAACCGTGCCGAACTGAGTATGGGTACTCTTGGTGGCGGCAACCATTTCATCGAACTGGATAAAGACGATAACGACCGGTTGTGGCTGGTGGTACACTCCGGCAGCCGGAATCTCGGCAAGCAGGTAGCTGAATATTACCAGAAAGCCGCCGTTAAGGATTTGGAAAAGAAGCGTGCCGACAAGTCGATGCTGATTGCGAGGCTTACGCAGGAGGGACGCCAAAAAGAGATAGAAGCGGAATTGCGGAAACAAAAAACTCTCAAGGTTGATAAATCTCTTGCTTTTGCAGAAGGACGGTTATTTGACGATTATATCCATGACATGGCGATTACACAGCGTTATGCGGATTTGAACCGCAAAGCCATTGTGCGGGAAATTGTCAGGCAAATGAAGTTAAAGGTTGAGGACAGCTTCACCACCATTCACAATTATATAGAAACCGAAACCATGATCTTACGCAAGGGAGCGATTTCAGCTAAGATGGGTGAGAGGATATTGATCCCCATCAATATGAGAGACGGCAGTCTGATCTGTATCGGCAAAGGAAACCCGGACTGGAATTATTCCGCGCCCCATGGAGCCGGGCGATTGATGAGCCGCAGTACGGCGAAGAGCAGTATCACGCTGTCACAGTTCAAAGCGTCTATGGAAGGGGTTTTTTCCAGCACAGTGAACAAATCCACAATTGACGAATCGCCATTTGCGTATAAACCTATGAAGGAGATTGTTGAAAATATTACAGACACGGCAGAGATTGTGAAAATTATCAAGCCGGTCTACAACTTCAAGGCGGCGGAATAATTAACAAAATATTCACAAAATATCTCTTGACTTTTCCGAATCACCCTAAAAATTGCGATGGACGGTTCTTCTGCCTCAGTGAAGCAGAAGAACCGTCACCTTGATTCAAGTGGCCGTGATGCGAACCGGGACCGTTGTCCTGTAGGCTATCCCGTTATGGGTTGCCACAATGGTGATGATATATTTGCCCACATTGGCGACATTGACGCTTACAACACCGTTGGAATCCACAGTGATACCGGGAGGCGCGTTTTCAATGCCATATACGACCTGACCGGGCAATGGGTCGGTGTATGTGCCATCTCCGTCCGCAAGCTTGGTATATACCGTGAACGTGAACAACGTGTTAGCCACTCCGTACTGGCGGTCAAGCGGAACGAAATCAAGCACGCTGAGCGGCTTATCCTTCGCTTTCAGGCTGAGTTCGCCATAGCAAAGCCGACCATTGGTAATTGTGCCGCTGGTTGATGTTCCGTTGACATAGAACGCATAGCTGGTAATCTGCGCAGCGTTAAACGACGTCGTATTGCTTGGATAGTTCCTGTGCCTGAATTGGCTGAACGGGATCTCAAGGTATTGCCAATCCAATGAAGTCTGGTCGAAATAAGGGATTCCGCCAGCCCCGTCGAGGTTGTTCAGATGCACCTCCCAATCAGCGTTGACCTGAAGGATAATATCCCCTCTTCGTCCGTCTCCCTTAAACCAGAGGCAGTAGGTGTCGAAAACGCTCCAGTTGGCGCTGTAAGCCCTGATGCGGCCCGTGTAGCCGGAAGAGCTAATGGTGTAGGTGATCTGCCCGGCTTTCCCGTTGCTGGTAATACCGGTGGCGTCGATGATTTCATAGGTGTTATTCGACCCACTTGTGTTGACGGTATACGCCGCAGTTAAAGCTTCGTTGCTGGCGTAGCCGAAGTCTTCAAAAACATAGGATTTCTTTGGCGGCAGATCCGGCAATTTAACCCAGTCGACTATAGGGTCGCCTAACTTCTTCGGCGCGCGCAGGGGAACATAGTTTTCATCCCAGAGGAAGGCCTGGACACTGTAAGCGCCGATATCATCGTCGTCGAAAAGGTCAATGGGATTCGTCTTAAAGCTATATACACCGTCCGCCACAGTATAGGAGTCGGCGATCGAAACGCCGAAGAGTCGGTTGCCTTTGTAAATAGCCAAAATCGGAATGAGGCTTGGCGCTTCCGAAGCGAAGTATACATTTACCGTGAAGGTATACGTGCCAGACGCCACGTTTTGGGTTGTGACGCCATCACACTGAACTACTTCTTCAATATATGTATCCGGCGTTTCGCCTATTTCCCTTTCGGTAATGTTCCAGCCCTCCACTGCGAACTGCGGCTCACCGTCGCCAAGGTGCTTGTCGTCATACTCTATCGTGATGTCCCTTACTTCGCCGGGCATAAGCGAGAAGTAATTGTCAGAAAAGTATGCCGGCAGTATCTGCTCGCCTGAAGCGGTAAGCGCCTTAACCCTTATCAGCAGCGCGGGCGTGTTCATGAAGTTGAGGATTCGCATCTTGACAAGGTTGGTCGTTCCGTTGTGCTCGATGTCATAGGAGGTGTAAAGCGTGACGGTCGGTAATGTCTGAAGTTCGTTGAAGTTCCTGGTTGTGGATGTCGTTACCCAGTAGAAGTTCCGGCTGACCTCGTTGCCCAGGCTGTCCGTAACGCGCGTCACAATGAAGTTTACCGCAGTGCTGCTGTCCGCCGGGGCGACGACCGGTGTTTTGTTGATGGGGTTGGAAATCACCTGGTCGGGAGCGAAATCAAACCGGTACGGAGGTATCTCAGCCAGCTTTGTCCCGTTCAGGTTATACCGGTCCACATATAATGTCAGCCCGTAATACTGTTTGCCGGAGTTGTTGGTGATTACTATACGCTTGTTGTACTGGTCATACAGCGCGTTGACAGGCTGGGCGGCGGCTTTGATGCCGAAGTAGCCGGCGTTCGTGTCGAAATAATAGTCGGCGGCGTGCCATACCATAGACGGCCAGGCTGACTGACTCATCCACATTATTAACGCCTGGCTACGGTTGACCTGCGGCGCCTCGAACAGCGCTTTGTGGCACTCGTAGTTAACCATCTGGGCGCGCCTGACGAATTCATTGATGTTGGTATTGGCGACCGCAGTGCTGCCGTATAGGTTCATATTTGAAATGAAATTGTTACCATTCTGCGCCGAGCCTGTCGTAAAGTCGTGCAGGCCCCACATCAAACTGGGAACCGGCCACAGGTTTTCTTCCGGCATCATCTTTTTAATACTCTCAAGGGATGGGACGTTGGGCATCCCGCGTTCGGTATGGAACGCGTTGCCCGAATTGCCGTTGAAGTAATAGACGGGCCCACCATTGTTCCCGGTACTGAGTTGCCAGGGCCCTCCGCCGGAAATAGCGACGCCTTCCGTCGTGCGCTGGGAATCGGCAAAATATTTGCGCGTGCCGTCATAGTTGTTCACTGTATCCCGAAGGGCGCCGTTTAGGTTGGATGGCGGAGTGGAAGACGTACCGGTACCGGTGTTGGAGGTGCCTCCTGGAGGCTGTCCCTCGTTGCGCCCGCAGTACAGCGCGACCGAAACATGTCTCCGGGACATTTTGACCTTGTCAATAGCGTTCAATAAAAACATGGCGTTGTCGTTAGGGTTACGGCCGTCGGAAGGATTCGCGAGCCAAAACTCGTCGTATATCAGAATGCCGTATTTGTCGCACGCGTCCCAAAACGCCTCGTTGCCTACATGCCCGACCCAGTTGCGGATCATCGTGAAGCCGGCTTCTTTGTGCAGGCGGACACTGATATCATACCACTCGGCGTCCATGCGCAGCATCGACTCATCCATGCCCCAGTTACCGCCCAGGCAGTAGATGCGCGCGCCGTTAACGTAGATACTAAATACGGCGTTGCCGGACGATGTAAAACGAAGTTCGCGAATACCGAATTTGAAAGTCTTCGTGTCGGATACAACCCCACCGACCTCCACTGTAGACGTGTTTGTGTAGAGGAACTGATCGCCGTAGCGGTTAGGCCACCAGAGCTGAGGGTTTATAATATCCGGCAGCGTTATTGTAACTGCCGCTGAGCCGTTTGCCGGGATATTTGGCACGGTCTGCTGGTACTCAATATGGCCCGGCTCGATAACGCCTTTGACGACGGCGTTGGTAATCGGGCTGCCCGTCGAATTCGTAACATCGGTTTTGAACGTCAGGTGAGCCTTGGTTAAATCAATCGCGGCGTTGTACGCGGTGCTGTTGTCGACTCCGTCAAGATTCGTAACAATCCACGGGTCGGCGAGTTGTGCTGTTCCGGAGTAACTGAGGAACACTTCGCCGAAAATACCGATGTTCCTTCCGCGTATTGTCGGAACCCAGTCCCAGCCGATGCTGGCGTGGATCGTCGGGCTGTCCGCGCCCAGGATGCCGCCGTTAGTCCCCGCTCTGGATTCAGTGTGCGGGTCGATTGTGCCGGGGTTGTCGTTCTTATAAATATACACGGCGAGGTAATTCGTGCCGCCATAATTGACAAGGCTTGTCACGTCAAACTTGCCCCTGATGAAGGCGCCCTCGATCCTGCCGACATTCTGGCCGTTGAAATATACATCAGCTTTCCAGTTAATGTTGTTGAAGTTGAGCCAAATGGTCTGACCCGCTTTTTCCGCTGGGATCGTGAATGAATTCCTGTACCAGAAATCGGCTGTAAAGAACGAGTCAGAGATCTGGAATTGCCAGTCGGCGTAATTCGGGTCGGGTATCGAGCCGTTGTTTAGGTAGCTCGTAAGGACAGTGCCCGGGACCGTGGCGACGATCCAGTTTGAGTCGTCGTAGGCGGCCGAGAGCTGCGCGCCTGTAGCGCTAACCTCGGACGCGCGCTGAAGCTTCCAGTTGCCGCCGCGAAGCAGCTGCCTGCCGTCCGCCTCCGGTGCGGGCATCGGCGTTGGAGTAACTGTCACGTCGTTCGTGCCGTATACCTCAAACTCTGTCAGCCTATAAAACGAACCCGTGTTAACAGCCGTGCAATATAGCCTGACATACCTCGCGGTCACCTCGTCGAACAGGATGTCCTGAGGGTTTCCACCGGCGCCGGTGGTGGTGCTGTAAACGACTTTTGACCAGTCCTTTGCGTCGTCGGATACCTGGATCTGAAATGACGTCGCGTAGTTAGTGGAGGTCCAGTACAGCTTTACATTGTTGAATGTACTGGGGCCGCCCAGGTCTATGTACACGTATTGGGTTCCGGCTGCGCTGCTTTGCCAGTAAAAACTGCTGATTCCGCTGGTCACAACGTGGCCGGTGTTGTTCCAGTTGCTGGATGGCCCGTAACTGGAATGCCAAACAGCCCTGTTTTTTGCTATGTTGCGTACTTCGCCGCCTTGCGCGGTGGTGTTCCCTATAACCGGCAATACTATAGCAAGGGCTAATAAAACTGCCAGCACTTTTGCTAGATATTTCTTGTTGGTCATTAATAAATACCTCCCGTTTAAATAACTGATTATTGGTATGGCAAAATGCCGGCATCGGCTCCCGGCAAAAAACCATACCTCCGCTTTTCCAACGAAAAGCCCCCCCAGGAAGGATTAGCGTAAGAATAACTTCCATATAGCGGTAAACGCTATGCCCTCCATTAAAAAAGCAGAATATACAGGAATAGTAGCACAAAACTACAATGCTGTCAAACCAGCCGGAGACCTCGAAAAATAACCTTGCATTACATAAAACCACGTGATATTATTGTCGCGGACTGAGTTGTATTTTTTCAGTATATGTTCAAATAAGGCTCGCGAAAAGCTCAAGAGTACAGTGAATGTTCAAGCGAAATGGAGGAATAATTTATGATTGCTAACTTTATTGATCGGGCAAAACGAGGGGAGAGTATATATATTTGCGACGTTAGGGATGCATTTAGTTCCCTTGGCGCCGCTGTCGAATGTGTCGTCGAGCTTGCTGTGGGCGCGCCCAAGCACTATAATATCCCACTACCGCGCGCTGACACCGAAGAGGAAACGGCATTTATCAAAGAGTATTTTTACGCCAATATATATAACCTGATCTCTGCACTGGGCGGGAAACGCATCGTCATGTATATTAAACCCGGTGATGACCATATTGAGAAGCTCTGCGCCACGCTGGATGATGTTTTCCAGACAACCGTGCCGCGTGGGGAGCGTACCGGCTACGGTAAATGCCTCAACGTCACTGACCGGGTAAACGCAGCGATGGGATGCCCGGATTTCCGGTTTGAAATCATAAGCGGAGAATATAATGAAGCAATACCACAAACCGAAAATCCAGCCTCCGACGCGCTTGCAGCATTTCGGGGAGCGGCCGCCGCCGCGCAGAACACAGTTCTTTGTGGTGTGGACGTAGGTGGTACCGATATCAAGGTTGTGGGGACAGTCAATGGGCGTATCAGGGCGCTTAAGGAATATGACTGGCGGCCATCAGACATGACCTCAATAGACGAGCTGATCTCACCAATAACCTTGATCGTGCGGGCGATACGCGCGGCGCTGACCATGCCTGACTCTGACCGGGGCAATGAGCTGCGCGCTGCTATGCTGAATAAAGACGCTACCGATGAAGAAATGCGTTTGGCAACAGACGCCGCCGAAAAAGAATTCGGCGAATTTGTCCTGTTGGATGGCATAGGGGTGAATTTCCCCGATGTAGTGATAAGTAACAAGATCGTCGGTGGCGAAACGCCAAAGACTCAGGGCATCCGCAAATGCTCCGCAGATTACGAAACCGAGTTCGGGCGGATATCCGGACTTGACGACATGTTACTTACGCAGTGTAAGCCGGGTGGGGCAGTCAATATAGCCAACGACGGCTCTTTGGCAGCATATACAGCGGCTGTTGAATTGGCGCATTCCGCGCGCGCCGTAGAGGTTGCGGATGGCGTATTTGCACACACGCTCGGTACTGATATGGGGTCCGGTTGGATCGATGAGAATGGAGAGATACCGCAAATCCCGCTTGAACTGTACAATTGTGTTATTGACCTGGGTAATTATCCTGCGCGGGGATATGAGGCTACCGATCTGCGAAGCGTTCGTAATTTTAATACCGGTATTGCAGGTATCCCACAAAAATACGCAGGTCAAAGCGGCGCGTACCGCTTTGCGATTGAATACTTCACGCAAAGCGCCCCAGAGCTCTATCAGGAACTGCTTGACAAAGGTTTTATTGAGGAAACCGAAAACGGCGTCTATGTGTTGTTATCACCGCAGGATATGCGAAAACCCTTGCTTGAACATATCATGAAGCTGGCTGATAACGGTCAGCCCCAGGCTGAACGGGTGTTTCGCGAGATCGGTAAATATCTGGCGGCAATCTGGAGAGAGACCGAATTCATCCTATGCCCGCGCGCTAAGCGCCGGGTGCTGTTCGGACGTTTTATCAAACGCCAAAACTGCTTCAGATTGATGCAAGAGGGAGCGAGAGAGGTACTTGACGTTATCCTCGACGCAGGTGACGACAGCATTGCATTTACTCCGCTGATGCTTGATCTAAAAGCCGACCCTGTATACACGGTAGCTCAGTTCGGGCAAGCTGTGGGGGCAGCATATTTCGCGGCGGCGAAACTTATTTAGAGGGGGGTTGATAGTTAGTGTATTATCCGATAATATTTGAACCTATTTATTTACAAAAGATATGGGGCGGCGAAAGCCTGAATGAGTTATTTGACCGTGAACTGCCGTTCCCAAAAGTGGGCGAGAGCTGGGATGTCTCGTGCAGGCAAGGCGAAATGGGGACGGTAAGAAACGGTCAGTTGCGCGGCACTACTTTTGCGCAGCTTATCGATGCCGACGCTGAAGGGTATCTGGGCAAGGCATTGTGTTCAAAAGAAGAATTCCCGCTGCTGATAAAGCTGATTGACGCAAATGATGATTTATCGGTGCAGGTACACCCTCCGGGAGTTAAGACCGAGGTTTGGTACATCATACACGCGCAAGAGGGCGCGCGGCTCAACGCAGGGCTTGTTCCGGGAACCAGTAAGAAGGATTTTGCGGCTGCCATGGGGTCGCCTGAAATTGAAAACTATTTAAATTTTATCCCGGTCAAAGCCGGGGATGTAATTAATATCCCTTCGGGAACGGTTCACGCAATCGGCGCGGGGCTTGTGATAGCCGAGATTCAGCAAAATGCCGATACCACATACCGGGTGTACGATTACGGGCGGGTTGACGATTCCGGCAAGCCAAGGCAACTGCACATCGAAGAGGCGCTTGAGTCAATTGATTTCGGCGCGAGTTGCGGCTTGCTACAGGGAAAGCCCGAAAACATACAAGGCGGGAAAAAAGTATTCTACTGCAAGACGGAATACTACTCGCTATATGAATACTATGTGGAAACGAGCATCCATGAAATATCCGATTCAGAGAGGTTTTTCATATTTATGTGCTTGGAAGGCGGCTGCGAGATCCGTACGGATGAATGCAGCGTAACAATTACCGCAGGTGATTCAGTATTCATCCCGGCGTCGCTGGGAGCGTATGAAATTGCTGGAAAGTGCAAGCTGCTCAAGAGTTTTGTACCCGGGGAAGAGTAACAATTCACAATTCACAATTCACAATGCACAATGAACGATAGGCGATGCGCGGCGCAGCCGCGTGAGGGCGCAGTGCGGATTCATTTCGCCCGTGAGCGCACAAGCCCGATGGGTTGTGGGGCGGGAGCCCCACGTTAGAACATCGAATCAACACAAAAGGCGGCCATCGGCCGCCTTCAATTGTGAATTGTGAATTGTGAATTGTGAATTGTGAATTGTGAATTGTGAATTGTGAATTGTGAATTGTGAATTGTGAATTGTCCAGATTATCTCTTCGAGAACTGTGGCGCCCTTCTTGCGGCTTTGAGACCGTACTTTTTGCGTTCTTTCATTCTTGGATCGCGGGTGAGGAAGCCGGCGTCTTTGAGGGTTGGCCTGTTCGCTTCGTCAACAAGCAGCAACGCGCGCGCGATACCATGGCGAATTGCGCCGGCTTGTCCGGTTACGCCCCCGCCTTTGACGGTGGCATTAATATCGACCTTGCCAACCATACTGGTTGCATTCAAAGGTTGACGGACGATATACTTGAGCGTTTCAAGACCAAAGTAATCGTCGATATCGCGACCGTTAATTATGATTGAGCCTGTCCCGCCTGGTATAAGGTGAACACGGGCGACGGAAGATTTTCTCCTGCCTGTTCCATATAAATAAGGCTTTTTACTTGTATACATTGCATTTCCCCCCTATTCCTGAGTCCAAGCGACAGGCTTCTGAGCCTCGTGCTTATGCTCGGCGCCTTTGAAAACACGTAAACGCTTTAACGCAATTCGGTCGCGTGTGTTTTTTGCCATCATGCCTTGAACCGCGTGAGTCATGGCGAAATCCGGGCGTGTCAGCATAAGGCGTTTATATTGGATCTCTTTGAGCCCGCCTACCCATCCGCTGTGGCGACGGTAGTATTTTTGCTCGAGTTTATTGCCTGTCAGCACGGCTTCAGCAGCGTTCACGATAATAACAAAGTCGCCGCAGTCAACGTTAGGCGTGTAGTCAGGCTTATGCTTGCCGCGTAATAGATTTGCCGCCTGTGTGGCAGTACGGCCGAGCGGCTTTCCGGCAGCGTCAAGGATATACCATTTTCGGGTAACGGTATCCTTTCTTGCGAGTGTAGTAGACATTATACTTATCCTTCCTCCTGTAAAGCGCGACGTCCAAAGCGCGCCGTTTTGATGTTACAGTACACTGGTTAGCCCACAATTCCCCCTCGCATGTCATTCTGAGCGCAGCGAAGAATCTTTTTACACGATTCAGGAAAGATTCTTCGGTCGCAAGCTCCCTCAGAATGACAAAATGGGCATGGGTATGTACTGTAACCTTTTGATTGATGGAGGGTTTTTTCCCTCCGTAGCCTTTGACAAAACCACAAATTGCGGGTAAAATTGTGCGTGTCGGAGTATACCACAAGCAAAAACCGCTGTCAATACCTGTTTCGAAAAAAATCATATTTATAGCCAACGTTCTCGTATATGCTTCAATATACTCTGGAATGCTCGCGTATGCTCGTTTTCAATATTCATTTTCGGAGGTACCCTTTTAGTGATTCGCTCGATAAACAAATTTACAGGGCTTGTCCGCCGCTGTGTCGAGGATTATAATATGATTGCGGACGGAGAGACGGTTGCGGTTGGCGTATCGGGGGGAAAAGATTCGATCGCGCTTTTATGCGCGTTGGCGGACTTGCGTTCATATTATCCAAAGCGTTACGAACTTCACGCATTCACCTTGGATATGGGATTTGAAGATACGGATTTTTCACCCGTAGCAAAGTTGTGTGAGGAGTTGAACGTACCGTATACTGTGCGGCTTACTGATATAGCACATGTAATATTTGATGAGCGCCGGGAAAAGAACCCGTGTTCTTTGTGCTCGAAAATGCGGCGCGGCGCGCTTAATGATATGATTAAGGAAGCTGGTATCAGTAAAATTGCATTGGCGCACCATTTTGACGATGCGATAGAAACATTTCTGATGTCACTGCTCTATGAAGGGCGCATTAGCTGCTTTCAGCCGGTCACTTACATGGATAGAACAGATGTGACGCAGATAAGGCCAATGTTGTATATTGGAGAGGGTACCGTCATTAAGCTAGTGGAGAAAAACAACCTGCCTGTGGTAAACAATCCTTGTCCAATGAACGGAGTCAGCAAACGCGAGGAAATAAAGACGCTGATAAAAACGCTCAGCCTGAGTTATCCGGACTTAAGGAACAAAGTGTTCGGCGCAATGCAACGTCTCCCCCTTGACGGCTGGGAACCGGAGGAATACACAAAGCGACCCCTTCCTTAGTTGAAAGTGGAAAGTGGAAAGTGGAAAGTGAAAACAGTTGAAAAAAAGTCCTTTTCATTATGAAAAGTGTGTGCTATACTGCATTGGATGAATGTTCCTGGTTAAGCGAGATAACTACCGTACAATTATGCATTATAAATTATGCATTATGAATTATATAAGTCTGGAGTGCTGAAAATGGGAGAGAGCAAAGAATATATCAGGATTAATGACGAAAAGGGAAGTATAAACATCTCCGAGGAAGTTGTCGCTGTCATTGCGGCTGCCGCCACGATTGAAGTGGATGGCGTACACAGTCTGTTTTTCTCACATGGCAAAGAACCGGCGAATATGCTCAGCAAAAAAGTATTGTCAAAAGGTGTTAAGCTGAATATCGAAGGGGACGACGTCATTGTTGACGTGTATATCATTGCCACGATAGGATACTCAGTCAATGAAGTTGGAGCAGATATACAAAGAGCCGTGGTTTCCGCTGTCGAAGCGACGCTAGGGGTCAAAGTCAGTACGGTGAACGTCAATATCTGCGGTGTGTCACTGAAGAAAAACAAGTAAACCAGATGACAAGGACTGTGGCAAGAGAAATAGCAGTCAGGCTATGTTTTAGCATTTCTGAAAACCCATCAAATCCAAAAGAGGTTTTAGTAACCTCTTTTGAGCATGAGTATTACTCCACTTTAGAAGCAGAGGACAAGTTATATAAAGAAAGCCCCGACGAAAAGCAACTCGAATATATAACCCGGCTTGTAACGGGTGTTTATGAACATTTGGCGGAACTTGACGGATATATCGACAAATACTCTGTTGGCTGGAAGTTTGGCAGGATACCAAGGACAGCCGTGGCAATTATGAAAACGGCTATGTTTGAGGTGCTGTACATGCCGGAAATTCCTGACAGGGCTGCGATAAATGAGGCGGTCGAGCTGGCTAAGCGCTATGAACCACCGGAAATGGTGTCGTTCATAAATGGCGTATTAGGCAGCTTTTCGCGTGGTGAGATTAGGGTTTAGGGTTTAGGGT
>Ga0123356_10005910_pt1 | contig 12417 bp, 10 predicted proteins | sample TergutEmb28metaG_2_FD_92546 | JGI IMG/M metagenome (GOLD analysis project Ga0123356, IMG submission 92546) | Embiratermes neotenicus P3 segment gut microbial communities from Petit-Saut dam, French Guiana - Emb289 P3 | ecosystem: Host-associated > Arthropoda: Insects > Digestive system > Gut ... | reverse complement strand
GCCGCGCGGTGCGGACTGGTCGCCGTCGGTCTTCCCCGTGAGGGTCCGGAGCGCGGCTAGCGCAGCCATTTCGCCGCCCTTCGCTGGAACAGTACGTAGAAGGTCATGAGCACCGCAATGATGATCACCATGCCGAAGGCGAGCGCATAGGCGACGTTCGCCTGGCCGGCCTCCACGTTGCCGTTGACGAAGTTCCCGATCTGGATCGAGGTCAGCGGGACCGCGCCGCCGGTCAGCGCCTCCGCCGTGGCGAAGGCGGCCATCGACGAACCGAACAGCAGCATCAGGCAGGACAGGACCGAGGGCATCAGCACCGGGCCGCCGACGTAGCGCCAGTAGTGCCAGGAACGGGCGCCCAGGCCCTCCGCCGCCTCCCGCCACGACGGCCGCAGCCCCTCCAGGGCGGGCAGGATGATCAGCACCATCAGCGGGATCTGGAAGTACAGGTAGACCATCACCAGGCCGGCCATGTCATTCAGGGTGAAGCCCAAGCTGTAGATGTTCAGCCCGATGTCTGACAGCCAGCCGGTTACCAGCGCGGACGACCCCAGCGAGGCAATGAAGACGAACGCCAGCGGCACGCCGCCGAAGTTGGCGAACACGCCGGAGAGGGTGATGACGACCTGGCGCAGCGCCCTGCCCGCCCGGCCCCGGGCGGTAAAGATCGCGTAGGCGAGCAGCAGGCCCAGGATGGCGGGGATCACGGACGCGTACAGCGACAGGATGATCGACTGCTCGAACCCGTGCAGGAAGGCGCCGTGTACGGCGGAGTCGATGTTCGACCCGGTCCACGCGCCAGTCGTCGGGCTCTGGAACGCGAGGATGATGATCGCCACCATCGGGAAAAGCAGGAAGAACCCGACGTAGCCCAGGAACGGCACGAGGGCGGCGTAGCGGGCGAGGGCGCGCACCGGTTTGGGTGCGCGCGCGAGCGAGGGCGGAAAGCGGCGAGCCCCGGGGCCCGCAAGGGACCCCGGGGCGGCCGCGACCGTAGTGGTCTCAGGCACTGTACGTCAGCCCACGGACGGCCACTGCTGCGACAGGACGTCGCCCGCCGTGGTCTGCTGCGCGATGCTCGGCAGCGCCAGCGTCCCGCTGCCCGGCACCGCCGGGAGCTGGTTGTAGGCGGTCTTGTCGACCGTGCCCGCGCTGACCAGGCTGGTCAGCTCGATCGGCCGGGTCGAACCCGCGAGGAAGAGGTTCTGGCCCTCGGTCGAGTACAGGTACTCCTCCCACAGCCGGGCGGCGGCGGGGTCCGGGGCGGTCGCGCTGATCGCCTGGTAGTAGTACCCGGCGTAGACGCCGTCGCTGGGGATGACCACCTTGAGGTCCTTGACAACCGGCTTGACCTCGGAGTTAAGCAGGTAGTCCCACCAGATCAGGATCGGGGACTGACCGGACTGCACCGTGGCCGGCGTGCCCAGGCCAGGCACGAAGTTGCCCGAGGCCTTGAGCTGCTTGAAGTAGCTCACACCGGGGGCGATGTTGCCGAACGAGCCCTTGTTGGCCAGGGCCGCGGCGTACACGGCGGCGAACGCGGACCCGGTCTGGGTCGGGTCGCCGTCGATCATGATCTGGTTCTTGTACGGGCCGGTCAGCAGCGACGCGAACGTGGTCGGGGCGACCTTGACCTTGGCCGGGTCGTAGCCGATGGCCACGTAGCCGCCGTAGTCCGCGTAGTAGTCGCCGTTGGACGCCTTGGCGGCGGCCGGGATGTCGTTCCAGGTCTGCACCTCATACGGTGCCCAGTAGCCGTCCTGCTGGCCGGTGGCGGCGAACGAGCCGCCCACGTCGACGACGTCCGGCGCGGACGACTGGCCCTTGAGCTGCTTGACCGCCTGCAGCTCCTGGGCGCTGGAGCCCTCGGGGTTCGCGTCAGTGATCTTGATGCCGTACTTCTTCTGGAAGTCGCTCATGATCGTGCCGTAGTTGGCCCAGTTGGAGGGCAGCGTGATGACGTTGAGGTGTCCCTCCTTCTCCGCCGCGGCGACCAGGGCGGTCATGCCCCCGGAGACCGAGGAGAGCGAGGAGACCGTGGCCCAGTTCACCGAGCTGGAGCTGGCGGGGGAGCTTGAGCTCGTGGCGGAGCTGGTGGCGGAGCTGGTGTTGCTCGGGGCGCTCGAGCTCGTGCTCGAGCTGCTGCTGCACCCGGCAACAAGCAGGATAGACCCGACCGCGGCCACGCTGGTGGCCACGATCGCCTTGGATGCGCGCAAAGTAAAACCCTCCCATGCCGCCCCAGGGGTTCTGCGGGCGTGCGTTTGGCATCTTGGCTAGACAAGTCAGTATCTTGGCTGAACATGTTTAACGCAAGGTTGCGGGTGGGTGGACCGCAGCCGTCCGTCTCATCGCGATTTGTAACGCTTACCGTACAGTAACCCGATTTTAGTGACAGAGAGTGACGCTAGTCACAGTTGTACGGACAAGCCGCTATTGTCAAGCGCCGCAGACTCCCGCGGGACGACAACGATGACTGGCTTGTCACGGGGGACGCGCACATCCGATTCGCCGGCCCGTTCTGCGAGCGCTTCACCGGCACGCTGACCACGGTGTTAGAGCGAACGCGACTGCGTGTGACGGCGTCGATCGCCGGGATGCTGTTTTCCCGCCGAAGCGCGAAGCCACGGACCGTTCGGATCATGGCCTTTGACCCAGGCCGGAAAAGACGTGCGGGCCGTCGGCTTCAGCCCCCCAACCTCCGCCGACGGCCCGCGTAGTGCCACCGCCAATTGCTCGTCGCGCCTCGTGCTGAGGCGCTAGGTCTACCGGTGGCGCGGCACCCCCCTGGCCGTCGCCACCGGTTGCCCTGCTGGCCACGCGGTTTCCCCGAACGCGTGACCGTTTCCCCGTCCGACGGACGGTCTCCCCCCCAGCAGACCACCGTCGTTTCCTCCCCGGCGGCCGCGTCCTCCTTCGCCTCCGCCGGGAAGCCTTACATCAAGCCGGACGCATTCGGCCGGCTGTCGCCGCTGCCCGCTCCCGTCGCAGGTGCAACTGGCGTTCCTCCTCGGTCGTTCCGCCCCACACCCCGTGCAGCTGGTGAGTGGACAGCGCGAACTGAAGGCACTGGCGGCGCACCCTGCACCCCGCGCAGACCGCCTTCGCCCGGGCTATGTCCTCCCTGGCCGGACCGTGCGCGGTCACCGGGAAGAACAGCTCCGGGTCCGATTCCCGGCAGGCAGCCCACCGCCACCAGTCGCGCCGATCCTCCTCCGCAGCGGCCCGTTGCACGGGCAGTTGGGTAACAACCATGAACAGACCCCCCGAATCAGTCAGTCTTAGATTCACTGTTTACTCTCCGCTGCACATCGGTAACAGTACCTAGGCAGCTACCTATAAACCTTTAGGGCAGTGCGCTCACCGCGACGTCTCATATTGAGACGCCTGGAGCGCGTACATCTCGGCGTACTGGCCGCCCACGGCCAGCAGTTCGGCATGCGTGCCCGACTCGATGACCTGCCCGCCGCCCAGCACGTAGATCCGGTCGGCGTGCCGGACGGAGGCGAGCCGGTGGGTGATGATCAGAACCGTACGGTCTTCCGCCAGCGTGCGCAGCGATGAGAACAGCGCGTACTCGGCCCGCGCATCCAGGGCGGCGGTTGGCTCGTCCATAATCAGCAGCGGCGCGGTCCGGTAGAACCCGCGCGCCGCCGCGATCCGCTGCCACTGCCCGCCGGACAGTTCGGCCCCGTCCTTGAACTCGCGGGCGAGCAGGGTGTCGTAGCCGCGGGCGAGTGAGTCAATCACGGTGTTGGCACCGGAAGAGGCAGCGCTTCGCGCGAGCAAGGCGTCGTCGAGCGGGCGGCCCATCGTGATGTTGTCGCGCACTGACAGTGGCCAGTTCCCGTGGTCCTGGGCGATTACCGCGATCCGCTCGCGCAGCATCTCACCGTCCAGGTCTGCGATGTCCGCGCCGTCCCAGCGCACCACCCCGGCCTCCGGCCGGTACAGGCCGGCCAGCACCTTGGCGAGCGTGGTCTTGCCCGAGCCGTTCTCGCCCACGAGGGCGATCACCTCGCCGCGACCTATGTGGATGCTGACGTCGCGCAGGACCGGTGCGTCTGCCTTGGGGTAGCGGAAGGTCACGCCGCACGCTTCGATCCGCTCGAAACCGGCCAGGGCGGTCGTGCTGGCCGGCGGCGGGATCCGGGCCGCGGCGTCTTCGCAGAACGCGACGTAGTCCGAGAAGTAGAGGCCGGCCTCGTAGCACTGGTTGACCGCGTACATGAGGCTCTGCAGCGAGTTGGCGGCGGACCGGATCGCCAGCACCGCGGTTCCCGCCACTGACAGCGGCAGCGCGCCCACCTCGAGCAGCGCGCCGAGCGTGAGGTACACGCCCAGGGTCGCGACGCCGCCCATCGCGCTCGCGAGGACCTGGGTCTCCGTCTGGCGGCGGGCGGCGACGAGTTCCGCGTTCCGCACGTAGGCGGCGAGCCGCGCGACCCGGCCGAGGAGGAACTCGCGCAGCGTGAACGACCGGAGCTCGGCCGCGGTCCGCCGCTCGGCGATCAGTTCGGCCAGGACGTACTTGCGCCGGTAGCTGTCCACCAGCGCGAACCTGGTCACGTATTCGATCCGCGCCGACCGCACCGCCGCCCACGCGCCGGGCAGCTGAGCGAGCAGCAGCACGACCAGCAGCACCGGGTTCAGCACGCCGACCACCACGGCGGCCGAGGCCAGCCCGGCGAACGCGGTCACGAAGTTGATCACGTTGTTGACGACCTGGGATGCGGAGTACACCCCGCGTTCCCGCGCCCGCTGCAGATGGTCGTGGAAGTCCGGGTCGTCGAACGCCGCCAGTTCCACCCGCGTCGTCAGGTCGTAGAGCCGGACCTCGACGATCTGGTCCACCATCGGTTCGAGCCTCGCCTGCGCCCACCCGGCGGCCGAGGCGATCCCGGACCGCAACGCCGTCGCCGCCGCGACGAGGATCAGTGACGGGAGCGCGGCGCGCACCCGCTGCGGCGTCGGCCCGCTGGCGAACAGCGCCTCGAGCACCCCGGTCGTCGCGTAAAGCGCGTAGCCGCCGGCGATGCCGGAGACCAGGTTCAGCGTAATCGTCGCCGCCGTGTCCAGCCGGCTGGCGGACCAGCCGAGCCGGATCGCCTGGCCGACGAGGCCGGGGAAGCGCCGTGCGACGTCACGGAACCGGACGCTCGCCATCCGCTGGTCGTACGCCCGCCAGAAATCGGCGGTCAGCTCCGCGGTCTCCGCGCTTTCCTTGTCTATCCCGGGTTCTCCGGGCTGCGCGGTTCCCCGGTTCTCGGCCGGCACGCGGGTCTCAGCCGCTTCCTGGGTCTGCGCAGAGTCCTGGGTTTCCGGCGTCGCCTGGGTTGCCACGGTCTGCTGGTCTGCCGCGGGCGGCTGCCCCGTCCCCATGTCCCGAGTATGCGGCGGTTGCCGATCCCGGGTCGACTGGTTTTGCGCCCGTCCAATCACTTAATCATTGCCAGCGAATGCTAATCACCTCGGCCCTACGCAGCGGGGACGTCGTGTCAGTTGACACGAGCGAGATCAGGGCGGGGCGGGGTGAGTCAGCCGACGCGGACTGCTTGCGATGCCGGGTACGTGGTGAGCCGCCCGCACATGCCGTAACCGCGGGAGGCGGTCGGCCGCTCGATGCGCCACAGGCTGGCCAGTTCCAGGTGCCCCGGCACCTGGGCTCCGATCTCCGTCAGGTGGGTGCCGGTGAGCTCCGCGGTCGCCAGGGCGCCGGCGCGCCAGCGGTCGAGCCAGTCGCCTGTGAAGTTCCCGGTCAGCCGCAGCGCGGCGGTGTAGAACTCCTCGAGCGCGGCCGGCCCCTCCGCCGCGACCCGTTCGCGCAGCGCGAGGTACCCCTCGACCGCCAGGCTCGCCCGTCGGCGAGCGGCCGCCGCGAGGACAGGGTCAGCGTCCCCGTCCGGGAGCAGGCCAGCGTCGGGCTCGGCGGGGTCGGGAGCACGCACGACAGGCGCGGTCGCGTCAGGCGGGGTCGCGTCGGCGCTGGTCAGCGCCGCGGACCGGGCGTAGCTATCCGGGTCAGCGAGAATCTCAGGCGGGAACGTCAGCACCGCGTCCCCGTGTTCGGGCAGGCCGGCGTTCTGCATGACGACGAGCAGCCGCAGCTCGCCCTCGTTGACCAGGCGGTGGATGGTGCCGGGCGTGAACCACAGGCAGTCACCAGGACGCAGCGGCGTCTCGGCGTAGCCCTGCTGGCCAAGCGTCTGCAGCCGGCCAGCGCCTGATACCACCACGTAGCCCTCGGTAGAAGCCAGGTGCACGTGGGCGGATCCGCCGGGCAGCCCGTCGGGTGCCACCCAGTCGTAGACGTCGAGCACGGTGACCCCGGTCGCGCCGGGGAATGCCGCGGCGGCGGTGGGGCGAACTTGCGTGAGATCACTTGCGTGTTCTGACATATGGTCCTCATGCCCGCGGATACTGCTGTCCGATCAGATCTACGGCCGCGGCGTGGGCGGCGAGGGCAGCGCACCGGACCGGGTGCGCCTCCCCGTCGGCGATGATGATGTCGTAGCGGAGCGTGAGCGACTCTCCGGCGACGAACGTGTGCTTCGTATCGAAGAACGGCGCCGGGCAGACCGCGGCGAATGGCGTGCTGCGGACGAACCACTGGCTTGGGTAGCTGAAGTTGTGCGTGCCGTCGCGGAAGACGAGCGTCGACGCGCCACCGCGGTCGTCGTGCCGCCCCGCGAACGCCAGCCACGGGGCACGAACCCCCATGAGCTCGTCACCGCCGGTCCCCCCGCCGGTGATCACGGTGCCACCGGTGAATGAACGCGGCCCCCGCCAGAACAAGCCGCCGTAGCCCGCGTCCGGCCTGCCCTCCGTGGTCGGGCTGCCGATCACGATGTCCGCGTCGCTGTCGTTCGCCAGCGTGGTCTCGAACGCGAGCAGCCACGCCGCGTCCGACGGCCAGACGGTCGCCGCGACGCGCCGGCGCTCGGTGATCGGGTTCTCGCCCGACTCGGTCACCCAGCGCAACCGCTCGTCAAAGCGCACTACGTCATTCTTCTCGGCAATGTCATCGAAGCTCTCGTGGAGCATCGCGCCGTCGTTTGGCAGCTGGACGTAGCCGCCGTCCCGGAATGTGGGACCGCCCCAGAAGTTCTCCTTGTCCACGTGCGGCAGCGACAGCGCGACCCCCCTGTGCCAGACGTGGTCGTGCGGGCGGTAGATGGTGACGACGTCGTTGGCGAGCGTGCGCACCGGGTGGAAGTACGGCCGAGGCGACTCCAGCTGCGGGGCCTCGGACAGGTACACATAACGGAAAAGCACCAGGCTCCCCCACCACGCGGTGACGTCGGTGTCGCCGTACCGCAGCCGAAGCCGCGAGCTCATGCGGTTCCTCCGTCCATCGGACCGTTCATGTGCTGGTAGAACGGCGTTCCTGGGGCGAGGTAGTCCGGGGTGACCGGGCGCCGGGCGAACGCCGACGCGTAGATCCCGGCGGCCAAGGACAGTGTGCCCCGGGCCTGGGCCGGTCCCACTGGCGGGCGCCTGCCATCCCGCAGCGCCGCGAGCACCTGCGCGAACTGGGCGGCGTGCCCGGTGCGGCCTGCCGGGGAGACAGCAGGGCCACCGGAGTTGCTTCGGCCGGATGCTGTGGCACTGTCGGCGTGCTCCCAGGCCGCGAGGATCTCCTCGTCGCGGCCAGGCGCCGGGGTGATCCGCCAGTCGTTGTCGTCGTAACCGTACAGGTGAGTCAGCTCGATGGTCGCGTGCTCGAAGTCAAACCGCAGGTAAGACTCCTCTCGCGGGGAGAGCACGCTGTTCACCACGCTCGCCACCGCCCCGCTCGCGAACGTGACGTGCGCGAGCGAAAGGTCTTCGGTGTCGGTCTTCCTCGCCTGCGTCCGCGCGAGGGCCGACACCTCGGTCCACTCCCCGAGCACGTCGAGCAGCATGTCCATCTGGTGGATGCCGTGCCCCATCGTAGGCCCGCCGCCCTCGGTGTCCCACCGCCCGCGCCACGGCACGTCGAAGTATGCCTGGTCGCGGAACCACGTGGTGTGGCACAACGCGAGGAGCGGACGGCCGAGGACGCCGCTGGCCGCCAGCGCCTTCAGGCGGCGCTGCCCGGAGCCGAAGCGGTGCTGGAAGACGGTAGCGAACCATGGCGGCGCCCGGTGGCCGCCCCGTTGACTCTCGGCGGCCGTGAGGGCGTCGAACTCGCGGAGGCTGATCGTGGGCGGCTTCTCGACGAGCACGCTCACCCCGGCGCGCAGGCAGCCAAGCGCCACCGGATAGTGCGCCGCCGGCGGGGTGCAGATATGCACGAGATCGGGCCGCCCGGCGCTGAGCAAGTCGGTCAGCTGCCGGTATCCGGCCGGCACCTCGAACTCCTCCATGAACGAACTCAGCTGCGTGTCGTCGGTGTCCATCACCGCGACAATCGTGGCGGCTGGCGATGCGCCTGCCGCCGCGTTGAGTTCGGCCAGCGCCTGGGCGTGCGCGCGGGCGATGTTCCCGGTGCCCACCACCGCGACCCGCACTGCCCCCGGCATCTACCCCGCCGTCCCCTGGTCAAGTTCGCCGGCGATGAGCGCCGCGTAGCGGTGTTTCGCGCGGGCGAGTACGTCGTCGGGGTCGGCGGCCCAGACGTCGGCGTTGAAGATCTCGACCTCGACGTCTCCCCCGTACCCTGCTTCGGCGACCGCACGGCACAGCGGACCGAAGTCGATCACCCCGTCGCCCATCATCGCCCGGCCAAGCAGCACATCCGCGGGCAGCGGCATGAGGAAATCGCTGACCTGGAAGCTGGCGATGCGCCGTTCGCGGCCCGCGCGCGCGACCTGGCCGAGCACGTCGGGATCCCACCAGAGGTGGAAGGTGTCGATGACGACCCCGACGGTCTCCGCCGGGCAGGCGGCAGCTACGTCGAGGGCCTGCGCAAGAGTGGAAAGCACGCCCCGGTCCGCGCAGTACATCGGGTGCATCGGCTCGATCGCCAGCCGGACGGCGCGCTCGGCCGCATAGGGAACGAGCTCGATGATCGCGTCCGCGGCCCGCGTCCGCGCCGCGGCCAGGTCCTTCCAGCGGACCGGGCGGCTTCCGCTCGCCATTCCCGGGTCTTCGGTGGCTCCCGCGTCCGGCGCTCCCCGCACGGCGCCCGGGTCCGGCGCTCCCCGAACGGCGCCCGGGTCCGGCGCGCGCCCAAGCCCTGGATCCGGCACCCCGTCTACCGGGTCGGCGTCCGGCAGGCCGCCCGCGACAAGGACGAGACAGGCCGCGCCGAGCGCGGCTGCCTCGTCGATCGCGGCCCGGTTGTCATCCAGCCAGTCGGGGCGGTTAAAGAACCCGGCCCGGCAGAGCGAGGAGACCCGCAAGCCGGCGTCCCGGACGAGCTTCACGCTGCGGGCGAGTCCGTAGTCGGCGACGGGTTCGCGCCACAGCCCCACAGCACCGATTCCGTGCCGGGCGCTCGCCTGTACCAGCTCGGGCACCCCGAGGGAGCGCACGGTCCACTGGTTAATCGACAGCCGCTCGAGCGCAGGGCTCATCGGGTAGTCCTGACCTGATCGATTCCGTACTGGGCGAGCAGCGCGGTCATCCGGCGGGCGGCGAGGTCGGGGGCAGGGAACAGGGCGGCCTGGTCCGCCAGCCGGAAGACCTCGGCCAGGTGCGGCAGCGACCGCGCCGACTGGGCGCCGCCGATCATCACGAAGGCGTCCTGGTGCCCGGCCAGCCAGGCGAGGAACGCGAGGCCGGTCTTGTAGTGGAAGGTTGGCGCCTCGAAGACCTTCCGCGCCAGTACTGCCGTAGGCGCCAGGATCTTCTCGTAGCGGACCAGGTCACGCTCGTCGAGGGCGTGCAGCGCCGCCGCGGCGGGCGGGGCGATCGCGTCGAAGATGCCAAGCAGCGCGTGGCTGCCCGAGCCGATCAGCGCCGGGTAGTTGAAGTCGTCGCCGGTGTACAGCCGGACGCCGGGCGGAAGCGCGGCCCGCAGTTTGGTCTCGCGGTCGGCGTCGAGCAGCGAGACCTTGATGCCGTCGATTTTCTCCGGGTGCTCCTCGATCAGGTCGAGCACCGTCTCCGTAGCCGCGTCGAGGTCCGCGGAACCCCAGTAGCCGGCCAGCTTCGGGTCGAACATCTCACCGAGCCAGTGCAGGATCACCGCCCGGTCCGCCTGCTCGAGCACCGCCCCGTACACCGTGAGGTAATCCTCGGGGCTGGTGGCGACGGCGGCGAGCTCGCGGCTCGCCATCAGGACCGCGCCGGCCCCGGTGGCCCGGACAGCCGCGAGCTGCTCCATGTAGGCGGCCGTGATGGCCGGGAGGTTGCGGGCCTCCCTGGCATGATCGGTGCCGACGCCGACCGCGACCAGGGCCGCGGGGTTACCGAAGTCCCGCGCGGCGTCGGACGTGCGCCACGCCAGTTCAAGCGATGCCGGCCAGTCGAGGCCTGCGTTGCGCTGTGCGGTGTCCATGGCCTCGGCGACGCGCATCCCGTACGCCCACAGGTGCCTGCGCACCCGAAGCGTCCCCTCCCAGTCAATCGCGGGCTCCGGCCCGCTTGGGTCGCCGAACGGGTCGGCGACAACGTGCGCCGCGGCGTAGGCGATCCGCGAGCGGGCCGGCCGATCCGGCCGTGGCCACACGGTAGGCGAGGCGAGCTCGTACGGGGCGAGAGTGCCGTCTGCGCGCGGGAGGACGATTTTCACGAGGCCGGCACCTCCAGCCGTCGGCCTTCCGCGGAAGACCGCAGGGCCAGTTCCGCCACCAGGACGCCGCGCGTCCCGGCGTGCAGGTCGTGCGGGAACGGTCCCCCGTCGAGCACGTGCCGCAGGAACATTTCCCATTGCAGGCGGAACGCGTTGCCCGGCTCGCCATCCAGGAGAGCCGGTTGCCATTGGTCGCGGAACACCGTCTCGTTCGGTATATCGGGGTTCCAAACCGGGCGCGGCGAGACGCCCCGGTGCTGGGCGACGCAGTCCCGCAGGCCCGCCACCGCGCTGCCCTCGATGCCATCGACCTGGAATTCAACCAGCTCACCACGGTGCACCCGGACACACCAGGAGGAGTTGAGCTGCGCGATGACGCCGCCGGCCAGCTCGAAGATCGCGTAGGCCGCGTCATCGGCGGTGGCGTCGTAGCGCTCGCCCTGCTCGTCCCAGCGGTACGGGATGTGCGTGACCGCGCGGGCCGTGACCGCCTCGATCGGGCCGAACAGTCCTTCCAGGACGTACGTCCAGTGCGGGAACATGTCGGCGGTGATGCCGCCGCCGTCCGCAGCCCGGTAGTTCCAGCTGGGCCGCTGGGAGGTGCGCCAGTCGCCTTCGAAGACCCAGTAACCGAACTCGCCGCGCACCGAGAGGATCCGGCCGAAAAAGCCGCCGTCGATGAGCGATCTGAGCTTGCGGATGCCCGGCAGGAACAGCTTGTCCTGGACGACGCCGTGCCGGATGCCGGCCGCGTCCGCCCGTTTGGCGAGGTCGTCGGCCTCCGCACTAGTGGCGGCCGACGGCTTTTCCACGTAGACGTGCGCGCCCCGCTCGATTGCTGTCCTAACCGCGGCATACCTGGCGCTCGTCAGCTGGGCGTCGAAGTAGATGCCCGTGCCGTCTTTCACGGTGTCGAGCGCCTCCTCCAGGCTGGTGGTCCAGTCCTGGATGCCGTGCCGTTCGGCGATGTCGCGAAGCCGCGCGTCGCTGCGGCCGACGAGCACCGGCTCGAGGCGGACCACGCGACCGCCGGACAGCGGCACGCCCCCAGCATCGTTGATCGCGAGCACCGAGCGGACCAGATGCTGGTTGTAGCCCATCCGGCCGGTCACGCCGTTCATCACGACCCGGATGACATCACCGTCCCCGGCCAGCTGGGAGTTTCCTGACTGGACGCTGCCTGAGTCGCGACGCATGCTGACAACCCTAAATTAGGCGATTAGGGCGGACCAGCGGGTCATGACACAGACTTGCGGATTTGCTGGAACAGGATGTCGCGGCGGTGCGCGAAGCCGAGCGACTTGTACAGCCTGACCGCGGTGGTGTTGGTCGCGGCGGCGTGCAGGAACGGGGTCTCGCCGCGGGCCTGGATGGCGGCCGCGACGGCAAGAGTGAGGCGGGTGGCGAAGCCGTAGCCGCGCCAGGCAGGGTCGGTGCAGACCGCGCTGATCTCGGTGAAGCCGGGCGGGCGCAGCCGCTCCCCGGCCATCGCGACGAGCTGGCCGTCCCGGCGGATGCCGAGGTAGCCGCCCAGTTCTACGGTCCGCAACAGGAACGGGCCGGGCCGGGCCCGGTCGGTAAGAGCCACCATCTCCAGCGCGTCGTCCGGGCCGAGGGGAACCGCCTCGTGGTCTGGCCTGGCGTCGACGTCATCGGCCACGAGCTGGACGCCGTCACCGCCACCGAGAACCTCCCAGCCGGGTGGCGGCGGGCCGCCGAGCGCGGGGAAGAGGGCGGCCTCGCCAGCGGTGAACAAGCCG
>Ga0123356_10005909_pt1 | contig 12418 bp, 12 predicted proteins | sample TergutEmb28metaG_2_FD_92546 | JGI IMG/M metagenome (GOLD analysis project Ga0123356, IMG submission 92546) | Embiratermes neotenicus P3 segment gut microbial communities from Petit-Saut dam, French Guiana - Emb289 P3 | ecosystem: Host-associated > Arthropoda: Insects > Digestive system > Gut ... | reverse complement strand
TGCCCTGCTCTTTCACGTCGACATTCGGACGGTAGTTGATGTCATTTCCGTTATTAATCGATGCATGCTTGATCTCTTTAATCGCTGCGTCAATCTCTTGAATGGCGACGTTTTCGCCGTCATAAACCCTCCGATCGCCTGGCTGGTGATTTAGAAGCCAGCGCGCGGTGCGTAAATCTGTTAGCGCATGCTGATAGAAGGGATGCGCAGCCGACGCTGGCACCGCAGCGAGGCCTATTAACATCAGCAATGGCAGCAGGCCAATGTACTTGGTGAATCTTGTCATAAACTGAGTCTCCTTTAATCGGAGTTGGGTTAATGCGTGGATTTCCCGCGCAGCGATCGGCTTGAAAAGTCGAGACCCTGAGATACAGAACATTGTTTTATCCTCCTGAGGGACGAGCTTTGGCCTGTTGAGAGAGAATTCGTCGAGCGAATTCGCCCCGTGAATCTTTGCCTCACACCCTCCCTTCACTTGAGGTAGCGGGAAACAGATTCACGAGCGATCACGCTGGACGAAACGATCATTCAGCTTGTCTAATTCCGTTGTGATGGCGTGCTTTGCACCGGGGCAGGAGGAAAGCCGTGCCGGGTTTTTCTGAACCACCCTCGAAGGCTGGGGTTACGCAGCTCCTCAAGGCATGGAGCGAGGGAGACGACGAGGCCCTGGGCCAACTGACTCCGGTGGTCGAAAACGAGCTGCGCCGTATAGCCCATCGCTGCATGGTGAGGGAAAGACCTGACCATATTCTGTAATCCGCAGCCCTGGTCAACGAGGTCTACCTCCGGCTCGTGGACATTCCGGCGGCCAGCTGGGAGGACCGCACTCATTTTTCGCCATGTGCGCGCGTCTGATGCGACGAATCCTCACCGATTATGTCCGTTCGCGCGATTAATAGACCGGATGGCGCAGTCTATAAACGGTTGATCTTTGCGGCCATGATGAAGTCGCTCTCTGTGAGCCCGTCAACTTTGTGCGTCCACAGAGTGACTTCCGCCTTGCCCCAGCTGAGCAGAATATCTGGATGGTGGCCCTGCGCTTCCGCTAACGCGCCAACCCGATCCACAAAATCCAAAGCCTGCTTGAAGTCGGGAAACATGAAATTGCGCGTCAGGTGGTGCTCGTCGATGACCTTCCAGTGAGCCCCGTCGGGGAGTTGTTTGTGGATCTCGGCAAGTTCCCCGCCCTTGAGCGGTGGAACTCCGCCCCGGCAGGGAACGCAGGTTTTCGAGGCAAGATCAGCCATGGCAGTTCTCCCGTGATTTTCAAGATTATATTTGCGAATGCCTTGTTTAGGAGAGAGGCACAATAGCGCCAAGAACGTTCCGCCGCTGGTTACCTATTCAGTGCACATTCCTGGTATTTCCGTCTCAAGCCAGGGGGATCGTCCCGTGGTGGATGACATTTTGTCTGTACTGGCCAGACGGCTATTCAACTTGGCACGCGGGGATGACGGTGCCGAGCCGGTCGAAAGCAGCCCACAGCCGCTCCGCAAATTCGGCCCGCTTTGGGTGAACCGGATAGGCCCGAAGTCGTTGAAGGAGAGCCCCGAAGTAAGCAAAACTTGCGCGCTTCGCTCCACCCCTCGTGCGGCCTCGATTACCTGTCCACGCGGATTCCATGGAGAACGAAAGCTGAGGCCCAACTTTAAAAAGGAATATCTTCGTCGCTGATCGGAGTCGAGGCCGTACCCCCAGCCGGTTCGTGCTCAGGCGTGCGTTGGTCGAAATTATTCGCGGCCGCCGCCGCGCCGCGTGCATATCCGCCGGAGTCACCGGCGCCTTCGCCGCGGCCGCCGAGCAGAACGAGATCACTCGCCACCACCTCGGTCATGTAGCGTTTCTGATTGGTCTGCTTGTCATCCCAAGACCGGGTTTGCAGCCTGCCTTCGATGTAGACTTTGCTGCCTTTTTTCAAGTACTCGCCGGCAATCTCCGCCAGACGCTGCCATAGAACGACATTGTGCCATTCTGCGCGATCCTGCCACTGCCCATCTTTATCTTTGTAGCGCTCATTGGTTGCCAGAGTGACCCGTGCGACAGCTGTGCCTTGCGGGGTGTATTTGAGCTCGGGATCCTTGCCGAGATTGCCGATAAGAATGACTTTGTTGACGCTTTTTCCTGACATGGAGGGCTCCTTAATGAATTCCTAGCGCCACTGTATCTGGGGACCAGGAGTCAGATTTCGAGAATATAACAGCTTTGGTTTCGGAAAGAGAAGAAATCGGGGCAGGTTTTCGATCCGGAAGAAACCAAGGAATTCCCGGCCCCACGGAAGGTGGAGCAATGGACGCTGCTTGCGTGCCCGAGGTCTATTTAAATTTGTCGAAAGAGGCGCAGTCCATGGAAAATCTCGCACCTGAGTTGCGGTCCGAGCGCGAAGCGCCGAATGCGGAGCCCCGGCTTGGCGCGAGCCCGGAAGAGAAGCCGGGGCTCGTCTGGCTTGGGCAGCCAAGGTCTGCGGCAAAAATCGTAATCCACCTGAGCCAATCAATGTAGAAAGTCGATTGCACGGGGATTTTCGCTTGACAGCGACGGGGGAGGCTGTAAAATTGTTGATGAATAGTTATTCATTGGAGTGAATATTTATTCATGAGTAAATTGGCCAGACAGAAAGCCATTCTGGGGCTCGTCGGCGGGCGTTCGGTCTTCAGCCAGGAAGAGCTGCAAACGCACTTGCATAAGCGGGGCTTCGAAGCCGGGCAGGCCACGCTTTCCCGCGATATTCGCGAGCTCGGGCTGGTTAAGTCTGTCCACGGGTATTCGCTCCCGGGCAGGGAAGCCCCCGCTCCCGAATCGGATCTCCCCTCGGTTAAGCGGCTGGTACGCGAGTTCGTCAGCAGCGTGCGGACGGCCGAGAACCTGCTGGTGACAAAAACCAGCACGGGAAGCGCTCAGCCGGTTGCCGCGGCGCTCGATGAAGAGAACTGGCCCGAAGCCATCGGCACCATTGCGGGCGATGACACCATCTTAATTGTCTGCCAGGACCGGCGAGCGGCCGGGCGGCTAGCAGAACGCATTCAGGGAATGCTGGCCTGATGCCGGCCAAACTCAAAGTCGCGGTACTTGGGGCCACGGGCTATTCCGGCCTGGAGCTGGTGCGGATATTGCTGCGGCATCCGCGGGTGGAAAGTCCCGTTCTCTTGCGAAGACCGAAAGGTCAAAATCCCGCCACCCCAGACCAGGGTGGGCGAGGGGTCTCCTCTAAGGGGAACGGCGATGTGAACCTTGCCGATATTTTTCCCGTCTTGTCTGGAAGTGAGAGCTATCCGCTGGAGCCGTTTTCCTGGCCGGTGTTGAAGCGGAAGGGGGTTGAGCTTCTTTTTCTTGCCACTCCGCATGAGGTCTCGAGGGCGCTGGTCCCGGAAGCGGTCGCAAACGGAATTCGTGTCATTGACTTAAGCGGGGCGTGGCGCTTGAAACAGGCGCGGCATCGGGCCGTTTACGGATTCAGAGATGAAGATGCGCAAAGCGCTCGGGAACTTACCGAAAAAGCTGTTTACGGACTGCCGGAGCTGAATGGCGACCGGATCCGGGGTGCGAGTGTCGTCGCGAATCCCGGCTGCTATGCGACCACGGTGATTTTGGGGCTGGCCCCGGTCGTGCGCGCTCAATGGGTGGATCACGAGAAGGGGATCATTGCCGATTCGAAGTCCGGAGTTTCGGGTGCAGGCAAAGAGCCAACCTCTCGCACTCATTTTGTATCGGTTGCCGACAACTTGTCGGCCTATGGGGTGTTTACCCATCGGCACCTGGGAGAGATTGCCGAGCAATTGAACCTCGCCTCTGGCGAAATCACCTTTACGCCGCACCTGCTCCCGATTCCGCGAGGCATTCTCTCGACCCTCTATGTGCGTTTGCGGCAGCCGGTCGAGGCGGGAGAAATCCAAGCCTGTTATCGGGATTTCTACCAAGGCAGGAAGTTTGTTCGTGTTTTTCCGACGCCGAAGCTGCCGGAAATCCAGTTCTCCCTGAATACAAATTTTTGTGATCTGGGATTTTCTCTGGCGTCGGATGGTGAGCGGCTGGTCATCGTTTCCTGCGAGGACAACCTGATCAAGGGCGCGGCGGGGCAGGCTGTGCAAAACATGAACCTGATGGAAGGCTGGAAGGAAGAAGAAGGCCTCCTGTGAGGGGACGCCCGGAGGGATGGATATGAAGATTGTCATCAAAATCGGGGGCGCCGCGCTCGAGGACGAACCTACGCTGCACAAATGTGTGCGCGCGGCGGTCGAGATGGCGCGGGACGGGCATCAGGTGGCGGTGGTGCACGGCGGCGGGTCGGCGCTGACGCGCACGCTCAAGCTGCTCGGCAAGCAGAGCGATTTCATCAACGGCCTGCGAATTACCGACGCCGAGACCCGCGACGTGGCTCTGATGGTGCTGGCGGGGATGGTGAATAAAAAGGTCGTCGCGGCCATCGTCAAGGCCGGGTTGCCGGCCGTTGGGCTTAGCGGGGGGGATGGCATGACATTTCGCGCGCGCAAGAAAGAGACAAAAGGCTACGACCTGGGATATGTAGGCGAGATTTGCGCGGTTGAGCCGCGCTGGCTTGAAGCGATCTGGAACGAGGGCGGAATTCCCGTGTTGTCTTCGTTGGCGCTCGGTTCTGACGGCGAGTACTACAACGTGAATGCCGACCAGATGGCATCGGCGTGCGCTGTTGCCTGCAAAGCCGACACCCTGATCTTCCTGACCGACGTCCCGGGCGTCAAGGCTGCCGATGGCAGCGTGATTCCCTGGCTGAACATCAAGCAGGTCCCGGCTTTGATCGCGGATGCGGTGATCGGCGGCGGGATGTTGCCGAAGCTGGAGGCGTGTGTAAACGCTCTCAAGCGCGGGGTGAGGCGAGTGCGGATTCTTCCCGCGGCCCAGGCGCAAGTGCTTCCGCAATTTTATTTGCAGAAGCTCGAATTTGGAACGGAGGTCATTGGAGCATGACTCTGGCTTCCGTCGCCCGCGCAGAACAGAAATGGCTGCTGCCGACCTATGAGCGGCAGAAGGTGCTCTTCACCCATGGCCGCGGAGTTTATCTGTGGGATTCGACGGGCAGGCGGTATCTCGACTTCCTGAGCGGAATCGGCGTGAATGCGCTGGGACACGCGCATCCCGCGATTCAACGCGTGCTGAAGCGGCAGGCGGGGAAGCTGATTCACACCTCGAACCTCTTCTATCACGAATATCAGGCCGAGCTGGCGAAACGGCTGACGCGGATCTCGGGCCTGGATCGCGCCTTCTTCTCTAACAGCGGAACCGAGGCCTGGGAAGGGGCTCTCAAGCTTGCCCGCGTCTACGCGCGGGCGAACCAACACAACCGCCACAAGGCGAAGTGGCGGTTGCTGGCGCTCGAGAATTCGTTTCACGGGCGCACCTTCGGATCGCTCGCCACCACCGGGCAGGAGAAATACCGGCGTCCCTTCGCTCCCCTGGTGCCGGGCGTCAATTTTGTTGCCTTCAATGATCTCGATGATCTGAAGCGGAAGTTTGACGGAACGGTGTGCGCGGTTTGCCTGGAGACGATCCAGGGCGAGGGCGGGATTCAATTGGTGAGCCGCGAATTTCTGCAGCTCGCGCGCCAGCTGACGGAGAACGCGGGTGCGCTGCTCGTCCTCGACGAGATTCAGAGCGGGCTGGGCCGGACGGGAAAGCATTTTGCCTATCAGCATTATGGAATCCGGCCGGACATGGTCACGGTGGCCAAACCGCTGGCGGCGGGTTTGCCCTTGGGAGCGCTGCTTGCGACCGAGCGCGTGGCGGGCGGAATCCATCCCGGGATGCATGGCACGACTTTTGGCGGCGGTCCGTTGGCCTGCGCGGTGGCCGTCGAGTGCCTGCGGCAGATCGAAGGCCTGCTTCCCAATGTGAAGAAGCTGGGCGCTTACTTCCGGGCGCAGTTAGAGCAGCTGCAGTCGAAGCACCCGTCGATTCAGGAGGTGCGCGGGCTGGGACTGATGCTGGCGGTTGAGCTCGAGTCAGCCGACCTGGCGAAGCGGGTCGTGGCTCAGTTGCTGGCCGAGGGAATTCTGATCAATCGCACCCACGATACCGTGTTGCGATTCCTGCCGCCCTACACCATAGAAAAAAAACACGTCGACGAGGTCATCCGTCGATTGGCCCTGGCGCTCGAGAAAACCCCCACTGCGGACTCGAGAGGGCACGGAGTTAGACAGAGGAAAACCACCGAGGAGGGAGCTACTCCGTGAGCGGCCATACCCTAACCCCGCGGGCGAGACCGCAACCTGCCATCTATACCATTCCCGGAAGGGACCTGGTTTCGATCCGGGATTTGTCGCCGATTGAAGTCGAGTCGCTGTTTGAACTCACGGGCCTGATGAAGGCGCGCCCTCAGGACTTTCGCCTGGCTCTCGCGGGCAGGCACATCGTCATGTTCTTTGAGAAGCCGTCGCTGCGCACGCGAATCACGTTTGAAGCTGGCATTTGCGGTCTGGGCGGAACCGTTTCCTTCGTCGATCAGCGCCACGAGCGGCTGGACGCGCGGGAGACGCTGAGCGACATCGCGCACAATCTCGAGCGCTGGGTGAGCGCGATTGTGCTGCGGACGTTCGCGCACGAGACCGTCCAAGGCATGGCGGAGTTCGCCTGCGTTCCGGTGATCAATGCACTGAGCGAGCTCGAGCATCCCTGCCAGGCTCTGGCCGACTACTTCACGCTGCAGGAAAGGTTCGGAAACCTGCGCAAGATCACGCTGGCCTACTTGGGCGACGGGAACAACGTCCTGCACTCGCTGCTTTTGGCTGCGGCGCTTTTGGGATCGAATATTCGCATTGCTGCGCCGGAGGGTTATGGCGCGAATCCCGCGATCCTGGCGGATGCGCTCGCCATCGCCCAGAAGACCGGCGGCACCGTCGAAGTCATGACCGATCCCCACGAGGCCGTGCGTGGAGCCGATGCCGTGTACACGGACGCCTGGACGAGCATGGGTCATGAAGAAGAGACCGGTCAGCGGGAAGAGATCTTCCCGCCCTACCAAGTGAACCAGGCGCTGATGGCAAGAGCCGCGCCGCATGCGGTGTTCATGCACTGCCTGCCCGCGCATCGCAACCAGGAAGTCACCGATGGGGTGATCGATTCGGTTCAGTCCGTGGTCTTTGACCAGGCGGAGAATCGGATGCACGTGCAGAAAGCGATATTAATGATGCTGGCCGGGGCGAAGAGAGGCCGGCCGCTAAGGAGTGCTAATGCCTGAAAAAGTTGTACTGGCTTATTCCGGGGGACTCGATACTTCGATCATCATTCCTTGGCTGAAGGAAAACTATCGCTGCGAGGTGATCGCGATGGTGGCCGACGTGGGCCAGGGCGACGACCTCGACTCGGTTGCCGAGAAGGCGTCCCGGACGGGCGCCAGCAAGGTTATCGTCAAGGACCTGCGCCAGGAATTTCTCGCCGGCTATGTCTTTCCCGCGTTGAAGGCAGGCGCGGTCTATGAGCACAAGTATCTGCTGGGAACGTCGATGGCGCGGCCGCTGATTGCCAAGCATCAGGTGGAAGCGGCGCTCGCCGAAGGGGCGGCTGCCGTGGCCCACGGATGCACGGGAAAGGGAAACGATCAGGTGCGATTTGAGCTTACCTACCAGGCGCTGGCCCCGGAGTTGAAGGTCATTGCGCCGTGGCGGGAGTGGAATCTGAAGTCGCGCGAGGATTGTCTCGACTACGCCGCCGAGCACGGGATTGCGGTTGCCGCCAGCCGGGAAAAGATTCACAGCCGCGACCGGAATTTGTGGCACATCAGCCATGAAGGCGGGGAGCTCGAAGATGCTGCGAATCCGCCGTTTCCGAGCACGTGGCAGATTTCAAAATCGCCGCAGGATGCGCCGGACCGGGAAGAGCGGGTGGAAATTGAACTGCAGCAGGGTGTTCCGGTGGGGGTGAACGGAATACGGCTCGATCCGGTTTCTCTGGTCGAGCTGTTAAATGAGATCGGCGCGAGGAATGCGATTGGCCGGGTGGATATCGTTGAGAACCGGTTTGTCGGCATCAAATCCCGCGGGTGTTATGAGACTCCGGGCGGAACGCTGCTCGTGGCCGCGCATCGCGAGCTCGAGGCCCTGTGCTGTGAACGTGAGGTCATGCATTTCAAGCAGCACGTCGCCCTGAAGTACGCCGAGCTCGTGTATTACGGGCTGTGGTTTACGCCCCTGCGCGAGGCCCTGGATGCGTTCGTCGAAAGCACGCAGAAAGATGTCACCGGCAGGGTGACGCTCTCGCTCTACAAAGGGAATGTCTCGGTGGTGAGCCGGAAATCGGAGTACTCGCTGTATCGCACCGATCTGTCCTCGTTCAGCATGGGCGAAAGCTATGATCAGAAGGATGCGGCGGGGTTCATCCGCATCCTGGGGCTGCCTTTCCGGTCGCAGGCCGAGATCCGGAAACAGCCGCGTCTTACCCGAGAGAACGCAGAGAGCAAAGAAAAAGAAGAGGTCCTGCGATGAAGATGTGGTCGGGGCGGTTCCGGCAGACGCTCGACCCCGCATTCGAGAAGTGGCAGCGATCGTTTGCCTTCGACTGCCGGCTTATCGAATGCGAGCTGGAGGCGAGCGCGGCCCATGCGCACGCCTTGCGGCACGCCGGGGTGCTTTCGCCGGACGAACTCGACCGGGTCCTCGAGGGGCTTGGCGAGATCGGGAAAAAAGCCGAGCAGTCCCCCGAGTTTCTCGACGATGGCGAAGCTGAAGACGTCCATCATTTCGTCGAGAACAAGCTCGTCATGCTCATAGGCGATGCTGGTCTCAAGCTGCACAGCGGCCGCAGCCGCAACGAGCAGATTGCCGCCGACCTGCGATTGTATGTACGTGCCGCCTGCGACGAGATCCGCGCAGCCACCTCGAGGCTGATCTCGACATTTCTCGATCGCGCCGAGCAGGCAGGGGCTGCGGCCATGCCGGCGTATACCCACATGCAGCGCGCCGAGCCGGTGCTGGTTGCCCATTGGCTGCTTGCCTATGTCGAGATGCTCCTGCGGGATCGCGAACGGCTTCAGGACTGCCGCGGGCGCGCCAATCTTTGCCCGCTTGGCTCCGGGGCGGTAACCGGATCGACGTTGCCTCTCGACCGGGATTGGATGGCGCGGGAACTCGGCTTCGAGTCTCCCACCGCCAACAGCGTGGATGCGACCAGCGATCGCGACTTCGCGCTGGAGTTTGTGAATGCGCTTTCCCTGTTGGCTTTACATCTGAGTCGCTGGGCGGAAGAGATGTTGTTGTTCTCGACCCAGGAATACGGATTCCTGCGCTTGCCCGAGGCTTATTCCACCGGCAGCAGCGCCATGCCGCAAAAAATGAATGGGGACCTTTTAGAGCTTACCCGGGCGAAAGCGGGACGCGTGGTCGGCAATGCCACGGCACTGATGGTCACCACCAAGGGCCTGCCCTTCGCCTACAACAAGGACCTGCAGGAAACCCAGGAGCCGCTCTTCCACGCCAGCGAAATCGTGCTTTCCTTGCTGCCGCTGGCCGCCGGATGGATGGAATCTGTGGAGTTCAACTTCGAGCGCATGCAGGCGGCAGCCGGGGCGGGATACATGAACGCCTTTGCGGCCGCAACCTATCTGGCGCGCAAGGGAGTGCCGTTTCGCATTGCCCATGAGCAGGTGGGACGCGCGGTGCGGCTTGCGCTCGACAAACATTCCGAACTCGAAGGGCTGTCACTCGAAGACTTGCGGAGCATCGATTCTCATTTCGAGGAGGATTTTTACCGGTTTGTGAAATTGGAAAATGTGCTGGCGATTCACGATGCGCCCGGCGGCACTGCTCCCGCGCGTGTGCGGGAAGCGCTCGCGGCGGCGCGCGGAAGACTCGGCGCGGTCGAGGAGGAGAGTCATGCACACGCGTGAAGCGCTGCTTCCCGATAGCGCGCGGATCCACGAGCTGATCTCCGCGTATTCGACCGATGGCACGCTCTTGCCTCGAACCCTTACCGAGATCTGCGAGAACGTTCGCGATTTTATCGTCCTCGAAGAATCCGGACAGGTAATTGGCTGCGGCGCCCTGCACCTGTACGGCACCCATCTTGCCGAGATACGCTCGATTACCGTGGATAGCAGTTATCAGAAGCGCGGAGGCGGAGAGCTGCTCGTGCAGTCCCTCATGTCCGAGGCGCGGAAACACCGGGTGAGCTGCATATGTCTTTTCACCCGCAGCCCGCAGTTTTTTTCCAAGCTTGGGTTCGATACGGCGCGGCGCGAAGATCTTCCGGACAAGATCAACCGGGATTGCCGCGTGTGCCCGCGCTACCTTTGCTGCGATGAGGTCGCGATGATGAAAGGCGACCTTCCGCGCTTTCGATTTCTTTCTGAACCGGCCGATTCCCTGGTTCAACTTCAGGTATGAAGGTCTCCGGCGCAGTTTTTCTTCCCAGAGGATTCAAGTTTACCTCGTCTACCGCGGGCATTAAGTCGAGCGGCCAACCGGATGTGGGCCTGATTCTGGCTGCGCCGCCGGCCGCCGCCGCCGCAGTATTCACGAAAAACCTCGTGGTTGCGGCCCCGGTTCAAGTGGGCCGCGCGGCGCTCGCCAAGAGCCGCGGACGCGTGGGCGCGGTCATCGTAAATTCCGGAAATGCGAACTGCGCCACTGGCGCGGCGGGCATTCGGAACTGCAAAACAGTTTGTGCTGAAACGGCGCGGCTGCTGGGGATTCGAGCCCCCGAAGTATTTCCTTCATCCACCGGAATCATCGGAGTTCCCCTGCCGGTCGAGCCGCTGCTCGCCGAATTGCAATCTCTAATTGCCACCGCCGGCGCTTCGCCCGATGATCTCGGACGATTTTCCGAAGCGATTCTTACGACCGATTCGAAACCAAAGCTGGCGAGCGTTCCCCTGCGCTCCGGGCGGGGTGCAATCACCGGAGTTGCCAAAGGCGCGGGCATGATTCATCCGCAGCTGGCGACCATGCTGGTTTACCTGCTCACGGATGTTCGCGCGACGCCGGCTGCACTCCAGACCGCGCTCAGAAAAGCCTGCGACGACAGTTTCAATGTAATTTCCATCGATGGTGACACTTCGACCAACGATACGGTCTTGCTCCTCGCTTCAGGCGCGAGCGGGATTCGCTATGAATCGGTCCGCAAGGAATTCGATGGAGCATTGCTCGAAGTCTGCCGCCGGCTCGCGGAACAGATCGTTACTGACGGAGAGGGCGTCGAGCATGTGGTGCGGCTCGAGATCGCGCAGGCAAAGAATCGTCTCGAAGCGTTGCAGGTCGCGCGGACGATTGCACATTCTCTTCTGGTGAAGACGGCATGGGCGGGGGCAGATCCAAACTGGGGAAGGATTCTTGCTGCCGTCGGCCGGAGCGGAGTTTCCGCCGATCCGAAAAAGGTCAGCATCAAGATTGGAGACCAGACCGTGTGCCGAGGGGGAGTTGCGTGCCCGTTTGACCGCAAGGCCGCCCACGAGGAGCTTTCAAAGCCGGAGTCTCGGGTGAGCGTGAAGCTCGGAAGAGGCAAGGCGACTCTGGACTTCTTAACCAGCGACCTCACGACGGAGTATGTAAGGATTAACGCGGAGTATTCGACGTAGCCAACTGTCAGCTTCGGATTCTTAGCCTCTACTAGCAGCCGACAAACTCACTAAATAACTTAACGAATCAGGGTGGGGTCGAAGTCTGGCGAGAACTGCCCATCATCGAGATTCGGCTCAATACCGGCGCCGATTGCGGGCCTCTGCCACAGCTTCAGAGTCGTAGCTGAAAGAGAGGGTGCTCTGCTGCAGAGATAAATCACCTGCGCGGAGAAGGCGCACTAACCGCGTAAATCCATCTCCGCCACATAATAGTCAACGTGGCGCTCGCGATGAATCAGTTCCCAACCGGGCGAAGCAGCTGGGCTCAAGAGGTTGAATCAGCTTCGCCGTGAGGTCCGGCCGCCGGAAAGTTGTGCGGAGCTGAGCGCTCCATTCCAGGTGCAGAGTTCGGGATAAACAATCAACGGGGAGTCTTGATGCGGGCTGCTAAGGAATGCTCCGCCACCCGTTAACCAACTTGCTCGGGCGAAAATTCTGCAGGCCAACTCGTGAAGTATTTTTGCTGCCCGAAGGAGAAACCGAGCAGAGATCACCCAAACGCGAATGATCGCGAGCGGCAAGCGGAGGCCCCGGTTTGGATTTACAACTCGGCGCGTGACTGCGGAGCAATCTGGCGGCTCTTATTCATTTGGGTCCTTGAAGTTTCTTCCGAATTAGTTTGTTCTTCCTTTGTCAAACCCTTGTCTTGTTCGCACCCGAATAGTAACTGAAGGATCTACTACCAGCGCAGGTTGAGTGGAGACTCCTGAAGCCGCGGCAGCCGCCCTCCTGTGTCGACGACTATTTCTCCTTTTCGACACACCCCTTGCGCTGTACCTTCGGGTGGCACTTCAGTGTCTTCACTTCCCCGGCGAATCTTACTAAGCTTCAGTGCGTAGT
>Ga0123356_10005908_pt1 | contig 12418 bp, 10 predicted proteins | sample TergutEmb28metaG_2_FD_92546 | JGI IMG/M metagenome (GOLD analysis project Ga0123356, IMG submission 92546) | Embiratermes neotenicus P3 segment gut microbial communities from Petit-Saut dam, French Guiana - Emb289 P3 | ecosystem: Host-associated > Arthropoda: Insects > Digestive system > Gut ... | reverse complement strand
GGCGGAGTCGCCGCGCGGCTCAGTGGTCGCGCTCACAGCAATCCCTCCTCCTCCGGCAGGCCGAACATCACGTTGAGGTTCTGCACCGCCTGCGAGGAGGTGCCCTTCCAGAGGTTGTCGATCGCGGAGAACACCAGCACCTTGCCGGTGTGGCGATCGGCGGCCGCGAAGATTCGGCAGTAGTTTGTCTCGCGCACCTCGCGCACGCCCGGCGGCGCGGCGGCCACCTCCACGAACGGCTCGCGCTCGTAGGCGCGCGCGTACAGCTCGGCCAGCTCCTGTGCCCGCACCGGCCGGGTGGGCGTGACGTAGCAGCTGGCCATCTCGCCCTGGTCCAGCGAGACGAGGTGCGCCTGGAACTGCACCGCCAGCCCCGCACCCAGCGCGCCCAGCTGCTCCTCGATCTCGGGGGTGTGGCGGTGGCCGGCGACCTGGTAGGGCGTGATGTTCTCGGCCGCGTAGGAGAGGTGCGCGACCTCTGCCGGCGCGCCGCGGCCCGCCCCCGAGAGCCCCTGCTTGGCGTCGATCACCACGTCCGCCAGCAGGCCCGCGCGCGCCAGCGGGGCCAGCGCCAGCACCGCCGCGGTGGGGTAGCAGCCGGGATTGGCCACGATGCTCGCCGCGGCGATCCGCTCGCGGTGCAGCTCGGTGAGGCCGTACACCGCCTGCGCCAACAGCTCCGGGCGGGGGTGGGGCCCGTACCAGCGCTCGTAGGTGGCCCGGTCGGAGAGGCGGAAATCGGCGCTCAGGTCGATCACGCGCGCGCCCCGCTCGTGCAGGAGCGCGACCGCCCCCGCGGCCGCCGCGTGCGGGTAGGCCACGATCGCCGCGTCCAGCTCCTCCAGCGGCGCGCGCTCGAGCTCGCCGATCTCGAGCGGCACGCGGTAGCGCGGATAGAGCTCCTCCAGCGCGCGGCCCTCGGGGGCGCGCGCGGTGAGCGCGGCCAGCTCGAAGCCGGGGTGGCGCCAGAGCAGGTGCGCGGCCAGCGCGCCCGCGAAGCCGGTGGCGCCGGCCACCAGCACGCGGGGCGACCCGGGGCGGAAGCGCTGCTCAGCCACGCAGCTCGCCCCCCAGCCGCTCCAGCGCCTCCACGATCCGCGCGCGCAGCGGCGCCACCTGCGCGTCGCTCAGCGTGCGCTCCGCCGAGCGGAAGCTGAGCGCCAGCGCCAGTGAGCGCCGCCCCTCTCCGATCTGCGGCCCGCTGTACACATCGAACACGTGCGCGTCGTCCAGCAGCTCCCCGCCGGCCGCGCGCACGGCCGCCAGCGCCTGCGCGGCGGGCACATCGAGCGCCAGCACCACCGCCAGGTCCTGGCGCAGCGCGGGGAAGGAGATCAGGTCGCGGTACCCCCGCTCGTGCTGCGCCAGCGCGATGAGGCGATCCAGATCGATCTCCATCGCCACCGGCGCGCGCCCCTCGCCGCCCGGCGCCGCCGCGGCGGCGGAGTCGAGCTCCCACGCGCGCGCGATCAGCGGATGGAGCTCGCCGAGCCAGCCGAGCACCTCCCCGCCGGCGGCCTCCTCACCGGCGAGCTCCTCACCGGCCACCACCCGCGCGCTGCGCCCGGGGTGCAGGAACGGCGCCGGCGCGGGCTCGCGCGCGCAGCTCACCTCGACGCCCAGCGCGCCGGCCAGCGCCTCGAGCAGCGCCTTCATCGCGAAGAAGTCGGCCTGGGGCGGGCGCGGCTCGCCCCAGCTGGCCGGGCGCACCGCGCCGCGCACCAACACGGCCAGCGAGCGGTGCTCGTGCACGCCGGTTTCGCGCTCCGCGCCGCCCTGGCCCCCGGCGCCGTCGGAGGCGAAGATCGTGCCGACCTCGAAGAGCCGCAGCTCCTCCACGCCGCGCGCGACGTTCAACGCGGCCACATCCAGCAGCGAGCCGAGCAGCGTGGTGCGCAGCAGCGAGTGCTCCGTGGAGAGGGGATTTCGCAGCGGGACCGCGCGCACGCGCCGCTCGTCGTCGGGCGCGAGCCGCAGGCGATCGGCGAGCGCGGGTGAGGTGAACGTCCACCCCACCACCTCGTACAGGCCTCGCCCGGCCAGCACGTCGAGCGCGCGGCGGCGCAGCCGTTGCGCAGCGGTGAGCCGGCCGTAGGCGCCGCGCCGGCGCGGCAGCGTCGCGGGCAGCCGCTCGAGCCCGTCGATGCGCGCGACCTCCTCGATCAGATCGGCCTCGCGCGTCACGTCGTGGCGGCGCAGCGGCGGCACGCTCACATCCAGTCCGTCGTCGGCGTCGGCCGTGGCGAAGCCCAGCGCCTGCAGGATCTCGCGCTGGCGCGCGCGCGCGACCGGCACGCCCAGCACCTCGCGCACGCGCCGCTCGCGCAGCCGTATCACCGCGGGCGCCGGTCCCGGCCCGCCCACGTCGATCGTGCCGGGCACGGTGCGCGCGCCGCACAGCGCCACCATCAGTTGCGCGGCCATCGCCTGCGCCTCCGTGCACTGCTCCGGCGCGAGGCCCTTCTCAAAGCGCGAGGACGCCTCGCTGCGCAGGCCCAGCGCCCACGAGGTGCGGTGGATGTTGGGCCCGTTCCAGTTGGCCACCTCCATCAGCACACGCCGTGTGGAGGCCTGCACCTCCGAGCGCTCCCCGCCCATCACGCCGGCGATCGACGTGGGCCCCTCGCCGTCCTCGATCACGACCATCTCCTCGTCGAGCGCGCGCTGCTCGCCGTCCAGCGTGACCACGCGCTCTCCCTCGTGCGCGCGCCGCACCGTGAGCCGCCCGCCCGCGACCCAGTCGAAGTCGAACGCGTGCAGCGGCTGGCCGGTCAACCACATCACGTAGTTGGTGATGTCCACCACGTTGTTGATCGGCCGCTGCCCGGCCGCGGAGAGGCGCGCCTTCAGCCACGGCGGCGAGGGCCCGATCTCCACCCCCTCGAAGAGGCGCGCGGTGAAGCGCGGGTTCAGCTCCGGGCACTCGACGTTCACCTGCACCCCCGCGAGCGGGCCGAACGAGCCGGGGTCCTCGCGCCACGGCTCCGGCGCGAGCGGCGCGCCGGTGGCGGCGTGCAGCTCGCGCGCCACGCCATATACGCCGAGGCAGTCGGGCCGGTTGGGCGTGACCTCGAGCTCGAGCACCGCCGTTGCGAGCGGCAACAGCTGCGCGAGCGGCGTGCCGGGCTCGGGCGCGCCACCGTCGAGCCCGTCGAGCACGAGGATGCCCTCGTGGCCGGGGCCGATCTGGAGCTCGTCCTCGGCGAGGATCATCCCTTCGGAGGCCACCCCGCGCAGCGTCGCCGCGCGCAGCGCGCTGCCGTCGGGCATGCGCGCGCCCGGCAGCGCCACCGCGACGCGCTGACCGGCGGCGACGTTGGGCGCGCCGCACACGATCGTGGCCGGCCCCTCGCGCGCGCCGCCGAGGTCCACCTCGCACACGCGCAGCCGGTCGGCCTGCGGGTGTGCGCGCACATCCAGCACGCGCCCGACCACGAAGCCCTCGACGCCGGCCACGCCGTGGCGGTGCACCGCCTCGACCTTGGTGCCGGTCATCGTGAGGCGCTCCTCGATCTCCTCCACCCCCAGCGGCGGATCGCAGTATTCCCGCAGCCACTCCAGCGGCACCCTCATCGGAACTGCTCCAGAAAGCGCACGTCGTTCTCGAACAGCAGGCGCAGGTCGGGGAAGCCGTGGCGCAGCATCGCGATGCGCTCCACACCCATCCCCCACGCGTATCCCTGCACCCGCTCGGGGTCATACCCCGGCGCGTTGCGCTCGGTGGTGGGTATGTGGCGGTACACGTCGGGGTCGACCTCGCCGGCGCCCAGCACCTCCAGCCACCCCTCCCCCTTGCACAGCGCACAGCGCGAGCCGTCCCGCATGAACCCGTTGCCGGAACAGTGAAAACAGGAGACATCCACCTCGACGGAGGGCTCGGTGAAGGGGAAGAAGTGCGGGCGCAGCCGCACCTCGCGCTGCTCGCCGAACACCGTGCGCGCGAACGCCAGCAGCGTGCCCTTCAGGTCGGCCAGCGTGATGTCCTCGTCGACCGCCAGGCCCTCGATCTGGTGGAACTGGGGGGTGTGGGTGGCGTCGCTGTCGGGCCGGTACACCCGTCCGGGGATCACCACATACAGCGGCGGCGGGTGGGCCTCCATCGCGCGCACCTGCATCGGCGAGGTGTGCGTGCGCAGCACCACCTCATCGGAGATGTAGAAGGTGTCGGTCTCCGCGCGCGCGGGGTGCGCGGGCGCGTGGTTGAGCGCGTCGAAGTTGTAGTGCACCGTCTCCACCTCGGGTCCCTCCAGCACGGTGAACCCGAGGCCCATGAAGATGTCCTCCAGCTCGCGCGCGGTCGCGGTGAGCACGTGCAGGCGCCCCACCGGCTGGGCGGGCGCGCCCGGCAGGGTCACGTCGATCCCCTCGCCGCGCAGCCGCGTGTCGAGCTCGCGCTCCTGGAGCGCGCTCGAGCGCTCAGCGATCAGCGCCTCGAGCGCCTGGCGCGCCTCGTTGGCGGCCCTGCCCACCGCCCCCCGCTCCTGCGCGGGCAGCTGGGCGACGCCGCGCAGCATCACCGGCAGCTCGGCCCTTCGCCCGAGGTAGCGCACGCGCAGCTCCTCCAGCGCCTCGCTGGAGGGCGCCCCGGCGATCGCCATCTGCGCCTCCTCGCGCAGCTGCTGTATGCGCTCGATCATCGCGGTGGCAGCGGGGCGGTCCCGCCTCCGGATGTGGGGATGAATGCGTCTCGAACACACCTGTCTGAGGCGCCGTTGGGGGATTCAAAAAGAGGATTGGTTCCGCGCGGAACCAATCCAAAAAACAAAACACGCAACGGACGGAGCTCGACCGAGCAGCGCCCAGAAAAGATCATCACGCGCGGACCCTAGTTGAGTTGGAATCGCCGTCGCGGGTGATCTCGTACAGAGCCACCGCCGCGGCCATCGCCGCGTTGAGCGACTCGCCCGCGATCGGGATGTGCGCCACCAGATCGCACTCGCCGATCACCTCCTCGGGCAGCCCCTCCCGCTCGGCGCCGACCAGCAGGGTGAGCGCGCCGGCCCGCCGGGCGGCGAGCGCCTGGAGCGGGATACCCCGACGCGGAGCCAGCGCCACCCGCAGGCCGGGGAGCGCGGCGATCGAGCCCGCGCGTGCGAGGGGCACGGTGAAGATCGCGCCCATGCTGGCGCGCACCGCCTTGGGCGAATGGGGATCGGCGCAGCGCGGCCCCAGCGCCACACAGGATGCGCCGAAGGCCTGCGCGCAGCGCAGCGCGGTGCCCACGTTGCCGGGGTCGCCGATCGCGTGCAGGTAGAGGCACAGCCCCCCCGCGGGCGCGGGCGCCCACCGTTGCTCATAGATCGCGATCACGCGCGTGCCCGAGCCGAGCGAGGAGAGCGCGCGCATGGTGTGAGCGTCGACCTCGTGAAAGCCCGGCTCCCCGAGCGCGCTGGAGGCCAGGCGATAACCCGCCAGCGCCGGCCGTCCCGCGGCGCGCGCGGCGCCGATCAGATCCTCGCCCTCGGCCACGAAACGCCCGCTGCGCTCGCGCTCGCGGCGGCGCGCCAGCCGGCGCAGCTCCTTCAGGCGGGGATTGTGTGGAGAGGTGATGTTCATCGGTGTGAGTGGGGCGTGTGTGGATACAAAAAAGGCGCCGTCTGGGGAGAGCGGCGCCCGGGAGGCTTTCGGATGTCGGTCGCGGGTCAGGCAGCCGACGCCTCGCGGGCGAGCTCGGCAAAGCGTCGGAAGGTCTCGGGATCGCGCACCGCGATGTCGGCCAGCACCTTGCGGTCGAGCTGCACGTCGGCCTTCGAGAGGCCGTGCATCAGCTGCGAGTAGCTCATGCCCTGCTCGCGCGCGGCCGCGTTGATGCGCGTGATCCACAGCCGGCGGAAGTCGCGCTTGCGGTTGCGCCGGTCGCGGTAGGCGTAGGCGTCGGCCTTCATCAACGCCTCCTTGGCGCGACGGTAGCCGGAGTTCGCCTCACCGCGGTAGCCCTTGGTGAGCGCCAGCGTGGCGCGCCGCTTCTTGCGCGCGTGGATCGAGCGCTTGACCCTCACGAGGTCCTCAGCATCTGCTTGACCCGCCGCGCGTCCTCCGGAGCGAGGATCTTCGCTTTGGAGAGCGCGCGCTTGCGCTTGGGCGACTTCTTCTCGAGGATGTGGCTGGTGAAGGCGTGCCGGCCGCGCACCTTCCCGGAGGCGGTCAGCTTGAAGCGCTTCTTGGCGCCCGAATGCGTCTTGGACTTCGGCATGCGAGCCGAAGATTATGACACGGTTGGAGGTGCGCTCGCGACGGAGGGCGCGCTGGCCGCCGGCGGTGCGCTCGCGGCTGGCGGCACGCTCGCGGCTGGCGGCACGCTGGCGGCTGGCGGCACGGGGGCCGCTGGCGGCACGCTCGGCACCGGCGGCGCGCTCGGGGCGGGCGGCGCGGCGGCGCCGGCCGCGTCGGGCTCGTGGGAGTTGGGCGAGCCGCCGTCCACGCGCCCCGCGAGCACGGCCTTGGAGGGCGCGAGCATCATGGTCATGTTGCGCCCCTCCTGGAGCGGGCGCTGCTCGACCACGCCCAGCTCGGAGAGCTCCTCGGCGAGGCGGTCGAGGATCGCGGTGCCGCGCTCGGGGTGGGTGACCTCGCGGCCGCGGAACATGATCGTGACCTTCACCTTGTCGCGGTGGCGCAGGAAACGCTCCACGTGGCCCTTCTTGGTGTCGTAGTCGTGCTGGGCGATCTTGGGGCGGAACTTGATCTCGCGCACCGTGATCTGCTGCTGGTGCTTGCGCGCCTGCTTCTGCTTCTGCGCCTGCTCGTACTTGTACTTGGAGTAGTCGAGCACGCGGGTCACCGGCGGGCGCGCCTCGGGCGCGACCTCCACCAGATCCAGTTCGCGCTCCTGGGCGAAGCGCAGCGCCTCTGGTGTCTTCATCACGCCGACCTGGTTGCCCTGGTCGTCGATCACGCGCACCTCGGGAACGCGAATGCGCTCGTTGATCCTCGTGAGGTCCCGCTCGGGCGGGCGCCGGTCGTACCTACGGGGGACCGGCACTAGCTGAGGTGGCTGCGCCTCAAGCGGAGTGCTGGGCGCGGCGCATGGATGGGATCCGAAGCTTCAAGGCGGCCGAGTATAGCGTGGCTGTGCGCCCGCGCAAGCGCCTTCACGAGGCGCGCGCGGCCACCCGCGCGGCCACCCGCTCGGCCAGCCGCTGGGCGAGCTGCTCGGGCGCGACGCCGCGCTCCTCCCCGCGGTGGCGCTCGCGCACCGACACCGTGCCCTCGGCGCTCTCGCGCTCGCCCACGACGAGCATGTGGGGGATCTTGCGCAGCTCCGCCTCGCGCACCTTGCGCCCCAGCGACTCGGAGCGATCGTCGAGCTCCACGCGCAGGCCGTGCGCGCGCAACAGCTCGGCCACCGAGGCCCCGTAGGGACCGGCGCGCTCGGAGATGGTGAGCACGATCGCCTGCACCGGGGCCAGCCACAGCGGCAGCTCGCCGGCGTAGTGCTCGATCAGGATCCCGATGAACCGCTCGAAGGATCCCATCAGCGCGCGGTGGATCATCACCGGCCGGTGCTCTGAGTTGTCGGCTCCGGTGTAGGCGAGCGCGAAGCGCTCCGGCATCGAGTAGTCGAGCTGCACGGTGCCCAGCTGCCAGGAGCGCCCGATCGAGTCGCGCATGTGCAGGTCGATCTTCGGCCCGTAGAAGGCGCCGTCGCCGGGGTTGAGCTCATACTCGATCCCCTCCGAGCGCAGCGCGCCGTGCAGCGCGGCCTCGGCGCGGTCCCACATCTCATCGCTGCCCATGCGCCGCTCCGGTCGGGTGGAGAGCTCCAGGCGCGGCTCGAAGCCGAACAGCTCATAGATGTAGAAGCCGAAGCGCAGGCACTGCACCACCTCGCGCTCGACCTGCTCCTCGGTGCAGAAGATGTGCGCGTCGTCCTGGGTTATGTGGCGCACGCGCAACAGGCCGTGCAACACGCCGGAGGGCTCGTGGCGATGGACCAGGCCGGCCTCGGAGTAGCGGATCGGCAGGTCGCGGTAGGAGCGGCGCGCGTCGCGGTAGATCTGGATGTGCGCGGGGCAGTTCATCGGCTTCAGCCCCGCCGTGCGCTCGTCCATCTCGGTGAAGTACATGTGCTCGCGGAACTTCTCCCAGTGGCCCGACTGCTTCCACAGCTCCACGTCGTAGAGGATCGGGGTCTTCACCTCCTCATAGCCGCGCGCGCGGTTCTGCTCGCGCCACAGCTCGGTGAGCGCGTTCCACACCGCCATGCCGGCCGGCTTCCAGAAGGGCCCGCCCGGTGAGAGCTCCGAGAAGGTGAACAGCTCGAGCTCGCGCCCCAGCCGGCGGTGATCGCGCGCGCGCGCCTGCTCGAGGCGCTCGAGATGCTCCTCGAGCTCCGCCTTTGAGAAGAACGCGGTGCCGTACACGCGGGTGAGCATCTGGCGGGAGGAGTCGCCGCGCCAGAACGCGCCGGCCAGCGATTGCAGCTTGAACGCCCGCACGGTGGCGGTCGAGGGCGCGTGCGGGCCGCGGCAGAGGTCGGTGAAGGGCCCGTTGCGATAGAGCGACACCGTCTGGAGCGGCTCCCGCGGGTCGTCGGCGCCGGCCACCAGGTCGTCAATCAGCTCGACCTTGTAGTGCTGGCCCTCCTCCACGAAACGCGCGCGCGCGTCGGCGACTGCCACGTCGCTGCGCTCGAACGGCTCGGCCGCCTTCACGTGGGCGCGCATGCGCTCTTCGATCGCGGGCAGATCGTCGGGTGTGAGCGTCACCCCGTCGGGGAAGTCGAAGTCGTAGTAGAAGCCGTGCTCGATCGCGGGGCCGATCGAGACCTGCACGCCGGGATACAGCTCGGTGACCGCCGTGGCCAGCACGTGGGCGGCGTCGTGGCGGATCAGCCGCAGCGCCTCCTCGCCGCTCGAGGGCGTGAGGATCGAGATGTGCGCGCCGTCGGGCAGCGCCCGCGCCAGGTCGCGGATCTCCGCGTGCTCACCGATCTCGGGGTGGCTCACCTCCACCGCCAGCGCCGCGCGCGCCAGGCCGGCGCCGATCGCGGCGGCCGCGTCGGCGCCGGTGGCGCCGTCGGGCAGCTCGAGGGCGCTTCCGTCGGGCAGCGTCACGGTGATGGGCATCGCAGGCGCTGCAGGCTACCGTGGCGCGCCGCTCGCGCTCACCCGGCCGAGCAGCGGCCGTTTCGTGTTTTGTTTTAAGGATTGGTTCCGTGCGGAACGAATCCTCTTTTTGAATCCCCCAACGGCGACTCAGACAGATGTGCTCGAGGCCGGGCCGGATTCCAAGCGGGCACGGAACGCAACGCGCCGGGCGGGAATGAGTTGTACTTGTTCGGATGCCGAGGAGGCTTGCGCAGCTGCTGAGGATCGCGGGGCCGGGGAGGTGGCGCCCCGCTCCATTCGCCGCGGCGCTCCTCGCCGGCGTGGCGGGCGCGGCGCTCATCGGCCTGCCGTCCTCGCAGGCGATCGTGTCGGCGCCGGCGCAGAACATCGTCGGCAATCAGACGCTCGCCGCCGGCCAGCAGCTCGCCTCGCCCGGCGGGCAGTATGTGCTCGAGCTGGCCGCCAACGGCCGCCTGCAGGAGACCTTCAACGGCGGCCAGCTCGTGTGGCAGACGACCGCCGGCGCCGCCGGCGACCATGCGCTGCTGCAGCCCAACGGCAATCTCGTGCTGGTCAACAGCGCCGGCCAGACGCTGTGGAGCGCCAACTCCAGCGGCACCGGCTGCCCGACGCTCGACCTGCAGCGCGACGGCAACCTCGTGATCTACGACCCCGCGAAGGTGGCGTTCATGACCGGCATGGTCCACACGCTGGCGCCCGGTCAGGAACTGAGGCCCGGCTGGATCCTGTACGCGCCCAACGGCTTCTACTACGTGGTGATGCAGGTCCAGGGCAACCTGGTGCTCTACAACGACGCCGGCAAGGCGCTGTGGAGCACGCCCACCGCCGGCAACACCGGCGCCTACGCGGTGATGCTCACCGACGGCAGCTTCAACCTCTACTCCGCCGCGCACAGGCTCCTGTGGAGCACCGGCACGGCCGGCAACCCCGGCGCCACGCTGGACGTGCAGTCCGACGGCAACCTCGTCATCTACACCAAGACCGGCGCGGCGCCGTGGTCCAGCAAGACCCACGGTGCGGCCAACAACGGCAGGGACATCGACCCCAGGGGACCGGCGGGCTCCACGATTCCCTGCCCCGCGCCACCCCCACCGCCGCCACCACCCCCGCCGCCGCCACCCCCGCCGACCGTGATCGTCGAGCACGTGCCCATCCCACCGCCGAAGCCGCGACATGTGCGGGTGAAGGTGACCGTCAAGTGGAGCTGGAACGGCGCCTCAACGAGGATGGACAGGCTCACGGTCGGGCGAATGCCCCGCGCCACGAGCTTGCGCGTCGCCTACGAGCACGGCACGGGCCGTCACCGCTGGCACATCCGCACAGCGTCGACGACGCGCAAGCTGCGAGCGCTGATCGGGTGGCTGAAGGGCCGGCGGTACCGGCCCGGCGATCGGTTGTCGCTCGACATCCGCCGCGCCGGCTGGGTGCCGGAGCGCGCCGCCTTCACGATCCGGTACGGCCGCGAGCCAACGCTGATGAGTCGCTGAGCGCCGCCCCTCCGCGCGGTCGCGCGGTCAGGCCGTCGCGCGGTCGGGCGCTCGGGCGCTCGGGCGCTCACGCGCGCCGGCGCTCACGCGCTCGAGCGGTCAGCCGTCGCGCAGCAGCTCGGCCGCGCGCACGACGCCGCCCTGCAGCGCGCGCTCGGCCAGCTCGATGCGCTTCTGGTTCTGCGGCAGCTCCTCCAGTCCGAAGCGCTCGAACAGCGCGCGCAGGTGGCTCTTGACGGCGGGCAGGCTGAGCGTGAGGCGCTCGGCGATCTCCTGGTTGGTGGCCGGCGTGGCACGGCCCTCGCCGGCCAGCGGGCGGCACAGCTCGACCAGCACCCTGCGCTGCGCCTCCGAAACCGGCGGCGCCTCGCCGGCGGCGCTGCTCACAACGGTCGCGACCACGCCCCGCGGAGCGGGGTCGCGGTAGCCGAGCCTGGTGGCGCCCACCACCACCACGTCGCCGTCGGAGAGGATCCGCTGCCCGCGCAGCCGCTCGCCGCCCACGAAGGTGCCGTTGCGCGAGAGCCCGTCGTCCTCGAGCACCCAGCGGCCGCCGCGGCGCTCGAGGTGGGCGTGGACGCCCGACACCCGCGGGTCCCATGCGATCTCCACATCGCTCTCCGGCGCGCGGCCCAGCAGCAGGCGCTCGCGGTCGAGCGCGATCACGCGCAGCCGCTGCTGGCCGTCGCGCAGGAAGAGGAACGGCACGCGGCGGCGCTCGGCCGCCACCAGCTCCTGCAGCTCGGCGGGGCGGATCGAGGAGCCCAGCACCTCCAGCCGCTGCGCACGCACCACGACTCAGCGTACAGGCGGGCAGCCTGCGCCGGTTAGCCTGCACCTTCGATGCGCGTGGTGGTTGCCAGCGACGGTCGCGAGCCGGTGGATGTCGAGCTGACGGTGATCGACCCGCAGGCCACGGTGGGCGAGCTGCTGGCGGCGCTGGGTGACGGCGACGGCGACGGCGACGGTGCCGGGCTCGTGCTGGACGGGCGCTTCTGCCACAGCGATCTGGCGCTGGATGAGATCGGGCTGCACGAGGGCGCCACGATCGCTCCGGGCGGGCCGCCGCGGGATGTGCAGGCGCCGGCGGGGGCGGCGCTCGAGCTGCGGGTGGTGGCCGGCCTCGACGCCGGGCGGCGCCTGTCGCTGCGGGTGGGCACGCCGGTCACCGTGGGGCGCGACCCCGGCGCCGACCTGCGCCTGACCGACGCCGGCGTGTCGCGCGCGCACCTGCGGGTCGATGCCGCGGCGGCGGGCGGCGCACTTGTCGCGGACCTCGGCTCCGCCAACGGCACCTGGGTGGAGGGACGCCGCATCGAGCACACCGCGGAGCTCGCGCCCGGCACGGTGCTCGAGGCGGGCGACGTGGCGTTGACGGTCGCGCCCACGCCGGCGCCGCTGCCGTTCGACCCGCTGCGCCAGGTGGCCGCGGGCGGCACCGTGGCCTTCAACCGCCCCCCGCGCCTGCGCGGCCCCGAGCCGCCGCCGCCGCTGGCCGTGCCGGAGCGCCCGCTCCAGGCGGAACGACCGCGGCTCAGCGTGGTGTCGGCGATCGGCCCGCTGGTGCTGGGCGGGGTGATGGTGATCATCCTGCACAACATCATCTTCGCGCTGTTCATGCTGCTGAGCCCGGTGCTGGTGGTGGGCGGCTGGTGGGAGCAGCGCCGCCACGCGGGCCGCACCGCGCGCGGGCAGGGCCGCGAGCACGCGCGCGAGCTGGAGCGCTTCCGAGCGGAGCTGCGGGCGCGCCGCGACGAGGAGCTCGCGCGCCGGCGCGCGGCGCTGCCGGACCCGGCCGAGCTGCTGCGCCGCGCCGCGGCGCCCGAGGCGCGACTGTGGGAGCGCCGGCCCACCGACGAG
>Ga0123356_10005907_pt1 | contig 12418 bp, 10 predicted proteins | sample TergutEmb28metaG_2_FD_92546 | JGI IMG/M metagenome (GOLD analysis project Ga0123356, IMG submission 92546) | Embiratermes neotenicus P3 segment gut microbial communities from Petit-Saut dam, French Guiana - Emb289 P3 | ecosystem: Host-associated > Arthropoda: Insects > Digestive system > Gut ... | reverse complement strand
GGCCCTGCACCTGCTCCGGGGCGATATAATGCATGGAACCCATAATGCGCGAGGAGGTATTATAGGTTTGCGTAACATCGCTCATGCCCACGGCGATACCGAAATCCGTCACTTTGGCGCGGCCGTCCTTGCCTAAGAGGATATTATGCGGCTTGATATCGCGGTGCACGATGCCGTGCTCATGGGCATAGCTGATCCCATCCAATATCTGTATCATGATCGTGGCCGCTTCTTGCGCGTCCAGCGCGCCCCGCAGCTTGATGTAATCTTTCAGCGACCGGCCTTCCACGAATTCCATAACGATATAATGCATATTCGTTTCATAGCCCACATCATAAACAGAAACGATATTGCCATGCGCCAGGCTGGCCACGGCCTGCGCCTCACGACGGAAACGCCGCACAAAATCTTCATTGCTGGCATATTCTTCGCGCAATATTTTGATGGTGACCATACGGCCCAACAGCGTATCCTGCCCTTTGTATACGATGGCCGTGCCGCCGGAACCCAACTTCTCCATTATTTGGTAGCGGCTATTAAAAAGCTTGCCAATCACTGCCCTTCCTCCTTGTTACCAGTAAATGCGTATTATAGTCCGACATTAATCATAATTAATTAAAATTATTGAGATATTATCATAACCGCCGCGATTAAAGGCTGTTTGCGCCAAAAAATCAACAGCGCTATGCAAATCGACGGCCCGCAAGGTCAATTCTCTGATCTCCCGCGACGATACCATAGTATACAGCCCGTCGCTGCACAGCAGCAAAAAATCGCCTTTTTGCCAACTGAGTTCATATTCATCCACCTGCACCAGGGGCTCCGGCCCCAAGGAACGCACCAGTATATGCCGTTGCGGATGACGCTCCACTTCCTCCTCGTTGATTTGCCCATCCTTCAGCAGCTCATGGGCCAGCGTATGATCCTTAGTCAGTTGCTTGATGCCGGCGCGGTTGAAGAGATAAGCGCGGCTATCGCCCACATGCACCAGATGTATTTTGTCGCCGCTGACCGAAGCCGCCGTCATCGTAGTGCCCATACCATGCATGCCCCGCTCTTTTTTACCGGCCCGGTGCAGAATATCATTTGCCTCATAAAAGCCTTCGCGCATCAATTCCCCCGCGTCCGCGCCGGGATTTTCCCAAAATTTCTCCGCCACCACGCGCACGGCGGTAGCGCTGGCCACTTCGCCAGCCTGGCGTCCGCCGATGCCATCCGCCACCACGAAAAGGCCGGCTTTAACATCGCAAAAGATAGCATCCTCATTATTCTTACGCACCGCCCCCACATGGGAGAGAAATTCCGCCTGCAAACTGTACACCCCCGATAATAGAACGATTAACGATGAACAATGAACGATTAACAATGTCAGGAAAATTCCATCCGGATTCTTAAAATTAAAATGCGTAAGCACTTTTTCCATAATCGTTCATCGTTAATTATTAATCATTAATTGCTTTCTCAGTTGTCCGCAGGCAGCGTTTATGTCTTGGCCGCGTGCTTCGCGTATTGCCGCTTCGCAACCTTGCCTGCTTAATAATGCGCAAAATCTTTCTATTATTTCGCGTTTACTGGGCAAAAAGCCTGCCTTGTTAGTATTATTTGCTGGAATAATATTTATCAGCATATCTTCGCCGGCCAATAGATTCGCTAACAGAGCCGCGTCGTCAAGGCTGTCGTTGATGCCCGCGAACATGGCGTATTCAATGGTCACGCGGCGGCCGGTTTTTTGCCGGTAATAGCGGCAGGCCGCCAGCAGCTCAGTTAAAGTGTAATGCGCGGCCACCGGCATCAGGCGCGCCCTTTTGGCCGTGTCCGCCGCATGCAATGATACGGCCAGGTTTATTTGCAGCCCCCAATCGGCCAATTCATATATTTGCGGCGCCAAACCGCAGGTGGATACCGTGATGCGCCGTTGTCCTATATTCTGACCATTGGTATCGTTCAGCAGCAGTATGGCCTGACGCAAATTCGCCATATTTGCCAATGGCTCGCCCATACCCATGAACACCACATTGGTAATGCCCGCAAAACCTTTTTCGCGGGCCAGCCCGGCCGTGAGCAACACCTGCGCCACCATTTCCCCCGCGCTTAAATTACGCGGGTCATGATAAAGGCTGCTGGCGCAGAAGGCGCACTTCATAGCGCAGCCGCTTTGCGTGCTGACGCAACAGGTAGCGCGGTCGCGCGCCGCTTCCCTTTCATAGAGCATCAGCACCGTTTCTATCTGTTCGCCATCAGCAAATTCCAGCAAGAGTTTGACTGTATCGCCAGCCGCCGCCTCCTGCCGCCGCAATACACGCGGCGCGGAGATCAGCGCCTTGTGCATAAGCTGTTCACGCAAAGAAAGCGGCAAATTGCTCATAAGGCTAAAATCCACAACGCCCCTTTGCTGCAACCACTGAAAAATCTGCCGCCCCCGATAAGCCGGCTCCCCCCACTCAACAAGCAAGGCGCTGATAGACGCTATATCCATGGATAATAAATCAGGCTTAGGCATATTTTCCCTCGCTAGTACCTTGCGAATATTATTGGCATCAAGCAAAACTTAAGAATAGTGGCAAGTTTTTACTATAATTAGACACGGATTTAACGGATTTCAAACAGATTAACACTGCAATAAAATGTTTTTGGTTTTTAATTTGCCATTTGCAATTTGCAATTTGCAATTTATACTACCGTTAATCGTTAATCGTTAATTGTTAATCGTTAATCGCTTTTTTTCATCCTGCTGATAAAAAACCCCTCAAGATTGTGCCGTTGCGGCAGCAATTGTATCGCCCCGGCTAAAGCCATGCGCTTATCCTCCGCTTGCGGCAGAAGTTGCGCCAGTTTGCGCATGGGCGCGGGATGAAAATCGGGCCGCGCGGCTAAAAAACGCTCTATATTGCCTGTATTCTCCTCTTCCGTGATGGTACAGGTACTATAACATAGATAGCCGCCCGGTTTTACATATGCGGCGGCGGCATGCAGCAGTTCCAGCGATAGGCCGGCCATCTCCTGTATATCCGCCGGTTGCTTGCGCCAACGCGCGTCGGCGCGGCTGCCCAATACGCCCAAACCGCTGCATGGCGCGTCCAGCAGCACATAATCGGCATAACTGTGGTATTGCGCCGGCAAAGCGCGCCCATCGGCCACCAGCGGCGTGACGATAGTGGCGCCTAAGCGCCGCACATTGTCTTCAATCAGGCGCGAACGGTGCGGATGCACATCCACGGCGATAATTTCCCCGCGGTTTTGTATCAATTGCGCCAAATGCGTGGCTTTGCCACCCGGCGCGGCGCATAAATCTATTATTTTACTGCCCGGCGCGGGGTCAAGAGCATGGGCTATCAACTGCGAGGCTTGGCCTTGGAATAATAGCTTACCTTCCGCCAGTAATGCCGGCAATGCCCCGCCGCCTTCCTGCACCAGCAGCGCCTCCGGCGCATAAGCGCCTTCTTGCACGGTGTGATTCGCCGCTGTCAGTTCCCGCCGTAAATCCCCACGCGAGAGGCGCAAGGTATTTACACGCACATCCAGCCCCTGATGCCGGTTATGATACAGGCAAAAATCAATAACTTGCTCCTGCGGCCAGCGGGCCAGCAAATAATCGGCCAGCCACAGCGGATAAGAAAGGGTGACGCTTAAATAAGCGCGTATATCGGTTCGATCCGGCAAGGTATACTGCTGCCGCTGCCGCAAATAACCGCGCAGCACGCCGTTGACCAGGCTGGCCGTACCCTTATGCCCATAACGCTTGGCCATCTCCACAGCCTGATGCACGGCTGCCGAATCCGGTATGCGCTCCATATAGAGTAATTGATACAGGCTTAAACGCAATATATGCCGGATAGCCGCATCCAGCTTAAGCAGGGGCCGGGTCAAGAGGCCGCATAGAATATGATCCAAGGCCGCGCGCATACGCACCGTGCCATATACCAATTCGCTGACCAGGCGTTTATCGGCGGCATTCAAAGGATAGCCGGATAATACCTGCCGCAAAGCCAGATTAGCATAGGCTTGCTCCTGCTCGATCTTGAGCAGGGCTATCAGCGCCGCTTCGCGCGCATTGCGCATGACCCGTTTATTGTTCATCGGCGGCTGCGTAATAACAGCAGGCGCGCCAATTGCAGTATTGCCACCAGCACCGCGGCCACATAGGTAAGCGCCGCCGCTGAAAGCACCCGCTTGGTGTGCTGCGCTTCATCCGCTTCCAGAACGCCGCCGCCTTCCAAAGCGGCCAGCGCGCGCGCGGAAGCATTGAATTCCACTGGCAGCGTCACCAAATGGAACAGCACCACGGCGCTGAATAGCAGTATGCCGATATCAATAAGCCCGTTAAAACTAAATAAAAAGCCTAAAAGCACCATGATCCATGAAATCTGTGAACCGAAATTAGCCACCGGAACCAGCGCGCTACGCATACGCAGAGGCGCGTATCCCTCCTTATCCTGTATAGCATGGCCCGCCTCATGCGCCGCCACGCCCAGCGCCGCCACGCTGTCGCTTAAATACACGGATTCGGAAAGGCATAGTGTTTTATGGCGCGGATCATAATGATCGGTAAGATTACCCCGCATCCGTTCGATTTGCACATTGGTAAGGCCGTTGTAATCCAGTATACGCCGCGCCGCGTCGCAAGCCGCAACACCCTTGCGCGAACGCACTTTGGAATATTTGCGGAAGGTAGAAGATACCTTCATTTGCGCCACCCCGGAAATAACCAGAGCCAACAACATCAAACCCCAAGTAGAACTAATAAGCATGTAAACTCCCCCCACTTTTTTCTAATGCATAATTCATAATGCATAATTCATAATTAAAACCTTTTACATGTCGCGTTTTTTGTTTTTGCAGCTTCCATAGTTTGCAAAATAGATATACTCGCGAGCGAAAAACTTGCCTACCCCGTCATTCCGCGCTTGACGCGGAATCCCTTCAACAGTGGGGGATTGCGGGTCAAGCCCGCAATGACTGTAATTGTTTTCGCTCGTTGGTATAATTCAAACTGTGAAAAAGCACCTTCATTTGTCATTCTGAGTACAGCGAGGAATCTAATACTCCACGTAGCAACAGTTAGATTCTTCGCTACGCTCAGAATGACAGTCATTGCATAATATGTTTTTTCGCCCACTGTTTTGCGGCGCCCAGAACACCAAAGGTGTTCCAATTATGCATTATGCATTATGCATTATGCATTATGAATTATGCATTATGCATTTAAATGCCCTCGCGCGAAGGCGCAGCCTTCCATGCGGCTTTTGCCTTGCGGTTGTACTTCGGTCAGGCATAGTTCGCCTGCTCCGGTGGCTAGCCATATGCCTTGTCTGTCCACAATTACTACCTCGCCCGGCGCGGCGGTATAGCGGGCGGGGCGCGTCAGTGTTTGCCACAGTTTCAGCCGCTTGCCATTCCACATGGTATATGCCCCCGGCCAGGGGTTCAGGGCGCGGATACGATCATGTATCTCCCGCGCGCTGTGCCGCCAATCTATTAATTCGTCCTCCGCTGTCAGTTGCGGGGCATAGGTTGCCGCGGTATTGTCCTGCGCTTGGCGCGGCGCTTGCCCTTCTTCGATCAGGGTTATGGTGCGGCATAACAATTCCGCGCCCATGGCCATCAATTTGTCATGCAATTGGCCGCCGCTTTCCTGTGCGCCTATTTCACAGGTAGCGCGCAGTATCATATCCCCCGTATCCATACCTTCGTCGAGATACATGGTGGTAACGCCGCTGATGGTTTCGCCATTGATGATCGCGCGCTGTATGGGCGCGGCGCCGCGGTAGGCCGGTAGCAGCGAAGCATGCAGGTTGATGGCCCCTGATCGCGGCAATTGCAGCAATTCCTGTTTCAGTATTTGCCCGAAGGCCACCACCACCAGCAAATCCGGCTTGAGGGCGCGGATTGTGTCTATGGCTTCCGGCGTATTGACGCGCTCCGGCGTCAGCACGGGCAAACCTTCCGCCAGCGCCGCATTCTTCACCGGCGTCGGCGTCAATTGCCCGCCGCGCCCGCGCGGTTTATCAGGGCGCGTGACCACGGCCAGCGGCCGGTAGCCGGCGGCGATCATCGCCTGCAGCGGCGGCACGGCAAAATCCGGGCTGCCCATATATATTGTCCGCAAACCGCCCATCAATCGCGCACCTCTCGCGTCATCACATCCACGAACAGGCGGCCATGCAAATGGTCTATCTCATGCTGGAAAATGCGCGCCAGCCAGCTTTCTGCCTCGTACACGCGGGTTTCGCCTTTGCGATCCAGCGCCTCTACCGTCACCCGCTCAGCCCGTAGCACCTCGCCGCCTATTTCCGGCACGGAAAGGCAGTATTCCACCTCGCTGATCTCTCCCTCGGCTTGGACGATCACCGGGTTGATCAATTCGATCAATCCTTCGCCATCATCCAGCACCACCAGACATTTGCTGATGCCGACCTGCGGCGCGGCCAGCCCCACGCCATTAGCCGCATACATGGTAGCCGCCATTTCGTCCAGCATCTTCTCTAAACGCGGGCCAAAACGCCGCACCTTTGCCGCGGATTCGCGCAGCAGCGGATCGCCCATCTTGATTATTTCCCGTATTACCGCCATTTTTTCCTCCGCTTGCCGAGAAGTATTTATTCATTGATATTTTACTACATTTTTCTAAATACCGCAAATTTATTTTTGATTTCAGGATATAACTAAGGTACGCTATGCCCACAACCCAAGAATCCTGTAATACTTCATTTGCTAATTAGACACGGATTTACTCAGATTTTAATGGATTCGCGCGGATAAAATAAATTTTTTATTTCATTTATTTCTGCGTTAATCTGTTGTTAAATCCGTAAAATCCGCGTCTAATTATACCAAAAACATATCACTGTTTTTATGCTATGCTATTTTCTTGTTTTATTATTGGCGCTATGTGGGAGTAAGTGACTTTTGTTTTCTCATTCCCCTCCAAGCAATGGCTGCGATTAAAGCTGCCAACAATAACAAGCCGATCCCGGTATAAAAACCATAGCGCAACGCCACAATTGTGCCGGCGCCTATTAACGGCCCCAGCGATATGCCAACAACACTGGCTGCCATGTTGTATGCGGAAAGCGTCACCGCCCGGCCGGCGCTGCCGGTACGCTGAGTTTTGAGCAACTGTTCACAAGGAAGATACCCCTGCGCCGCAAGCCGCAATAGCGGCAAAAATATTATCAAGGCCAGCGCGCTTTGATTTAGGCAAAGCATCGCCGCCGATACTACTGCCAATAACCAGCACAAAACTATTGCCCAACCATTGCCCCACCCGGCCAGTTTTGCGCTTAGCAAACCGCCGGCTACGCCGGCAAGATTTAAACTCAAATTCAATATTCCATACCAGCTCTGCGCTATTCCCGCCGCTTGATAGGCCGGAGAGGCGAAAAACACCGTGAATGTATTCTCTATCTCACAAAAAGCGGCGCCACAAACCACAAATAGCACAAAAAGCTTATTGTATCCCAATACTTGCCACAATGCCCGCAACTGCTGACGAAACGGAAGCATATCCTGGGGCTCCGGTTCGACTTTTGGCAGCCACAGCCGCAAGATAAAGCCTACGCCAACGCAAAACATAGTCAGAAAAGCCAAGCCCCTGTATCCTAATAATCGGCTCAGCGGAAAACTGGCCCCTATCGTGGTCAATGCTATAAATGACATGGCATTATACCGCCCCAGCACTCTGTGCTGTACACCAGGCGCCGCGAGGCGGCTCAAATAAGCAATATCGCAGCCGGAAAATCCGCTTATCGCCGCCGCCAGCACACAGCGTTGGGCTAAAAACATAGCAAAACCATCGGCTTGCCAAAACAGCACCGCCGCCAAAAAATTCAGCGCTCCCGCCGCAAGCAGTGTATTTTTATATCCAACGCGAGCCGTTACAAGGCCCCAGGGCATTTCCAGCAGCAGGGCCGTAATAAAGAAAACACTTTCAATAAGCGTGATTTGAAATATAGTCACGCCATATTCCATCCGGTAAAGGCTGGCGACCGGCGCGTAAAAATACAGCGATTCAAAAAAGGCGACCGCATAAAATAACCGTATCGCCCGGCTTGATGAACGATCCATGTTGAACCTCCTGATTTCCTAAACAAAAAAATCCGCATAGCATTAACACCGGACAAAACTTTCTCATGTTCCGGCAAAGCATCAATCACGGCTATTGGAATATTTTGTTTAGATTGGACGGTTCATCATAGAGCGGATTTCTCCTTATAGTCCAAAATGTATCTCGCTACAGCTTCATAAAACATTTTCGCGTTCTCCGTCTGTTCTTGCGCCTCATCCTTAGTCGCGAAATAAAAATCCTCATAATCGCTTTTGTTCCTGATTACGCTAGCTTTACCAATAATATCCGAGTATCTTACTTCAAATACATTTGTTTTGATATATTTTTCCCTAAAATACGAAATAACCCCGGAATGCTTTTTGAAATCCACTCCATCTAATGCCAATATAGCACGTATCGAATGAAAAATACTATAATATGCTCTATTATTAGCATCTAAGTATTTTGAATTAGATAGATTCTCAAAAGCTGTCATATAGGTTTCCCTTGCTTTTTCCAATCGATACTTTGCAAGGCTGATTTTTTGATTATCAGGCAATTAACCCCACCCCTTCATTTTTCACAGTGCTATAGAAAGGTATTGTTTCCTGCCATTCTTCAAAAAAGCTGTAACTCAATATAATGGGTGAAAGCAATACCGAATAACCGTATTTTTTATCAACCTCGGACATAAGCGCCACCATATTATCCGTGTAGTTTCTTTCTTCTTCTCTTGGTATATCGGCAAGGATCAAAATATCGACATCCGATTCTTCATCATAATCTCCACGGGCATATGAGCCAAAAAGAATTACGTCTTTTAGCTTTTCCCCAAAAATTTCTTTAGTTCCATATACGAAATCGCTAAGAATCATATCAAGCTCTGTTTTAGTACACATTCTTTTCGGTGTCCCTTCTTATATTAATTTCATCAACCGCGCTGTTTACAATTATAGCACAAGTTGTTAAAAAATACAAAAATAATGCTTTACATCATAATAAATGGCTCCACAAGCGATTCTTTCCGAACATAAGAATAGGAAGCCCGCTCGTGGCTTCCCCTTCTCGTGATTGTAGATTGGCCACCCCACTCGTGAATGGCTTTTCTTGTACCATCATAATAGCTAATCTATACCCGATTTGTCAAGAAAATTTTTTACCTGCTACTACTCCTGCGAAACGACACCAATATGATGGCTGACGCAAGTAGGATGGGCAGCAGAAAAAACAGGAAAATGGCAGTAGCATCCGCGGTAGTGAGTTCCACTTTTTCCGGCACGGGTATAGCAGCTTCCAAGTTGGCTAGCGCCGCCTCTGTTGCGCTAAGAGCTGCTTTTGTTTCGGCTAGGCCGACCTGTATTTCGATCATGAACGCTTTTTCTTTTGCTAAAGCTGCTTCCAGTTCGGCAATATAGTCATCCTTAACCGCCGCCGCTTTTTCCGCTTCCGCTACTTGCCATTCGGCTATGTATTCTGCCATAGTAGGGTAGTTTTCAGGGTTGTCTATTTTGGCAATCGTGGTATCGGCTATAATACCCCAAAGCCCATCTTTTTGTACCCAAGCTAGCCCTTGATTAAACCACCAAGGTATACTATCATATGCCAACGGCGTTACAATACTGCCGCTATCATTAATAAAACCCCATTTGCCATCTTCTTTCACCGCAGCCAGACCTTCGCAAAACCAATCCACATCATCATATTCCAGCGGCGTTATAATATTGCCACCAGCATCAACAAAGCCCCATTTATCATCTTTGCTTACTGGAGCAGGCCCTTCGTAAAAACCCCAATAAATCCAATCCTTTACATAATCGTACTCTAAGGGAATTATATTATTGCCTTTTGAATCAAAATAGCCGTATTTGCCATCTTTACGAACCTCCACCAAATCTTTGCCTACCATCCATGCCCGGCTGTATTCCAGCGGTATAATAATGCTACCGCTTGTATCAATAAAACCCCATTTGCCATCCTTTTCAACCTGAGCCAGGCCGGCAGAAAAAGGATATGCGGTATCATATTCAAATTGTACTACAACTATACCATTAGTATCAATAAAACCCCATTTACCATCTTTTTCGATCCTCGCCAGGTTGTCATGAAAAAAAACTTCGCTATCATATTCAAATGGTACAACAATATTGCCTTTAGCGTCAATAACCCCCCACATACCGTCTTTTTTAACCTCAGCCGTACCTTCATTGAAGCCATATGCATGATCATACTCCAACGGTATCACAGTATTTCCTTTGGTATTAATAAAGCCCCATTTGTCATCTTTCTTAACCACGGCCAGTCCTTCCCTAAAACCAACAATACCATCCTCATAGTCATATTCCAAAGGTATCACAATTTTGCCGTTTACGTCAACAAAACCAAATTTGTCATCCTTGATTATCAGGGCCAAGCCTTCGAAAAAGCTCAAAAATGTATCACCGCCCGAGCTTGCTAAGCCATCATATTCCAAGGGCAGTAGAACCCTGTTATTAATATCTATCAGCCCCAAGTTGCCATTTTTACTAACCCAGCCTACTCCCTCGCGCAACATATTAGCCTCGTCATATTCCAACGGTATTACAATGTTTCCATAAGCATCAACAATACCTGCCTTGCCATACTTTCCGACCGAAGCCAAACCACCATTAAATTGGTATACATAATCATACTCCAAGCTCGGCTCCACCAGCACTACTATATCTTTCGGGTGTACAGCTCGGGCGGTTAGCGGGCATAACAGGTTCATGCAGAATATTATTGCTATCGCGAAGCCGATCTTTTTCATGCTTACAACCCCCTCATTAGCTGTTTTGTTCCAGGCGCTATGGCGATATATAGAATGCTGCACAGCATGTTGACCAATAATGCTTTACATCATAGTAAATGGCTCCACGTCTATTTGCAATCGCAGGTCGGCGGGTAGTTTTTCTGCTTGGGTGAAGCGCGACGCCGCCACGGAGGCGGCGCGGCGTAATGATGTTAAATCGGCGCCTTTAAGGATTATTTGCCAGCGCCAGCGGTCTTTGATGCGTTCCAGCGGCGCGGCAGCCGGGCCGCATAGTTCGGCGGTTGGTGGTAATTCTTGCTGTAGATAATGGGCCAGCTCCCGCGCGGCTTGCGCTGTCTGCGCTTCCTTGCCGGCCGATAGCAAAATACGCAGTAGCTGCCCCGCGGGCGGATAAGCGTGCATCTGCCGCATTTGTTGTTCCGCCGCAAAAAAAGTACTGTAATCCTGGGTTGCCGCCGTCTTGATTGCCAAGGCTTGCGGCGTATAGGTTTGTATTATCGCCAAGCCCCGCTTGTAGCGGCGGCCCGCCCGGCCGCATAGTTGGCTTAAAAGTTGGAAAGTACGCTCGGCGGCCCGCCAATCGGGTAGATTGAGCAGGCTGTCCGCGGCTAAAGCCGCGGCTACGCTTACCTTGGGAAAATCCAGGCCTTTGGCTACCATTTGCGTGCCCACCAGAATATCGGCCTCGCCTTCGCGCATGGCCTGATAAACACGCTGATGGGCGCCGCGTTCATCCAAAACGTCGCTATCCAGGCGCAGTATGCGTGCTTGCGGGAAACTAATGGCCAGTTCCGCTTCCACCCTTTGCGTGCCCATACCGAAACTGCGTATATGTTTGCTGCCGCAATAGGGGCAAATAGCCATCGGCGCTTGCTCGCGTCCGCAATAATGGCATTTCAGGCGGCCCGCGCCGCCGCTGGCGCCGCTATGATAGCCCATGGCCACATTGCAATGCGGGCAGGTAATGGCCTTGCCGCAAGAGCGGCAGGAGAAAAACTGATAATAGCCGCGCCGGTTGAGAAATAATATGGCCTGCTCGCCTTGTTCCAAAGCCGCGCCCAGGGCGGCGGTCAGGCTCAGGCTGAAAATGGAGCGGTTGCCATTGCGCAATTCCTCGCGCATATCCACCACCCGTACTTGCGGCGGCGGCGTGGGGTAAAAATGCTGTTGCAAGCGCCCCAATGCATAAAGACCGGCCTGTGACGCCGCATAGCTTTCCACCGAAGGCGTGGCGCTGCCCAGCAATAAATGCGCACCGCTTAAGCGGCAGCGTTGCAAAGCCACCGTGCGGGCATGGAAGCGCGGATTATTATCCTGTTTGTAGCTGCTTTCATGCTCTTCATCCAGCACTATCAGCCCCAAGCGCGGCGCGGGCGCGAATACGGCGCTGCGCGCGCCTACTATTACATCCACCCGGCCCGCGGCGATATCCTGCCATACCTGCCGCCGCTGACTGGAAGTAAGCCCGCTATGCAGCACTTCGATACGGTAAGGCAGCCTTTGGCGCAGCATGGCCAGCATTTGGCTGGAAAGGGCTATCTCCGGCACTAAGACGATGCTCTGCCGCCCGCCCGCCTGCATATCTT
>Ga0123356_10005906_pt1 | contig 12420 bp, 9 predicted proteins | sample TergutEmb28metaG_2_FD_92546 | JGI IMG/M metagenome (GOLD analysis project Ga0123356, IMG submission 92546) | Embiratermes neotenicus P3 segment gut microbial communities from Petit-Saut dam, French Guiana - Emb289 P3 | ecosystem: Host-associated > Arthropoda: Insects > Digestive system > Gut ... | reverse complement strand
TTGGGCTGTAAGGTTAATCCGTAATTTTCAGGTTTTAGGGAATATGTTTTGTGTGAAAACGTGTTTTGAGGTTAAAAACGAAAAATAGTGCTTTTTCAACTATTTTATAGTTTAACTAGATCCAGACCCCTATACCTGAGGTATATGGTTACAACATATTTCATTTTTACAATTCATTTCCAAATAACACTGTTCAACCAAGTTTATTGCTATTATTCTCAAACATAAAAATTTAACCTGAATTAATTAATTATGATGCAATAACCAAAAAATACGTATTACCAAAAAATGCGTATTACCTAAAAACCGGAAGTTACGGGTTAATATTTTTTAGGGGATATTTTTTTACAATGCCGTTTTTCCATATTAGACGAAAAGACCGCGAAATCACTAACTCCGATGAAATGCACCAAATTCTAAAAGTCACAAAATACATTACTGTTGCTCTATCCTTAAACAATACTCCCTATCTTGTCTCATTGAGTCATGGCTATGATGAAACCAACAATAGTCTCTACTTCCACTGCTCCTCGAGGGCCCTCCAAACATGTGCACCTCTTTCTCGAGAAAAAGAGTTGCCGACTTGGTAAAATCCTACATTCCACATTTTTAGGAGCCATGACAATAGCAACTTTTAAAGTCCACAAAACATGTCCACGCTATTCCTCTCTGTTTACCTGATAGATATAGAGGTCATCAGCTGAGTAAATCAGTGACAACCATTCAACCCCATCAAATCTCATTACGCAACCAGCATAATTTCGCAACTCATCTCTCCCAACATAAACATAGCTCACATTATACTCCAACACAGTCTCCACAAGTTGACTCTCAGATCCCATATAGGCCCCATCAATCATCTGTTCGCGCGCCTGAACTTCACTTAGCGGCTCCCCATGCCCATAGGGCCAATAAACATACGATGAAACCCTCAAACGCCCCGCAATCATAGACGGAGGACACTGAATACTATAATACGTCAAAAAAACAGAATTCTCCGGAGTGTTATCTCTAACCCACATACCCAACTCATATTCACCCCAACTCACCGCAGTAAAATCTGTACCAACATTATAAATAATAACACTTGCTGAAGTAATAACTGAGAGCAAAACCAACGTTAAAACAACAATCCGAAAAGATTTAGACAACAATTTAGCCAACACAATGCCGCTCAATACAACAATGGGTATCCAAGCAAACATGAAAAACTTGTACATATCCCAAACCCACGGCGTCATAAGCAAAAGATTTGGAATTAAAAACAACACAACCAATGTCAACTTGAGATACTCATAACCCGGCTTTATAAATGAAACCAACGCCAAAACAAAGGGTATGCCCAAATTAAGAAAATAATAAATAAACGGATTGCGTGCAAAATCCGCAATAAAAGCCCCGCTAAAACTAATGGCTATATTCGAACCACCAGCAAATATAAACGGCAAAGCAAAAACACTGGGCAAAAGAAAATACAAACATCCCCAGCTCAGCCTACGAATGTTTAACATAACCACAACCGCAAAAGCCACATAACAACAGAAAAACGCCACATTATGAAACGAAAAAACCAAACCTGTAAGAATCCCCGCAAGCAAAAGCCTGTTTTGACTACTCACATCTCTAAGCAAAGCCAAAACCAACGCAAAAACCGGCAAACCCATAAGCAACGGGCGTTGCTGAAGCAAATTATCAAATATCGAGGGCAACCCAAACAAATCCCCAAACTGGTAAATATAATTCTGATACGGACTAAAGGTCCCCCCAAAAAGGGTTGCAAAAAGCCCAACATAACTCAAACCCCAACCAAACACCCCCAAAACCACCGCAAAAACCCCCGCCCACCTGCCATAAAACCGAGCCAAAGCATAAACAGCCAGCGCAAAAACCCCAATGAATGCGGCATTTAACACCGGCAAAAGCGCAGGTAGAAAACCATACATTTTCTCAACAATAGCGGTGTGGAAATCAACAAAATAATGATAAGTCAAAGGAGTGCCAATGTAGTTGGGGGTTTGTGGAGGAAAATTGCCCTGATTGAGACTTTCAATGATTTCATAGTGCAGAGGGGTGTCTTGCCAGTTCGAACCGGTCATGACTATGCCATAATCATTGCCCCGCCAAACACTAAAGCAGAGAACCACCAACGAAATCAGAAAAACCGTCCCAAACAGCATCAAAGAGCCCTTCTTTATCTGAGTCACCCTTAGAAGACTCTTGGGTCTAAGCGGCTCCCCCTTTTTGTAAACCACAACAGTATAGAGGCTGGTTAAAACCAAAAAACACAAAAGAATTGTCCAACGGGAATAATCAAAAACCAGTGAAAGGCAATAAATCATCCCCACCGAAATAAGTACACTAAAAATGGGAATAAACGCCCAAATTTCATAAGATTTTAAATCAAAAAAACGATAACCAATTAAACCCGGCACAAGAAAAGTAAAAACTAAAGCCGCTACAACTGCAAAGTAACCCGGAACCACTGAAGTAACAGAGAGGAGTAAAAACACCACAACAAGCCAATACTTCTCCAAAACCGCTACACCAGCGGTGTTAACCCTAACTTTAGCAACCTCCCTCCTGTAGATATCTCTCAACGTATAAAAGTGCAACGTGCGATTTTTCCCACAGGGATCGAAACCAAATTTTTATGATACCGCTCTGGATTTTAGCTAAAAAGGGGATGTCAAACAAATTGGTTAAGGGTCTGCACGGTAATTTTTAAACTGTATTGCTGTCGGCATAATAATCCACGGTGGGAATTAGTTTTTTATGATAACATGGCCGTTTTTAGGACTTTAAGGGGAGGTAAATCAAACGACACATGTCCTCATAGGTATAGATAACATTGAGCGGATGACTGCTCAGTGTATTCCAAAATTGTGCAAACAAGCTCGAGGACCTGACTTATTCCGAGGCTTTTTTTCTATAGTTGGATATCACAAAACACCCCTGTGCGGTGTACCAATCTCTGATATTAACTACAAAATGAAATTTGGATCTATATTGTTATCATCTATCATAAATTTTGTTCAGTGGAATGGTTCTTTTTCTTCTTTGAGGGATTATAATGTATCGTGTTAGTAAGCATACCCTCTTGTGTTGTGTATTTATTTATTTGATAGTTGTGTCTCTATCGCTTCTATATTTGCACAGGGTGAATCTGTTTGGGTGGCATTGGGTATATTGGGTGTTTATGGTTTATGGTTTGATTGTTACGCCACTTGTGCTCTTTAGGTACGTATTTGCATTTTTATATAAACCTGTGCCTGATAGTGGTTATCGTCCTAGTGTGAGTGTTATTGTTCCTGTGTACAATGAAGAGGCTGATATAGGTAATACTATTGATTCTATTCTTAACTCTGATTATCCTAAGGATAAGTTTGAATTAGTTGTTGTTGATGATAAAAGTAAGGATAACTCCTTAGAGGTAATTAATAAAAAGCGTATTGAACATAATTTTAGTTTTAAAGTGATTTCTCTTGATAAAAATGGTGGCAAACGTTCTGCAATGGCGGAAGGGTTCAAGCAATGTAGTGGTGAAATTTTTGTTTTTGTAGACAGTGATACAACCGTTAAGCCTGATACCCTTAAAATGTTGGTTCAGCCCTTCACTGATCAAAAAGTTTACTCAGTTGCAGGTAACGGTGTGGTTCTCAATGCTTCGGAAAAAAATGTTAACTCTCTGTTGGTGCGGTTCCAAAAACTTTGGTATGCTGAATCATTTAGAATTATCAAAGCTACCGAGAGCGTATTTAATATGGTTACTTGTTGCTCAGGTGTGTTGGCGGCTTACCGGAGTGATAAAGTTAAACTCGTTGTGGATGAGTGGGTGAATGATAGGTTTTTTGGTTGTTCTTTTGAGTCAAGTGACGATCGGCAAATGACAAATTTGATGTTACGTCTTGGGGGGAAATCAGTGTTTCAATCTACTGCGTTGGCCTATACTATTGCACCTCAGAACTTTAAGAAATTTCTCACTCAGCAGGTGCGTTGGGGTCGAGGCTATTTCCGTGGTGAAGTATTTGCTGCCAAATTCTTCTACAAACGAAATATTTTGCAAAAAACTATTTTCTACTTAAGCACATTTGTGACTTTTGTTGCGCCATTTTCAATTATATTTTGTATGGTTGGTTTACTCTTGATGGGTAACTTGCCTGCATTTCTTATCTACCTCATCGATCTCACGTTGGTTTCGGCGTTTATTGCACTTGCCACCAAACTGTTGGTGCCATACTACTCGTTCCAAGATATCCTATACCGAATTATTTTCTTTTTGATACCGTCATTTATTTCCTTTGCTTATTTGTACGGCTGGTTTACCCTCTGGAAAGGGGGCATCTGGGGGACTCGTTAACCATGTCAAACAATACTGGCTCTATTAGCAAAAAACTCTTAACGATTGTTATGTTCGTTGGTCTAGTTACAGTGGCGTTGGTGACCTATGGCCCGCTATTATCATCCCCTGCTATCTCACAAACGCTAAGCTATTCGACCTATATCTACCAACCCCATATTCCCCAAGAAGACCAAAAGGTAGTCTGCATAGTTTTTGATGATGGCTGGCTAAACCAGTACACCAATGCGCTTCCCATACTTGATGAGTATGGTTTCAAAGCGGCATTTAACATAATTACCGCATACCCCGATAAAGTGCCAGAATACATGAACTGGAATCAAATCAAAACGTTGTACAGCCAGGGTCATACAATTGGAAGTCACACTGTAGACCATTTTATCCTGGATGGTCTAGATGCGGCATCAATTGAATATCAATTGTCCCAAAGCAAGCAAGACCTCTTAAAACACGGTATCAATACGCCTCTGTTTGTTTACCCTGAAGGAAAAGGTGCCCAACTCAACGGTAGAGAATTTAGTACAACAACACTATGGCGTAGCCCGTAGTATCAACCATGATAATCTCAATATGAGTCAACCCATCAACCGCTATGCGTTGCCTGCTTATAGTGTAGAAAACTCTACTACTTTAGATATGTTCGCACGCTACGCAGATCAAGCCAGCGGCTCTACTATTGTTATTCTATACTATCACCACATAAGTGATGGTTCAGTCTATACATCAGTCTCAACGGAGAATTTTGTTGCCCAAATGCAATATCTCCATGACAACAACTTTACCATCCAAACGTTAAATCAACTCTTCACATCAGTTGTTGCTAACGAAAACAGCTAATATTTATAACTCAAGCGAAAATTTTTAACCTATATCCTGCATTCCCGAAACACGTAACTATTTATCATGTGCCGTAACCAAAATCATTTGATCAATATGTTGTTATTTAACGCTTAATTTCACACTGTTGAAACTGAGAAAAATTGAAATCAGTTCACAAAAAATGAATGTAAAAATACATAGTTACGTGTTGTGACACATAACTAGGCGTTTATTTTTTCATTATTTTTGAAATAAATTTAATAAGCATCACACATAAAAATTTAGCAAACGCCATGTTTCTAATAGTCAATGTTGATATTTAAAATCTAGTTATGTGTGACGGGAATCCAGACTATATGGCAAGAAATCAAAACGCGACGCCTTTTGGAATTAACTGAAAAATGCGTTTAGGCGCGGTTTTCGCGCAGGAATTTGGAATCATATGTCGAATGATATTGTGTGTAATATTTTTGTTTAATTTTTCGGAGCCTTATTTTAAAAACTGTTTTAGATGTGCCTTGGGCAGCTAACAAAACTGGTGGGTGTGGCATGCGTGGTGCTGGCGCTTTTTGTTTATGGTGTTGTGTGGTGCGCCTTTCAAGTCAAGTGTATGGCAAGCGTGACGTTTTGTGTGAATGATGAACATAAAAACACTAAATGATAAATATTATGTCTTATCATTGATTTAAGATTTGAAGGCAAAGATTATGAATGCAATAATTAGAAAATATATTATATCGGTAATAGTTTGTGTGTTACTATTATCGTTAATTAGTATTTGTGGTGTTATGACTGTTGAAGCATCAACAGGCGAAAAATACAGTATGTCCTATCTATTTAACGGAACACCACAGCAACAAATTAAATATGTGGAACGGACAAACAATGCACTGCACACTGTTTCTCCTAGTTGGTTTAATCTAAACACTGATGGCAGTCTAAAATTGCCTCCAGTCAACACCGAATTAGTAAGTTATATGCACGCTAACGGAATAAAGGTTGTTCCGTTTCTAAGTAACCATTGGGACAGAACTGCAGGAACCAATGCTCTCAAAAACGCGGATAAACTATCCACACAAATCGCAAATTATGTCACACAATACAACCTTGATGGTGTAAACGTTGATATTGAAAATGTCGCAGAAACGCAAAAAAGTCAATATGTCGAATTGGTGCGGTTATTGCGAGCGAAAATCCCTCTCAATAAAGAAGTCTCAGTGGCCGTAGGCGCAAATCCCTGGGGTCAGACTGCTGCTTGGCTTTCCTATGACTACACCGCACTGGCACAAAACTCTGACTATCTTATGCTGATGACCTACGATGAACACTATGAAGGCAGCAAAGCCGGGCCAGTAGCAAGTATCGGATTTGTGGAAAACTCTATTAAATATGCACTCTCTAAAACCAGCGCCGATAAAATTGTACTCGGAGTACCCTTCTTCGGACGAATTTGGAGCATAAACGATGCTAGTGTAGTGGGAAAGGGAATTGCCACTAACACCATCAATGATATACTTCGAGATTACAATGCTATTGTAACCTTTGATGGTGCAAGTCAGTCCCCCAAGGCGGAATTCCAAGTAAAAACTGGTGACAAACAATACCTAGTCGAAGGAAAAGTGTTGGCTCCTGGCAAATATGTGGTATGGTATGAAAACGACCAATCTTTGCAAGCAAAACTAAATCTTGTACAAAAATACAACCTAAAAGGTGCGGGCTCCTGGTCTTTGGGACAAGAGAATCCATCTATCTGGAACAACTACAACACTTGGCTCAACGGTGAAACATCGCTTCCTCTGGATCAGATTCCGTTGGGTGGTAGTAGTGGTGTTGGGTCGTTTGGGGTTCAGTTGAATTCCTTTGTTTATACTGTGAAGTCTGGTGATACGTTGTGGTTGTTGGCGCAGAGTTATGGTACGTCGGTTGCTGAGCTTAAATCTTTGAACGGCCTTACAAGCAATCCAATTTATGCAGGTCAACTATTGCGAATCAGCACCTAAATCTCAGATAAACTTCCTACAATCTCACATTTTTTATATCTGCCTATTTCTTATGGATTTGGTGTCTGCTCTTTTTGTCCTCTCTTCTGTTGAGTGAGTGATCACTGATGTTGTCTTCAATAAATCTGCTTCAATTCTTACAAGTTGAGGCTTTAAGTCGAGAAAGGTTAATTAGTTAAATAGTTATGTATTGTTGCGGCGCTCAAGCCATCTGTCTAAGACAGCTTGCCCAGGTAGTATAGTTCGGTCTAGTATATGCGGCTGTCGCCCGCAGGACATCACGAGTTTCTTTCGTGGCCTGAGCCGGGTCCGAATCCCGGCCTGGGCGCCTATTTCTTGTTTACGATTCCCTTTCTCAGACTTTTAAATTCCCCTACATACTAACACTACAACGAATGCCACTCCAAATTATGTCATTACAGTTGTTTTGCTGTGAAACTATGCTGTAGACTGGTTTTTCTTATTTGATGTCCATTAAAAAGCTCTGGCTCAGTTTGCATAAATGCATTATTCTTTTGTGAAGGGTGCTATGGGTGGGGCTGGTTTGTTTAAGAGTTATACTATGCAAGAGTTGTTTGATGAGTTAGATGTTATTGAGCGGTTTCAATTACCCGGAGAAGTAGCATATTTTGGTGAGATAACTGGGAAGTAAAGAGGCCTTTATGCGGCTCTTGGGGTTGAGCCTCCCTCATAGATATAATTTTACGGGATTTCAGATTTTATGGAGTGTTTTTGGTTTTTCATGTTGTAGACTCTCTGATGTAACGATATTACATCAGATATTTAAGTTCAAGTGTTTTGACTAAGATGGTGTAGTAGTGATACTTTGTTATATGTGCTTGTGTTTGCTTTTTTTTGTTTCGTGTTTTTCCCCTGCAAAAAAATAATTCGATCCAAGGGGGTGAGATTTTCAAAAAGTGTTGGCATAAGTGTTGATGAAGTCAATTTTTATGGTCGTGGGGTTGTGTTGTCTGTTGAAATATGGTTTAATTGTTGAACTTGTTTATAGTTGCTCTCTAAAAGCAAAACTGTGCTATTGATCTCAAAAGTGGGTGATTCAACATTTTTTCAAAATCGAGTAAGCGCAAGCCTAATATGTGTCTTATTTAGATGTGAAATTATGTTGCAGGTTATTAAATACGCATATGTTTGCAGTGACTTATGTCTTAAGTCATGCATTAGGTGAATGAAATGAAAAATAAACTAAAAAAAATAGTATCAACAATTTTGGTGCTTGCACTTATTACCGGTTGTTTTGCAGCAATGCCCGGAATAAGTGTGCAGGCCTTCGGCGGATACCCTGGAGATTCAAAGCCGCTCAAACTATTGGCAAATCAAGCTCCTGTGTACAAGGACAAAGTTGCAACTAATCTACTGGAAGCCGTATATGACGGAAATGGTGCCAACCTCCCCGGCTGGAATAAAATTTCCGGCAACGGCGAAAAAGTCAACATCATAGTAAACGGCATAAAAGTTGGCTACTTTGAGTTTGACAAAAAAGGCAACGTTGCAGACAAAGGATTCACCGATTTTCTAAAAATTGAAATCTATGACAACATCCTTACACTTGGTGGCAAAGCCGAAGTTGGAATCAGGTGGCATTGTTCCAAGTATTACGCCTATGCAGATCTGAGCGCTCCTGGTATATACTGGATTCCACAATTAATGCAAGACAACGGCAAAATCCAAAGTTTCAATCAAATCTTGCTTGGCACCTCATACACTCCACCCGTAAGTTCCACAGGCTCACTAAAAATAACAGCAGACGTCACAAAACAACATGAAGAAATAACCATCCAGAACTTCTATGAACGCACCATACAAGACTTCTATGAACGCACCATCCAGAACTTCTATGAACGACTAGTACAAGACTTCTATGAACGGACTGTACAAGACTTCTACTCTCGCGATGTGCAAGACTTCTATGCTCGAGATATTCAGGACTTCTATGAGCGGACTGTGCAGGACTTCTATGAGCGGACTGTACAAGACTTCTACTCTCGTGATATACAGAAATTCTATGAGCGGACTGTGCAGGAATTCTATGAGCGGACTGTGCAGGAATTCTATGAGCGGACTGTCGAGGATTTCTACTCTCGTGATGTGCAAAGCTTCTATGAGCGGACTGTGCAAGACTTCTACTCTCGTGATGTGCAAAGCTTCTATGAGCGGACTGTGCAGAACTTCTATGAGCGTTATGTCCAGGATTTCTACTCTCGTGATATACAGAAATTCTACTCTCGTGATGTGCAGGACTTCTACTCTCGTGATGTGCAAAACTTCTATGAGCGGACCGCGCAGGAATTCTATGAGCGGACTGTACAAGACTTCTACTCTCGTGATGTGCAGGATTTCTTCTCTCGTGATGTGCAGGCCTTCTATGAGCGGACTGTGCAGAACTTCTATGAGCAAACTGTGCAGGAATTCTATGAGCGGACTGTGCAGGAATTCTATGAGCGGACTGTGCAGGAATTCTATGAGCGGACTGTGCAGGAATTCTATGAGCAAACTGTGCAGGACTTCTATGAGCGCACAATCAAAGAATACTACATACCTGTATTTGAAAAACAGACAGTAACAAGCAAAACTAGCACCCTAGTAAGCCGATTAACCTATAGCGACAATACTGCCAGTGCTGTACCAACAAATGGCGGCGCATTTAACAACGGCCACACATACGTTGAAATAAATGTCGAAGAAGCACGAAACGAGGGTTATTCAATTGGTATTGCAGATTCAAGCAAAAACGCTAACGGCAAAACGCCTCCAAGTCAATATAACGTACCAATTGGATACAACTACAACGTAGACATAGACGGTAATCAACTTGTAATCTCCTTTGACAACCGGTTCATATCCTCTGGCGGAATTGGCGCTTATCTTGTAAACAATCCTTCTCAATTCCCAGGCAACGCTCCCAAACATGTTGACGCCAACACTCTCACCATCGATTTACCCGCAGGCTGTGGCGAAACTGTTTATCTATACTTCCATATGCAAGGCGGAATCTCGTGGTATGCAGAAAGCGAATATAGATTCATGGGCTGGCGCCTCAACGAAACCGCCGACGATTGTGTACTAGTGTATACCGAAATCGGAGAATACAAACTAGTAAACACTGAAATCGGAGAATACAAACTAGTAAACACTGAAATAGGTACCTATAAACTGATCAACACAGTTATCAGCGAATATGAACTGGTAAAGACTGAAGCTAGCAAGTATGAGTTAGTAAAGATTGAAACTAGCCCGTATGAGTTAATTGATACAGAATTTGGCAAGTACGAATTCGTAAAGACTGAATTTGGTTCATATGCGTTGGTTGACACAAAACTCGGCGATTATGTGCTGGTAAAGACTGTGACTGGCGAGTATGAGTTGGTAAAGACTGTGACTGGCGCGTATGAGTTGGTTGACACAAAGATTGGCGAGTATGAGTTGGTAAAGACTGTAACTGGCGATTACAAACTGGTAAAGACTGAAATTAGCGGCTATGATATAACAGCTAAGATATCTATAGTCACTGCTGGTAACAATCTCAATCAAATGACAATTTCGCGCATAGATGTTGTTGATTTTACTCCGAAATCTGGTGACAACCCTGTTTACGTTACAAGTGTTACGGCGACCTATGGTAACTTTGTAAAGCAAGGCAACGGTAACAATGGCTTTGGTGAACTAACAGTGACTCTTACTTTCAAGTTATCTGATGGAACGACTCTTATACAGAGCATGTTTGTTTCAGGTATTAAGTGGGGTGTTAGCAATATTAGAGATTTCACCTGTACTCATGGTGAGTATACTCGTGTCAATACAGTTGTCGGTGATTATGAGCTAGTGAAAATTGTCACTGGTGATTATGTTCTAGTGAAGACTGTAACTGGCGCGTATGAGCTGGTTGACACAAAACTCAGTGGTTATGAACTGGTGAAAACTGAACTTGGCAAATACAAGCTAGTCGACACAAAAATCAGCGAATATGAACTGGTCAATACACACATCGGTGATTATGTTCTAGTGAAGACTGTGACTGGCGAGTATGAGTTGGTAAAGACTGTGGCTGGCGCGTATGAGTTGGTTGACACAAAGATTGGCGAGTATGAGTTGGTAAAGACTGTAACTGGCGATTACAAACTGGTAAAGACTGAAATTAGCGGCTATGCGGTAACAACTACGGTAACAATAGTCCCTTCAGGCAATAATCTCAATCAGCTGGCAATTTCTGATGTGCGTGCTACCTATGTTGTGTCTGCTGAGGCACAAAATGCTGTTAACACCGTTACCATTGAACGTCTTAGTGTGTCTTATGGCAACCTTGTAAAGCAAGGCAACGGTAACAATGGCTTTGGTGAACTAACAGTGACTCTTACTTTCAAGTTATCTGATGGCACTTCTGTTGAAAAGACGGAGCTTGTTTCAGGTATTAAGTGGGGTGCTAACACTGTTAAAGATTTCACCTATGGTATTGGTGAATATGCACTAGTCCGTACAGTTGTCAGTGATTATGCGTTAGTAAAAACTGTAATTGGTGATTACAAGTTGGTTGACACTGTTTATGGTGACTATACTTTCGTTAAGACTGAATATGGTGATTATAAACTGGTAAACACTGTAATTGGTGATTACAAGTTGGTTGACACTGTTTATGGTGACTATACTTTCGTTAAGACTGAATATGGTGATTATAAACGGGTGAACACTACGTATGGTGACTACGAACTTAGCAGAACAGAAGTCAGTGACTACAAACTTGTCAAAACTGATATCAGCGAATACAAATTGGTTAACACAATAAAAGACAGCAAAACTGTGACTGCTACTTACAATGTTGTTTTCACACTAGTTGTAACCGACGCATATGGCAACAAAGTTTACAACGGCCCAATAAACAACAACGGCGAAGTAATAATTTCAAACCTCAAACCAGGTGAGTATACCTGCGTTCTCACCGGCACCGACATCGGCGCACATACTAAATACACAACCGTAGTTGCGAACAACCAAGCACATGTAAGCTTCAACAATATCGTCGTAAAAGGCGACCCAGTGTACATACAGCCTTGCGATGTTTACAGTGATGTTCGGCTTTGCGATGTTTACAGTGATAGAAAGCTTGTTGATGTTTACAGTGATGTTCGGCTTTGCGATGTTTACAGTGATAGAAAGCTTGCTGATGTTTACAGTGATAGAAAGCTTGCTGATGTTTACAGTGATGTTCGGCTTTGCGATGTTTACAGTGAT
>Ga0123356_10005905_pt1 | contig 12424 bp, 10 predicted proteins | sample TergutEmb28metaG_2_FD_92546 | JGI IMG/M metagenome (GOLD analysis project Ga0123356, IMG submission 92546) | Embiratermes neotenicus P3 segment gut microbial communities from Petit-Saut dam, French Guiana - Emb289 P3 | ecosystem: Host-associated > Arthropoda: Insects > Digestive system > Gut ... | reverse complement strand
TAACGCCGTTTACCTTAAAATCGTTCAGAATATCAAATTCTTTTTCAAAGTTATTTTGATAATACTCGTTGTTGTTCAATGTCATAACCGTTTTTTCAGCTACCGGTATTTTCCAAATGTGAATATTATCAACTATGTGCGCCGCTCCGTCGTTGTTATACGGATAATCGGCGCTGTATAACGTACTGTTTAATGCCGCTATGGCATGTTCTATATCAAGCCCCGAATCAAAAGGAATCCACGCAATCTGCGCAAGAGCCGTTCCCTGTTTATCGATAGTATAACCGCTAAGAGTGAACTTACTGCCGTCAGTCAGCGTAGGAAAACTATTTTCCGTTGCCGGTCTTTCCACTACAATGGTTGCCGCATTGGGGTTTAGCGCATACACCCGCAAGGGGCTGTTAATACCCCACACCGCATTTGAACCATCGGAAATTCCTTTATCTTTAGCCAGCACCAAAAGGCGGTATCCCCCTATAGCCGAAGGCCGTATGGTAATGGTATTTTCACGGTCGCCTAAACTTTCCCCCGCGCTAAACAGATTAGCGCCGCAGTAATTGGTAATAAACGCTTCCCGTACCGCGGCATCGGTGCGCACCAACTCGTGGAATTCGATCTCGTTTAATGTGTCCCGCAGATTTTCAAAATCGTCATTCGTCACCAGGGCGGCGTAAACTGCCTGTAGCGAATCATCGTCATATATTTCCACTTCTATGGCAGAATCCAGATCCATTTTATAAATGCCGGTATTATCATCGCCGCGTATTTCAAAATGCGGCATATCCGATTCGGGATACCAGCAGGTGCCGCCGATTATCCGTTTGCGCAATGCCGTATCATCGTCGGCATCCTTCGGAGCGCCGGTATCCCAACTGCCGTCCCATTCGGCATTGTTCCATGCCCATACCTCAAAGTAGATATAATGGGGGCCAATAGCAAAATCCGGATTCAACGATGCTAAGTACTCAGCGGTAAAATCCCATTCCGGCTCCCGTACATTTTCGCCGCGGCTGGGGATTATGCCTAATTCCTCGGTATTAAGTTGGTTATGCTGCGCATCGTACATAAACAGCCGGGATGCGGCAACGCCGGTAAATGATGCGCCCAGTTGCAGCTTGAGGGTAAACGATTCGTTCTGGAATTCGTCGATATGGGTTTTTGTGATAGTTCTGAATGCATTACTATCGCCAAAATTAATTAAATTGTCGTAGTGACTTTGCGGATACAGTGTATCTTGGGTAAAGCGTATAACACCATCGTAACCCGGATGCCGGTCTATCCACGCCTTCTCTATCCAGGGGGCGATAACATCGATCCGGACAATAACCGCATGGGCACCCTTGTTCCCGAAAGCATCAATAGCAAATACTTTTATCGAAAATTCCGCTTCGCCGCTGGTGCCGATATCCGGCGTTTTTACGGCGGCGCTCCACGTACGGTCATTGTGCAGGGTGTAGGTAAACGTATCGGCATCCGCAACATATACCTTCCCCGTTCGGACATCGGTTATTTCCACCGCAAGCGCGGTGACCCCGATATTATCCGAACATATACCGGATAGTTCTATGGGGTCCGTGACATACCGTGAACCCAGGGATTGATTCTGCACGGGGTCCAGTATGGTAATCTTCGGCACCTGGGTATCGATAAAAGGCCCCAGCCCCATTCCCATTTTGCAGGTGTTAAGGCATAATAACAGACACAAGCCGGTTACTGTTACGAATAACTTTTTACCATTTGTCATACAATCCTTCCTTTATACGCATACTTTAGGGTAAAAAAACACAATGAATTTATTCGATTTATATCCTGCGCAGGCGCGGGATCGCAGATGAGTAGTTTTTTTATTACGACACGTTGTATTATATAATAGGGGGGGGGGGGATTAAATTCACGGTAAATGTGCGCTTAGTTGTATACTTTTTTATACTATTTTGGGTGTGATTTTTCGTGCCATCAAGTGTATACTTTTGTAGACAATCATCCATCATACTATGATTATACTACCGTTTGAAACATATTGCAAGTGAATTTTGGCTTGGTCTAATTAAAAAGGAGATAAGGACAGGTATTTATAGATGCAAGAACAAGAATTAATGGACACACTTTGAGCCGCATCTGTCCAAAATTGCAGTAAGCTACTGAAGCTAATGTATTAGCTGTATTAATGGGGGCTAATCCTAATTATTACAAAGCGGGTATTACGATGTGGTTCATGGCGGAGCAATATGGCAGAGTTAGGCTGGTCTGTTACGTAACCCGAGTCTCCAAATATACAGTGTGGTACAGCTCCCATGTGTTAGGCGACATTTGCTCTGGATAATAAGTGTCTTGACAAAAAATAATAAAAATGATTAAATATATAATATTTAGTTAAATTCGTAAATAGTCAATTTAATGGAGATAAAATGGAAAAAAGATATCAAGTTTTTGTCAGTTCAACATATAATGATCTAAAAGAGGAAAGAATTGAAGTTATACAAGCCCTTTTAGAATTAGATTGTATTCCAGTAGGAATGGAGTATTTCCCAGCAGCAGATGAATCGCAATGGAATTTTATTCATAAAATCCGCTCTACATACTGGCGTATTTTAGAGAAGAAACATTTAGGTAGAGATGGTAAAACTCTTACCTGTGATTCATTTCGTAAAATAGTTGAAGAAATAAAGAGCACAATAAATGACGGACTTCGTAGTGGATTAGGTGTTTTGGAATTAACAAATAATATAATATTTAAAATTTTAAATGGCAATTATTTTGTTTACGAAAATCATCAAATGGCTGCTCTGATTGGATATATCTATCTAAAGAAACAAAGTGTTGAAATAAAGAACTATACATTTAATGGGATTAATGGTAATTCAACTCTTGATGAAATAAGAATTATAACTGCATCGTGGTAGAAAAAGATTAACGGCACATAACACACGATTAACGCTTCGCTGTCAGAGGGTGGCTCGTCTTCCGGCTTTGCTAGGTCGGTTGCCTGCGGCTCGCTCCCACGCAAAACCTCCAGCACAGTTTGCCAGCCCTGCAAACCTGCGGTTTGATTATTCGGGCTGTCAAATCATCGTCAATCTTAAACGTTAAGTGAAATACCCAGATAATATTTGACAAATATCAATTTAAACGATAACATAAAGAATGAGGTATAATATGAAATATTCAATCATTCTATTATATATTATTATTTTGTTATCTTGTAATAATAAACAAATTAATAAAAATATTCTTATCGAAGAAAATAATATTTTTATTTTAAACCAGTCAGATAATTCTCAACAATCAAATTCTGTATTTTATAAATTAGAAAATAATGAGGATTTTTTCCGTTTTGGAAATATGGCTTATGGAATAATTTATAATACGATTATTAACAATGATGTAAATGTGTATCTGTTACCTAGCTTTAATAGTAGAGTAAAAGATGAATTGATTAAAGGAACACGTGTGCAAATTATAGGCATCTCTGATCTGAAAGAAACATTGGAAAATAATGATGTACATTGGGTTAAGATATATTATGGAACAGAGGATATATTCCCTCAAGATCCTAAAACAGGATGGATATTAAGTAATTCTACCACCTTAGAAAGATGCTATTTATCAAATTTGGAAATAGAAAAAACAGATGGAAATGAAAGAGGACTTGTACTTTATGGAAAATATTATCTTAATAATTTAATAATGGAATTCTCTGTATCAACACATAAATTGGAAAATCAGGATTTTTATACATTTTCTTGGGATTATTCAAAGAAGGGTTTTCATTATAGTAATAAAATGGGATTATATATTTGGAATGACAATACAAAAGAACTTCGGCATATATCTTATGTCGGAGGTCAGGGTTCAAAATGGGGATTTTCTTCATGGGCAATTGTAACTGACGATTTTAAGTATATGCTTCAAGATCAAGGAACTGACATACCGCCACGAAGAGTAGTTATATGGAGTCTCGAAAATGGAGAAGAAATATTTTCGGCAAAATATTATGATATTAGTTTAAAAGGTTATTTAGTTGAAATTGTTAAATTCTATAAAGAACACTATGATGGGAAATGGTCAGAACACATTGAAAGTAACTTGAATGATATAGAAATTAATTTCGCTAAAAATTTTATAAATAAAAATGACCCATATGAATATTTTGAAGAACTCCCGAATAGTTTTGCAATGTTAATAGTATATGATTATAATATAGAAACAAAAGAAATAAAAATATTAAGTGGGAAATATTGTCCAACTCATTAACTCACAGGCTCTGGCACTCGCCTAACAGAATTGTACACATTTCGCCGACAGAGAATTTTCATGTAAAAAAGAGTTGATAGTCATTTCCCCACTGGTTTCTTTGCGTTCAATGTGCTATTATTTATAGAGGGATGTTTTTATGAAGAAATGTATCCATAATTTAAGCGTTTTTACAGTTTGCGTATCTATACTGTTATTTTCTTGTGCCAGTGGCTCTCCTGTTTCAGATACAATGGAATCTGAATTATTACCTCAAGGATTCGCTGAAGTTAGCCGCCAAGAAACAGATAAGCCAAGTGAAAATAGAATGATAACATATTCAGCGTCATTGGGATTATCTGTCAAAGATACAGAAGAAACAAGAATTAAACTTATTGAGCATGTAAAAATCAATAATGGATTTATTGCCAAAGAAACGGAAAATACCATAGTAGCAAGGATTCCATCTGAAAATATGGACAATTATATAAATTTTGCAAAAACACTTGAAAAGGCAGAAAATGAAACCAAATCAGGAACAGACATTACCGATCAATATAAGGATAATATTCTTAGATTGGATAATTTAAAAAATGTACGCAATAGATATTTAGCATTACTTGAACAAGCAAAAACCGTTAGTGATATTTTAATTATTGAAAAAGAACTTGAACGTATAAATCTGGAAATAGAAAGGCTTGAGGGCAGAATACAACACGCGGAAAAAAATGTAGCTTATTCAAATATAACTGTTAGGTTCAGAGAAAGAATAAGACCTGGCCCTGTTGGTTGGATTTTTTATGGATTATACAATGGAATCAAATGGCTTTTTGTATGGAATTAAAATAATTATCTATTCAATCATTGTGCCAATTCCCTCATCGGTGAATAGTTCGATAAGGAGGGCGTGGGGAAGGCGTCCGTTTATGATGTGCGCTTTTTTTACTCCGCCGTCCAGAGCCACGGCGCAGCAGTCTGTCTTTGGGATCATTCCCTTGCTCAAGACGCCTTCTTTTTTAAGATGTTCCAGCTGCGCTCTGGCAGCGAACTTTATCAGGGAGGTTTCATCTTTCACGTCGCGAAGAATGCCGCTGACATCGGTCATAAGCACCAGCTTCTCTGCCCCCAGCGCGGCTGCTATGCGGGCGGCGGCAATATCAGCGTTAATATTGAGCGGTTTACCTTCGTCTTCGCCGATCCCATAAGCTACCGAGGATAAAACGGGAATTACTCCTTCTTTTAAAACTATTTCCAGTATAGAGACATCTACTTTTTCAATTTCACCTACAAGGCCAAGATCGTGTTCGCCGCGCATCCTTCTCGCTTTTAGCATTGCGCAATCAACTCCCGAAAGTCCAATCGCTCTGCCTCCCGCTTTTTCAATGAGCGCGGCAATTTCCTTGTTCACTTTGCCGCAAAGAACCATCTGCACAATGTCCATTGTTTCTTCATCTGTATAGCGAAGACCGTCGATAAAGCGGCTTTCTTTGCCTGTTTTTTTCAGCATTGTTTCAATTTCCGGACCGCCGCCGTGAACAAGCACTGTGCGTATCCCTATACAGGACATAAGAATCACATCTTCAATTACTGCCGTCTTTAGCGTTTCATTGAGCATTGCGCTGCCGCCGTATTTAACTACTATTGTTTTATCCTGAAAAGACTGAATGTAAGGAAGGGCCTGAATCAGTATCCCTGCCCTGTCGTTATTGTTAATTATATTTTCGTTCATGATTACCCCGCTAAATTTATTTTTCCCAGACAAATCAAATCGTTCATAAAATTCTGTTTCATGAACGATAATCCCCGTTAATCTTTACATAGTCATAAGTTAAATCGCACCCCCAGACAGAGGCGCTGCTGCTGCCGCTATGCAGTTCTATATAAATTTCAATTTCTTCTTCCATAAGGATATTCTTGGCTTTTTCTTCGGAAAATGGAACAGATTCTCCGTTTCTGCATACCTCTATTTCCCCTGCCCCGCTTCTGAAGCTAACGCCTGCCCTGGCAGGATCAAAATCGGCTTCTGCGCCGCAGGCATACCCCATGGCACATAACACACGCCCCCAATTTGCGTCTGCGCCGAAGCAGGCTGCCTTTACCAGGCTCGAAGATGCGACCGATTTTGCCAGCGCTTCCGCAGTCTTTTCGCTACAGGCTCCGCTGACAGTTACGGTGACAAGTTTTGTCGCCCCTTCTCCGTCACGCGCCATCATTCTAGCAAGAGCAGCGCAAACAAACTCAAGAGCTGCGGCAAAAGCCTCATAATCGCAATTTGCTGTTTCTGCCCGCTGCCCGCTGCCCGCTGTTATTGGCGTGTTTCCGGCTTCGCCGTTCGCCATTACAACAACCATGTCATTGGTAGATGTGTCTCCGTCCACGGTCAGGCGGTTGAAAGAACGGGCAACGGCGCAGCGCAGGCTTTTTTCCAGCGCCTGCTGCTCAATGGCGGCATCAGTTGTAATAAAGGCAAGCATTGTCGCCATGTTGGGATGTATCATTCCCGACCCCTTCGCCATTGCGCCGATACGCACCTGCTTGCCGCCAATCTCCGTCTCCAGCGCAATTTCCTTTTTACGGGTATCTGTCGTCATGATTGCTTCAAGCGCGTCTGCATGCCCCTGTTCATCGCTGCGAAGGCTGGCTTTTAATTCGCCAATGCCGCTTTCAATTGCCGCTATTGGCAGCGGCACGCCAATAACGCCGGTGGAAGCTACTGCTGCTTCGCAAGGCTCTATGCCCAGTACATCTGCGGCAAGCTGCGCCATGCGCCGAGCTGAGGACATTCCCGCATTGCCTGTACATGCATTGGCATTACCGGAATTTGCAATAATTGCGCATAACTTTCCATTTGCAATGTTTTCCTGGCTAACCAGCACACTGGCAGCTTTTACTTTGTTTGCAGTAAACATTGCAGCCGCTGCGCACGGTTTATTCGAATAAATAAGAGCTAAATCTTTTTTTTGCGAACCGGCTTTTATCCCGCACCTGATGCCTCCGGCCATAAAGCCTTTTGGCGCACAAACTCCGCCCTTTATTTCTTTCACACAACACTCCAACAATCAAAACAGAATTGGTATTGATTCCAGCCCTGCTGTTTCATCAAAACCAAATAAAATATTCATATTCTGTATTGCCTGACCGGCTGCGCCTTTAACCATATTGTCAATAGCGCTGGCAGCAATTAATGTAGAGCCGCTTAAATCCAGATTTACAGAAATGTCGCAGTAATTGGACTGCCGCACACGGTTTGTAGAAGCGTTAAGACCAGCAGGTAAAACCCGCACAAAAGGCTCATCCTTGTAAAAATCTGCGTAAAGGGCGCGTATCATATTTGCCTTTTCTTCATTTTCTTTTGATGCCGGCATTAACGCCTTAAGGAAAGCATCATTTCCTGACGTTCTGCGCCATGAATCATTCAGGGGAATGTAAACAGTACTGAGTATTCCGCGGTTCATGGGCGCAAGATGCGGCGTGAAGATCACCGGCGGCAACGGCGCAGCCATCTGCGGAGAAGATGCGGCGGCGCTGAATACTGACATCGCAGCAAAGTTGCAGGCTATTTCCGGCGAATGCCGGTGAGCGGCAATTTTGTACGGAGCGACCGAGTCGGCGCATTCAGGATAATGGAATGAGCGTGACGGCTCTCTGCCGCCGCCTGAAACACCGGTAATGGCATCTACAATAATGGGGTTGTCCGTGCGCATCAAACCTTTTGCCAAGGCAGGAAATGCAGCCAGAGAACCCCCGGTAGGATAACATCCGGGATTGCCTACGATCACAGGCCCCTGGGAAGCAAGCTCCTTTAACCGCTGCCGGTTCAATTCCGGCAAACCGTAAACAGAATGTTTGTGCAAGCCGGGATTTTTATACGATTTACCATACCATGCGCTGTAAACCTCTTCATCATTAAAAGAATCTTTGTACTGCGGCGGAGCCCCAAAACGAAAATCGGCAGAAAGATCTATGTAGTGAATTTTCCGTTCCATGCAGGAAGCGGCAAATTCTTCCCCCACGCCATGAGGCAAAGCGGCAAAAACCACGTCTGCTCCTGAGATAACATCGGAAGCTTTTAACAGAGAGCCTGAGACCCTGCCCAAAAAATTGGGGTAGACTTCTTCTATCTGCCCGCCTTCAAAGCTTACCGAAGATAGTAAAAGTTTGTTAATTTTTGAATGCCCCGAAAGGAGCCTGACCAATTCGGCGCCGGCATAGCCGGTTGCGCCTATAATTCCAGCAATCATGGGGTAATTATGCACTATTTTCTAAATATATGTCCATAGTGTGACTTTACTTAATTGTTGGTTAAAGTTATACTTCAACAATGACAATGTTTATAAATAAAATGCGTTTTATATTTGCGCTGGTAATTGTGTTTATATTTTTCTCCTGTGCATCAACAATTAATATCGGCGAAGGTTTGTCCCCTGCAGAACTTATTCAGCGGGCGCAGGAAGCTTCGGACAGGAATCGTTACAATACTGCCCTTCAATACTATGAAGCATTGCACGACAGAAATCTCAGCAATATCGACCTTATTATTACCGCAAAATACGGTATTGCTTTTATTCATTATAAACAAAAAAAATATCAGCAATCCCGCGCAGAATTAAACGAGCTTCTTGAGTACTACAATACCCCGGACGCAGAATTGCTCCCTCAGCAATTCAAAGTGCTGGCGCAAATTGTGCTTAACAGCATAACAGAAAAGGAAAAACTTTTTAGGCCGTTCTTTATGAAAAAAGAATAGATAGCGTCTGTCTACAAAGCCGGTTACTGTTTATAAACGATACCAGCATCTTCTTTTACGGATACTTCTTCTTGAACCCGGTTACCCTTGCGTACGGAATAACATTCAGCGAAGACTGCTCGCCGCGGGCAAGGTAATGATAGCCAAGGCCGGCAATCATGGCGGCGTTGTCGCCGCAAAGGTCAAGCGGCGGGAATATGCAGCGCAAACGGGGATATTCCGCAAGGCGTGAACGAAGGCTGCTGTTAGCCGCAACGCCGCCGCCTGCGACTATGGTATCAAGGCCGGTGTCTTCTGCGGCGTTCAGCAGGGCGCGCAGCAAAATCTCCACGGCGGTTTTTTGAAAAGAGGCGGCAATGTCCTCGTTTGTTATTTCGCGCTGCTTTACCCTGAACATTTCCAATTGATTGATAACAGCTGTTTTTAGCCCCGAGTATGATACATCATAACGATGCTCTCCTTTGTGGAGCGACGGCATTGGAAAATTAAAAGCCCCGCTTTCGCCGCGCCTTGCCATATCATCTATTACTTTTCCGCCTGGATAGCCAAAGCCGTAATGCTTCGCCACTTTATCAAACGCTTCGCCTGCCGCATCGTCAATGGTGGTTCCCATCACGGTAATGTTGTCAAAGTTATCGGCGCGGCAAATTATCGTATGCCCCCCGGAGACCAACAATCCCAAAAAAGGATATTCCGGTCTTTTTACGGGCGCAGAAGTGTGCGTTTTACCATCTGCATCTGCCATTAACCGCGGGGCATAAAGATGCGCCAGCATGTGATCCACAGCAATAAAGGGAATGTTACGTGCCCATGCAAATGCTTTTGCAAATGAAAGCCCGACTAAAAGAGAACCGAGTAACCCTGGGCGGCTTGTTACCGCAACTGCGTCAATTTCAGAAACATCAAGATTCGCTTTTTCAAGCGCTTCTTTTGTTACAGCATAAATCCATTCAGTATGTTTGCGGCTTGCAATTTCCGGAACCACTCCGTTCCAGGGCGCATGAAAAGGTATCTGCGTAGCTATTACATTGGATAGAATTTTTTCACCGTCTTGTACAACTGCTGCGGAACATTCATCGCAGGAAGTTTCAATGCCTAAAACTTTCATTTTGTCTTGATTATATCAGAAGCTGTTTTAATAGTATAACCCTGTTTTATAAAGAGCGGGATTTGTTCTGCAAGAAGAGGCGCAAGTTCCGGCGACCATGTGTGGCCTATCATTACTGCGCTGCCTGTTTTTTGCGCTTTGGCAAGACCGTTTTTAATATAATTATTCATAGACTCTTTATTCTGTTCATTATCAATAAAAATATCTCTCTCCCCTATTTTTATCCCAAGATTCCGTGCAACAGAAGGGACGGCAGTTTCGGCAGTTGTTCTTGAATCAAGAAAAAGCAATCCCTGTTCGGCGCAAAACGCAAGTATTGTTTCTACCATCTCATTATCCATGGTAATTTTTGATCCCTGATGATTGTTGATTCCGGCAACAGGCCCCACTTCTGCAAGGTTGCGTTTTAATACAGACCGTATTTCTTCTGTATTCATCGTTGAATAAATTGCGCCCGGCCCTGGAGCCTGTGCGCCGATGGCTTCCATCGGCTGATGAAGAAACACTTCTTTCCCGGCGGTTCTTATGCGCCGGGCAGCTTCGGCGGAATGAGGCAGCCCTGGCAGCACTGCAATTGTCAGCGGGCCGGAAATACCCAGAAACGGTTCCAGTTCGCGCAGATTATTGCCCGCATCGTCTATCATAAAAACCAGGCTTCCCAAATTTTGCGGCGGCTTTACAGCCGGTTTTTCTGCCTCGGTAGTAACAGGTTTAGGGTTTACAGAATTTGCCCCAGGTTTGGGCTGTGTCTGCGGTTTGGATACCGGCTGCACGGGGACGGCGGGCTTGGGGGAGGCTGTCGCATCGGGAGTAATTTTTACGGATGTGGGCGAAAGTTCCGGCGATGGGGACTGCTCCGGCAACGGCGAAGGCTGCTGCTCTGCATCTGGCGGCTGTTCCGGCTCGGTTTTCAAAATAGCCGCAACATCAATATTTTTGGATTTTGAATGAACATTAATCACAACAATCGAAATACATATAGAAACGGCAACCAGCGCACCCGCAAGAATGAAAGCCCAAATAGCATCGGAACGTTTAATTTTCAGGCGCCTTCGCGGTTTTTTAGCAGTTTTTAAATTTTTCTTTTTCGTGTTTTGCTGAACCTTCTTCACAATAGATTATCGGCAAAAACCCTTAATCAACAATAGGCATACATTTTGCTATTGCCGTGAAGTCCGTCGTCCGTCCGTCTGGAGTTTCGCAGCAGCCTGTGATATACTCCAACCATGCGTAATAAACTAACAGATGAACTTGCAGTCTGCGGCATGAATGCTGTGCTGGCTGTTGGAGAACATCAACCTCAAACAATTAACCGGCTCTTCCTGCGCGAAGAACACCTTAAAACTTTCAGCAGTCTTTGCAAGCAGCTTGCCGAACGGAAACGCCCTTACAAAATATGCGAAGATGAAGAACTGGAACGTATCTGCAAAAGCGTCCACCATCAGGGAGTTGTGGCAATGATCGAAGAGCCTATCATCGAGCCGCTTTCCATTGAGGACCTGGATCTTTGGGCAAGCGAAGGTAAAACCGGCATTGTTCTTCACTCCGTAGGGAACGACCATAATCTGGGCGCGATTGCAAGAGCGGCTGCTTTTTTCGATGCGCATTTTATTGTTTTAAACGAAAAAGACACAGCCCTTAACAGGCCTCAGCCAAGCGCCCAGCCTTTTGGGCAGTACGGCGAAGCAGATGTATTGCGCGAGCCTCCTATTTCTGAATTACGGCTTACAACAAGCGCCTACCGTATTGCCGAAGGCGCGATTGAACATTTAACAATACGGAAAGTAACCAATACTGCCGCTTTTCTAAAAGACGCAGCAAAGCAGCTGCTTGTCATCGGCACTGACACGAGGGCAAGAATGCGCATTGGCGACATGGGCAGTATTGTAAAACGCTCGCCGGCAAATACGCAGACCGGTGCGCCCTCGCAGAGTGGAAGGCAAGGTATTGCCCTTGTCCTTGGCAACGAGGAAACGGGGCTTCCTCAAAATGTAAAGGATAAATGTTCATATTTGCTGCGTATCCCCGGTACAGGCAATTTGGACAGCCTCAATGTATCTCAGGCAGCAGCATTGTTCTTATACGCAATTTTTGAAGCATAGTCTATTACCTGCCCCAAACGTCGTATACAACCAGACGTTAGGCGAAATTGGGGAAAAATATTAATATAATACTATTGACAAAATATCCAAATATTGATAATATATAGTAATAAGATTTGGAGGATTTTATGCCAGCAATTAGAAAAAGTGCGGATTTAAGGAATTCATATGTTGAAATATCGGATTTTTGTCATAAATATAAGGAACCTGTATTTATTACAAGGAATGGAACAG
>Ga0123356_10005904_pt1 | contig 12425 bp, 8 predicted proteins | sample TergutEmb28metaG_2_FD_92546 | JGI IMG/M metagenome (GOLD analysis project Ga0123356, IMG submission 92546) | Embiratermes neotenicus P3 segment gut microbial communities from Petit-Saut dam, French Guiana - Emb289 P3 | ecosystem: Host-associated > Arthropoda: Insects > Digestive system > Gut ... | reverse complement strand
TCCAGCACACGGCTGTCCTTGAGGAGGAGCGAGATACGCTTATCGACCGATTTTTCCAATAAAGCTAAAGGCATTACCATAATAACCGTTCGTCCATGTTTAGGTGATTATATAAACAATTTGGTGGAACGGGGGCGCCATCCTCGCCTGCGGACAACATTATACGGAATTGACGGATGCGGACCTACATATAGCACAATCGGAACAGCACGTACGCTGTCATCCATGAATGATAAAAAGTGAAGTTAGGGGGTCTCCCCCCTGTTTATTCGACGTTCTCAGGGTTTCCTTCCGACCGACATCGCTACGAACACGACGATCACGCTTATTATCGCAAGCGCCACTATGGCGTATGCGTATGAATAACCGTGAATGAACTCGTATTCTCCGACCACGGTCACGCCCTCAGTGACGATATCGTCACCGACCAGGAGTACGGATACCATTACCCCGGGCGTGAATGCGGGCGGCACCGGTAGCGGTACACAGTGTGTGCATCCGCATTGGGCGTCGCATTCGGTCCCGTCGCACTCGCCGGTGGTCATGCAGTCAGTGCAGCTGCAGCCGCAGTCGAAGTGTCCCGCCGGAGGCAATATCTCGGGCCATACCACATCTGTCCACAGGAAGTCGTAGTTCCCAAGCGATGTGGACATGATGATGATGGTGCTGCCGTAAGGAGCGATTATCGTCTGGTCCCCTTCGATATCCACCCATTCACCGATCAAGGCATCTCCGTTGTAGAAGAAGTCCAGACCGGTCACCGGGCTGATCCAGTACTTGAACGACGGTGTTCCCTTGTATCCGGATGTCTGTATGGTCACCTCTACGTCGAGTACCTCCCATACTGCGGTGTATGTCTTCGGTCCGAGCATACCGCCGGAGATCAGGGATGTGATGTTGATCTCTCCCGAGATGTCCCTCAGCATTCCGTTGTCATCCGTGTACCAGTAGGCGAACGCATATCCTTCCCATGTCGGAAGTCCAAGCACGAAAGGTGCGGGGACCGTCTCCACGGTGTAGAACGTGGGCCACACGGATGTGTCGCTCAGGTCCGCTCCGCTCACGTTCAGATAGGTGATGGCGTACTGGATCGTCTCCCATTTAGCGTAGACGTCCACTGCACCCGTCGATCCTATCGGGATCTCCGTTATGTCCGTTCCGGCTGCGAAGCCTGCATCGGTGAACCATCCCTCGAACGTGTATCCTGTCCTTGTCGGGTCCTTGAACACTATCCTGTCCTCAACTGTGTACGTTGCGGGGTTCGCCGCATCATTGGTTCCGCCGTTGAGGTCATAGGTTATGTTGTATGATATCACGGACCAGGTCGCGTATACTATTACATCTCCGAGAGGTGCCGTTGTATATGCGTTTCCGTCACCGAGTACCCATCCGGTGAAGTTGTACCCGAGCTTGCTTGCATCGTTCAATGACAGCGCGGCCGCGACCGTGTATGTTGTCGGGTTAGATGCATCATTGGTTCCGCCGTTCAGGACGTACATTATGTTGTAGTTGATGATCTCCCATTTCGCGAAGACCGTGACCACGCCCGTCGATCCTATCGGGATCTCCGTTATGTCCGTCCCGGCTGCGAAGCCTGCATCGGTGAACCATCCCTCGAATGTGTATCCGGTCCTTGTCGGGTCCTTGAACACTATCCTGTCCTCGATCGTATACGTTGCGGGGTTCGCTCCGTTCGTTCCGCCGTTGAGGGTGTACGTTATACCGTAAGATATCGGAGCTGACCATGTCGCGTATACTATCACATCCCCGAGAGGTGCCGTCGTGTATGCGCTTCCGTCACCGAGTATCCATCCGGCGAAGTTGTACCCGTTCTTGCTCGCATCGTTCAGGGACAACGGTGTGTCCAGGATCGTATACGTTGCGGGGTTCGTTCCGTTCGTTCCGCCGTTGAGTACGTACGTTATATTGTACGCTATGGGAGCCACATCTCCGTCGAGCACGGTGTCTGTCATCAGGCCGGCCAATATCCAATGATCTCCGACCTGGGTGCCGTCGTTGGTGATGTCCCATACGAACTCATATCCGGTTGCTACACCGGTCTGTGTGAACCCTATCCTTACATCATATCCTTCCAAGGACTCTATCTGACCGCCTGTCACAGAGTACAATGGCGACCATGTCACGCCGCCGTCACCGGACAGCCAGTAGAAGAACTCCACTCCGCTGACCGCCGGAAGATCTATCTCAACGATCAATGCCGAGAAGACTCCTGCCGTTACCGTGAATGCCACTCCTTCGGTGCCGTGGGAGAACGCCAATACGCCGCCTGCTGTGCTGACAGTACCGGAGACACCGGCCAGGTCACCGGCCAGGGCCGTCAGGTCCCATTCGAAATCGTATCCCAGGTCATTTACGGCCTTTATCTCGACTGTCCATCCGACGGGAATCCATATCTCTCCGCCTTCGACCTCCATCCAGCCTAATGTGATGGCGCCGAGGCCGTACTCGGCACGGTACAGGAATGTCCCTCCGGCCTGATCAGCGATCTCTACCATGTATGCCTTTGATGCGACTATTATGAATATATTCCCGTCATCGGCCGAGAATGAGAGCGTCATTGATTCCCTTACAGAAGCCACCACTTCTGAATTCTCATTGATCACCATCATCAAAGCGTCATCGACCGTCGGCCAGAATGCCGATCCGTCATCAACTACGAACGTACAGGTGCTCCCTGACACCGATATGTCATACATCGGCAATGAATCGGCACCAGGAGCATTGAAAATCACCACCGGACCGGATGGTCCGAAATCATAGCCCCTGAGTGCTATTTCAGATGGCGTGGCGAAATAGGGATCTGTGAATGAAAATACCAGTTCCAGATTGTCGCAGCCACTGAATGCGCCCGGCTCTATGAAAGATACCGATGGCGGCAGGCGTATCCTCTCTAGATTGGTGTATCCGCTGAATTCATCGGAGATACCGGCGAATGTGTATGCTCCGTCAGGAGGTGACCATACGTGGTCAATATCGACGACTATATCCCCGAATCCAAGCTCCGTATCCGTCGGATCTGCCATTCCGATCAGCCACGCTTCCGATTTCTCCGGCTCGGTGACGTTGACCGACATTATTCGGAATAATCCGCCGCTTGCCTCAAATTCATCGCCAACGTTTCCAGGGTACGTTGGGAGGGCCAATATCGTGTCCTCACCATCATCCACAGGGGCGGACGATGATGTGACCAGGACAGCCATGGCCGTTACCATGAATGCGGCCGCAAAGAGTGCGAGAGCCGTTCTGTGTAAATTGGCCCTGCCTTTCACCGCCGTATGTCTTTCTTTCTCATACATCATGAATTCCTCCTTCATTGGCGGGAACGCACTCCATCTCGTAGGAGCATGTTCCTACGAAATGTAAAACGGTCTTTGATTATTTAATCTAGGTAGTGTATGAAAGTAATTAACATAAAGAATAGTGACTATTAACGACGATTTTTCGGATGGACAGCGCATTTAACAATTAAATATATGTGGTTGCAAGTTCGTGCGTGTCCGCCGTATGCGGATCGTGCGCGCGGGCTGGACGGAATGGACACCGCATTGCATCTGACAACGCATCTTTATGCACGCACGTGTGAAATATCACGATATGTCGTCCGGATAGGGTGTCCGGACGACGATGGGGCGGACAGTTACGGTCAAATATCAGATCTGACCCTTCTTATCCATCCTCTCCACCCATTTCTTCACGGCATCCTTGCTCGTCCCCTCTATGCCGTAGTGTTCGGAGAACTTCCTTGTCGTGGTAAGCTCAAGGGTCTGTCCCACCGGCCTCCCGTTTATCAGGCCCATCTCTATCAGCTTCCTGACATCGTCATAGACCCTCGGACCAAGCGTCACGCACAGCTTCGACTGCAGGACCGGTTGGTTGTACGCGATCACCGCGGCCGTCCTCTGGACGCCTCTTGATATCTCTGCCTCTGTGAACTTCTCTGTGTAGTGGGCGTACTCCTCCCTCAGCTGGAACGCGTACTCCGCATCTATCTTCGCTATCTTTATCGCCGAGCCCATTCTCTCGTATTCGATGGAAAGGGTCTTCAGCGCCGCTCTTACCGCCTCTTCCGTCAGACCGGTCTGGTTCGCTATGTCTATGACACGGAGACCTTTGGCGCTGGCGAAGAGCGCCGCCTCGACGGCACCCCTTGCGTCCACCTCAGACCACCGCCCTCTTGATGAGCTCTTCCGATCTCGAGTCTTCCACCACGCCGTCGCTCCAGTCCATCTTTATCTCCACGAATATGTCTCCGTGCGGTAAGGTGTCCTGCCATATGGTCAGCCTTCCGTCCTTCACCAGGTGAAGCACCGAGACGAACGTGGTTATGTTGGCCTCTATGTTGTTCACATACAGGTCGCGGATGTTCAGCGGGCCGGTTCCGAGGTTCTCGATCATCGTCCAGACCCTTTTCACCGCTTTGTCATCGTCCTCTTCGTGCGCCTTGTTCACGAACCTCGGCTCCTTCGCCTTCAGTTCAAGACGTACCCTTTCCCTTTCCTCGTATATCTCCGCGAACTCGTCCGCACCCTCGAACACGTCCAGCAGCTCCATCATGGTGACGGACCTTACCGCGCTCCTTCTGATCGCCGGATTGAACTCCACCTCCGGAACGTACAGCTTATCCGGCTCATACATCTCTCCGAAGTCGAAGTCGGTGAGGAAGTTATCGTCCCCGAACGGATCCGCGAACTCTCCCTCCTTCAGCGTCTTGTCGGACTGCATCCTGAGGATCTTCCACGCCATGTGTATGAGTTTTCCGGCGACCATTATGTCCACCGCGGATTTCACCTTCTTCAGCGAGTACAGTCTGGAGAACTCCACGATGTCTATGTACCACGGGTCCATATCGTGCTCCAGCACCAGACTGAATGCCGAGCGTATCGACTCGTCCACGGGGTCGCCCATCGTCTCCCCCGGTCCGCTGTCCTTCAGCACCCCTATGAATCTGTCTATCTTCTCTGTCCCTACGCTGTCATCTATCAGCGATTTGTGGAACAGCAGATGCTGTTCCATCCCTTCCATTCTTTCCGTCCCATCCCTTTCCATCTCAGTTCCCATCCCTTGTGTCTCCGTCCTGCGCATCTGTGTTGTCAGGACCTTCCTTCACGTCATCCCTGTGCACCGTGCCGTCAGGTATGCCGTCCTTTGCCCTTTTACCGGCCTCCTCCTCGTATCCGGATACTTCGGCGAGGTCCGGCTGGAATATTATCTTGCTTATGCCCGAAGGCTGTCTCGTCACACCTATCAGGTGCTCGGCCATCGCAAGTGTCACCTTCCTCAGCGACACCTGTACGAACTGTGCCTTCGCCGAGCTCTTCTTGACACGTTTCGCGACCATCTCCGCATTCACGGAATCAAGGAACATGTCCACCTCGTCCAGCACATACAGCGGTGACGGCTGCAGTTCCTGTATCGCGAATATGAACGCCAGTGCGGTTAGGCTCTTCTCTCCGCCGCTCAGCGCCTCCAGGCGTAACAGTTTCCCGTTCTTCGGTTTCGCGTTTATCATGAGACCGCCGAGGAACGGATCGTCCTCGTTCTCAAGCTTCATGAACGCTTCTCCGCCGTCGGACAGTTCTGCGTATATCTCCTTGAAGTTGGCGTTCACTCCGTCGTAGACATCCATGAACAACCCCTTCTTCTCCTTATTTATCGATTCCATCAGCGTTGTCAGTTCGCTGATGCGCACATTCATCTTGGCGACATCCTCCGCAAGGTGTGTGTGCCTTTCCTTCTTCTCATCGTAATCATCTATCGCCCTCAGGTTGACCGGACCTATCCTGGCGATCATCCCTTCGCATGACTTGATCACTCTCTTCAGTTCCTCTTCCGAGGGTATCGGCAGCGTCACTTCCACCGTGAGCTGTGCCACCTCCTCCTTCAGCTGCGCCACGATCCCCTCGTTCAGCTCTATCCTTGCTTCGAACGACGCTATCACGGCCGCCTGACCTCCGATCTTCTCGGTCGCGACGTTTATGTCGGACTCCGCGATCGTCTTGTCCTGTAGGACCTTGTCCTTGGCATCCCTCAGATCGGATATCTTGCTTTCGAAGTCCTCCTCTATCCTTCTGAGCGCTTCGATGTCTATGTTCAGACGTTTCACCGTCTCATCGGCCGCGTCCTTCTCGGATAGTTTAGATGCTATCCTCTCCTCGGCCGCGGCGTTGCCGGAGATCAGAGCCTTCTTGCTCTTCTCTATACCGTCCTTCTCCGCTTCCAGCGCGTTCTGTTCCGCGGAGAGGTCGTTCAGCTCCGTCTGTATGTTGAACGCGTTCTCCTGCGTCGTCTGGATCGTGTCCTGAAGGCCTTCCGGCGCCACCTGCACCATCCTCTCCCTGAGCTCCGCCCTCAGCGTCCTCAGTGCCGACAGTTCGTCGGTCATCCCCTTGAGTTCCGCGGCCGCCTTGTTCAGCTCGTCCAGGGATGCGTTCAGCTTCATCCTCTCCGCATCCAGGTCGACCGCCGCCTTCTTCCTCTTATCACGGAGTACGGACAGCTGTGCCTCGTATCCTGCGATCCTTCCCTGCGCATCCGCCGTCTCCTTGTTGGCGCTGTGCATATCGTCATCGCATGCCCTTATCTCGGCGCGCACCTCCCTCAGTGACTGCCGCAGCGAATCCAACGCCGCGTTCGCCGCCCTGAGCTCCGTGCCCACCTCATCCAACCTTGATTCTGATGCAGGGCCGAACTTGAACGTGGCGCTCATGTTCAGCGAACCGCCGGTCATCGCTCCCGCCGGATCGATGAGTTCTCCTGCTTTCGTCACCAGGCGTACGCCGCCCATCAGGCGCCTTGCGTCCGCCAGCGTCTCCACCACGAGGGTATCCCTGAGCGCATACCAGAACACCGCCCTGTACTTCTCCTTGAACTTGATCAGGTCTATTGCATAACCTATCGCATCCTTCTCTATCATTATCGCCCGTGCGCCGGGCTTCCCTTCCCTTATCTGGTTCAGCGGAAGGAATGTCACACGCCCGAGGTCGTTCTTCTTCAGGAACGCTATCGCCTCCGACGCCACCTGGTCGTCATCCACGACGACCGCCTGCATGCTGCCTCTCGCTGCCACGGCCAATGCCGTCTCGTATACCTTATCGACGGTGGCCAGTTCCATTATCGTCCCGTGTATGCCTTTGAGCGTTCCCTTGTCCCTCAGTTCCAGGATCGCGGATACTCCCGCGCTTCCCTGCACCTTCTCCGTCACCCTCTTCTCCGCTCTGAGCGACTCGTACTCTCCCGACAGTCTCATGACCGCGGAGTTCAGCTCCACCTCACGTTTCTCAAGCTCCGACTCCCTCCTTCTGGCGTCCATGAGCTTCCTCGTGTGGTCCTGTATACCGGAGACGCCGCTGTTCTCCTTGAATTCCTTCAGGTTCCATTCCGCATCCTTTATCTCGAACTCGGCCTGCTGCAGCTGGTCCTCGAAGGATGCTGTGTTCTGTTCCGCAGTTGCCACCGCGGATTCCGCCTTCGCGTGCTTGACTTCACAGCCCTGCTGTTCCTCTCCCTTCGAATCTATCTTCAGTTCGGTCTCCTGCAGCCTGTCCTGAAGGTTCTTGAGCTCGCCGCCGGCGTTGTTTATGCTCTTCCTCAGATCGTCCAGCGCCTTGTTCGCGGCATCCAGCTGTTTCTTCTTCTCCGCGAGCCTGTTCTGAGTATCGACCATCGAACCTATGCATACCTGCAGCTCGTTCTCCGTCTCGTTCAGTTCCTCATTGTTCTGCGAGATGATGTCCCTCTGTTCCGATATGTTCTCCAGATACGTCTCTATGCGATCCGCGTTCAGCGCCCTCTCGATCTTGGCCGACTCTATCTTCCCCTTTATCTCCTTGTACTCGGGGCCGGCCTTGTCCTCTATCTCCTTCTCCTTCGCTCTCAGGAGGACCGTCAACTCGTCCACCTTCTCGATGAGTCTGACCTTCTTCTGCTTAAGTGATTCTATATCCGTCTCCGCCTTCACCATCGCTTCGCGGACGCTGCTCGTCTCCGATATCGCGTTCTCCAGCTGGCGGTGGGTCATCTGTGCCTTCGCCTCATCCAGTTTCGTCTTGGCCTCAAGGTACTTGCGCGCCTCGACCATGTCCTTCTCAAGCTGTTCGAGCTGTGCGTCCAGTTCCTTTATGATGACCTGGATCATCTCGATGTTCGCTTCCGTCCCGGTCTTCTCCCTGCCGGCGCTCTCCAGGTCGGCATCGAAGCTTGCTATCCCGGATATCCCGTCCAGTATCCTGCGTCTGTCCAGATTTCCCATCTGGACTATCCCGGTGACGAGTCCCTGCTGGACGAAGTTGTAACCGTCGGCGCTTATCCTCGCTCTTGACAGAAGGCTGTCGAATTCCGACAGCGTGGATTTTCCGTCGTTCACGTAGAACGTCGAGTTGTAATCGATGCCGTTCTGCGCCATCCTGATCAGACGCGTGAGTTTGACCTCATCGGAATCCCAAGGGATCATGCGGTCCTTGTTGTCGAACACCAATGAAACTTTAGTGAATTCTGCCTTATTCTTCGATTTACCGCCGTCGAATATTAGGTCGGTCAGCTTACCGGCGCGTATAGCTTTGGGGCTCTTCGGTCCGAGCACGAACAATATTGCGTCCGAAATATTCGATTTTCCGGAGCCGTTCGGGCCGGTCACCGCAAGATACCCCTCCATCAGCGGTATCGTAAGTTTCCCGCCGAATGATTTGAAATTCTCTAGCTCTATCCGTTTTAGATACAAGTCCATCCCTTCCCGCGGAACGAATCATTTTAATTCGAATCCGATGCATCCCTGCCTTAATAGGCGTAATATAATGGCAATTACCGTATTTATAAGTTATAGGTGTCCGCCTGATGCAAGAACATCGATCCGTACCCACTCTGGATGTCTATAATTCGGCTGCAACCCCCTGGTCAGAATGATGAACATCTCAGGTGTTCGGTAAAGGGAGAAAGGGAGAAGCGGCGTCATTCCATGGATAGTACATGACAACGGTGTGGCCTTTGCATGATGGATGTACGAAATTATGAGAGCAAAGCACCGGACACGTCAATGAACGGTCATAAAAAAGAGAGGATGGGGCGGAGCCCTCATCCTTTAAGGATCAATTCAGAAGCTGCAGGATATCCTGGGGGCGCTGGTTCATGATCTCGTCCGTTTCGATGTCAACGAAGGCCGGATCGAATTCAATGAAGAACAGAGTGTCATAGAACGTGTGGCTGAAGTGTATCCTTACCTTGGATTCATCTGCCTCGTTCCTTAACTGGTCCCTCATCTTTTCGGAGATCGAAAGACCGCCGCTGTCATCGTTGTTGGACATCTGCCTGATCTCTTCCGCGTCCCTGATCATGGAGTCCGAATCCACCAGGTTCTCCGCTGCGCCGGTGAGCTCCCTCTCGCTGAACGTGTGTATCACGATCATTCCGTAATAGAAGTCTCCGCCGATCCACCAGCCGTCCTTGGCCACTGCAAGGTCTGCCGCATCGTCGCCGGATCCGAGCAATGTCAGTCCGCCGTCGGACCCTTCATTCGGATTGGCCATCATTTCCTGAGATCGCATCTCCTTGGCCATGTCCGTGTCCCTTTCTGCGGTCTTCGGACCCTTCGCTATGAATTTGAATGTGTATTCGCCAAGCTGTTCCACTCTGATCTCATCATCATCGTAGAGGTAATTGTCGTTGTCGTTACCGTTCATGGTACCGAATGCGAGAACCCCCGCTCCGACCACCAGGAATGCAATGACCAACGCAGCCATTGATGTTTTTTCCATGTGTTTGACCACCGATTGCGCTCACGTATGGTCTTGTATATAAAAGACATCATATTACTCAATGTCCTGTGAATGCCCTCCCGCGGCATACTGGCTATGTGCCATGGGATGTTTTTTACCTGAGTAGATCGTCCACGGAATCTGCGATCATCGTCGGTACTATCCCCGTGTCCCGGAGGTCCTCCGTCCTTGCCTCACCTGACAGTACCATGACGGAACGTATCCCTGCGTCGGCCGCCATCCTCATGTCCGTGTATATGCGGTCGCCGATCATGACCAACCCCTCATACGGCACATCCATCCTCTCCGCGGCCATCCTTACCATCATCATGTTCGGCTTCCCTATGACCGTCGCCTTCACATGCGCCATGGATTCGAAGAACCTTATGAACGGCCCTATGTCCACGTCGTATCCGTCCTCGGTCGGACACAGATCGTCCGGATGCGTCGCCACGAGCATCGCGCCGTTCCTGATGAAATGATATGCGTTGTTGATCTTCTCGTATGTTATCGTTGTGTCGTATCCCAGGAGGACCACGTCCGGATCATCATCCGTTATGCGTATGCCCGCTTCCCTTATCTCGTCGACGAACCGTTGCGTCCCGACCGGATATACCGTCCTTTTTGGGTGATATTTCAAAAGATATGATATCGTCGCCGTCGTTGACGTCAGGATGTTGTCGATGCCTACCTTGAACCCCATCCCGGTGAGCTTGTTCAGATAATACGTACGGTCCGACGAGGAGTTGTTGGTCAGGAAGACGAACGGTATGTTCCTTTCCTTCAGCCTTTCGATGAACCCGTTCGCACCCGGTATCATTCTATTTCCCTTGTACACGGTCCCGTCCATGTCTATCATCACTCCTGATACATCATTCCAGTCCATGCTGCCCTTACAGACGCTGTACGGATTCATTGGTCCACCATGTATCTGTTCCTCAGGATGTCCATCGTTCTCCTCAGTTCCGCTTTCGATACGTTGCTGTATATGCATGCGGCCGGATGGTATGTCGGGATGAATGTCAACTCCTTTCCGTTCACGGTCATGGATATCTCCGTGTTCACGATCTCGGACATCTTCCCCTCGTACCCGATGAGGGAACGGCACGCCGATCTGCCCAGGCCTACGATCACCTTCCCGTTCATCAGCTCGTGCTCAAGGAATGGCCTGCAGGCTTCCATCTCCTCCTTCGTCGGGTCCCGATTCCCCGGAGGTCTGCACTTTACCGTGTTCGTTATGAGGACGTCCGATCTTGCTATACCTTCTTCCATCATCATCCTTTCCAGAAGTTTTCCGGATCTTCCGACGAACGGTCTGCCTATCAGGTCCTCGTTCTCCCCCGGGGCCTCGCCTACGAAAATTATACCGGACCGGGCATTACCGTCGGGCATCACTATCCTTGTCCTGAACTCACACAGGGGGCATCTGGTACAGTCCTTATCCGGGATCATATGATCACAGCAGTTCCGCTATCTGCGTCTCTCTGCTCTTCGGCGAGAGGTACGATATCGGTATGTCCAACACCGTCTTCGCTCCGTAGTTCCCGTCCTTGGACAGTTTGAACGCCGCTCTCGCATACGCGGCCATCACGGATGCCGTGAAGCCTGCGTTGCTGTCCATCCTCAGGACGAACTCCAGGTGATGCCTCTCATCCTCATCCGTTGATCCGTTCCTGAACATGTTCCCCGCGTGCGGCATCCCGCTGTGCTTCCTCTTCATCTCTTCCGCGGTGATGAAGTTGACCTCTGTATCGTAATCGGCGAAATAATTGGGCATCCCCTTTATCGCCGCCGTGATCCCTTCCTTGTCCGCATCGACATCCGGTACAACGTAACATATCCTTCTGAGCTTCTGTCTCATGGTGTATTCGGCCTGGGAACCGTTCTTCACCTCGTTGAATATGCTTTCTGCCGGTACGGTGTACTGTATGCCGTCCGCGACCCCTTCCACCCTCCTTATCGCATCGGAATGTCCCTGGCTCACTCCCGGCCCCCAGAACGTGTTGTTCTCACCGTCTGGGAGGACGGAGATGAACATGGACCTCATCATTGAGAATAGTCCGGGATCCCATCCCGCCGATACCACCGCCGCCTTCTTGCCCAGTTCGGCCTGCCTGCCGACCTTTTCCATATATTCCGGAATCTTCGCATGCGTATCGTACGAATCTACGATGCTGAAATGTTCCGCCAGTTCCGGACCCTGGACCGGCAGGTCCGTTGCGGACCCGCCGCACAGTATCATCACATCTATCCTATCCTTGAACTCAAGGACGTTGTCCACTGAGGTCGCTTTCATACCGGATACCGTTCCAACCTTACCGGGATCGCGCCTTGTGAATATGGCGGTCAGCGACATGTCGGCATTCCTCAGGACGGCTTTCTCCACACTCCTTCCGATGTTCCCGTAGCCGTATATCCCTATCCTTATCCTCTCAGCCATTCCGTCTCCCTCCGTTCACGTCACTTCCTCAAAAGGTCCGACGCCCTTACCAGGGATGTCAGCGTCACCCCTATCTTACTCAACGCCTCCTTCCCTCCCGCTTCCCTGTCTATCACCGAGAATATATCCTCCACGGATGCGCCGGCCTCCCTCAGCGTTGCGATAGCGATAAGCGATGAACCGGCGGATGTTATGACATCCTCCACCACCAGCACCTT
>Ga0123356_10005902_pt1 | contig 12427 bp, 16 predicted proteins | sample TergutEmb28metaG_2_FD_92546 | JGI IMG/M metagenome (GOLD analysis project Ga0123356, IMG submission 92546) | Embiratermes neotenicus P3 segment gut microbial communities from Petit-Saut dam, French Guiana - Emb289 P3 | ecosystem: Host-associated > Arthropoda: Insects > Digestive system > Gut ... | reverse complement strand
GATTCTTTAAAAGAAGCATGGGATCGTTTTGGCGAAAGCGCCGCCGCAGAAACTTTGGCAGTAAAAACCGAATGGGTAAAAGTTGACGGACAAATCCCGATAGAAGCAGGAGATGAACCTTGGTTGGTAAAAATATCAAAAGCATAATATTTTTGGAAAAACCTCACGCAAAGGCGCAAAGGCGCAAAGGAAGATTTCGGATAATATTTTCGTGGTTTTCGTGTGGTTCGTGGTTAATAATTTTTCTAATCTCCTGTCAATCATTACCAAAAGTACCGGATGCGTTTTTGGAAAATGCAAAGTATGTTCCATTAAACAGCGGCGCTTCCGTTTATATTTTTGCCGATGTAAAACGTGCGCGTCCTATTTTAGATATTATGCCGCTTGAAGAATTAAATGATGATATGGCTCGTCAAGTATTAAACAGGACTGATTATCTGGTTGCAGCTCTTTTTCCGCAAGAAAGCGGACAGCGTTTTCAGCTTGCCGCATGGGGAAAATATCCCAGTAAAATGGCAGGTATGGCTATGGGGATGGACAGAAATTGGCAAAGTATACGAACACAAACAAAACAATCTTACTGGCATTCAGGTGTAAACAGACTTTCGATAGCAATGTCGTCAAAACATGCATTTGCTGTTTCTTCGTTAACAAGCGAACCTGTTAACCCAATAACATCAGCTCCCGGCATGGAAATACCCGAAGGTTTTAATTCATTCCGGCATAATTCTCCGCTTTCTTTTTGGATCGAAAATCCAGGTCCTGTAATTGCAAGAGCTTTAACAAATGTAGGTTTCAGATTTCCGGTGCAGCAGTTTTTTATCAACCTATATGAAGTTGATGAAAATTACGAAGCGGTGATAAGGCTTCAGTTTAGTAACGCGACTTATGCACGAGGGACTGCAGCTATTTTAAGTTTAGCAGGAAATTTTTCACCGGACGATCCTATGGCAAAACTTTTTCTATCTAATCCGCCGGTTCAAAATGGAAACATTCTTGATATAAACTCAAGTTTAGACGAAGCCGAGCTTATTCATCTATTGAATATGTTTATGTTTTAGTTTATAAGGAAGACAGTTATGCCCACTTATGAATATGAATGCAAAAGCTGTTCACATAGTTTTGAAACTTTTCAAGCTATGAGTGATCAGCCTTTAAAAGATTGCCCCGAATGCGGTAAAGAAATCCGCAGAATAATTTTCGGCGGGGCAGGAGTTATTTTTAAAGGTTCCGGTTTTTATGTAAACGATAAAAGCAAAACCGGCAGCAAAAACGCCGAAAAAACCGAAACTAAAACCGAGCAAAACGCTTCCCCAAGTCCATGTAAAGAATGTCCAAATAAAGGTGTTTCAGCTTCGTGCCCTGCATAAAAATACCGATAAATTAATAACAGTTTATGAAGAAAAAACCAAGATTTTATTGCGATCATTGCGGTTATGAAGTCGGCAGCGAAGTAAAGCTCTGCCCTTACTGCGGCCGTCATTTTGCTTCTATCCGATGTCCTGCCTGCACCTATTCAGGTCCGGACAAGATGTTTCAAAACGGCTGTCCAATGTGCGGTTATTCCGCTCCGCCTCCTCCCAAAACAAAAACAAAACAGATGAAAAAAAAACGTTCAGATAATTATCAGCGGACTCAGCCTTTGCCGTTTTGGAGTTATGCTGCCGTTGTTTTTTTTCTTTTACTTGTGATTATGGCGCTTTCCTGGCTGATAACCGGGTGACTGTCACCTTTCTCTTTTCATTTAATCTCTTTTAAATATTAACACATTGTTGCCGTCATTGAATCTCATTTCGTTTCCATCAAAGGTACAAATTGCCCAATCTGCGCGTCCTTGAAGCCGTAAAAGAATTGAATCATCTCGAATTACAACTGATCCGTATGACCGGCTCATGCCATTAAGAAAAAGCAAAAACGCCAGTAATCCTTCAACAGGTCTATCGAGTTCTTCAAACTTGATAGTTAATGACTCATCACCTTCAACGTAAGTCCAGGATGTACCAAGAAGTGCGTTTTTAGTAATTTGCCCATAAACAGGTGATGCAATAATGCAAAGTACAATAATAATCAACGTTACAAAAACAGTTTTTCTTTTAGTAATCATAAAATACTCCAAATAATTAATTTGTTTTAAATATTATTACAAAGAAATTATTAAAAAACATCCGTGTAAAACGCACAGTTTTAAGAGAGTAATAGCGATTTTTTGTGCGTAAACGCACAAAAAACAGTACCCGGTACATTACGCTTCTAATCTTTCGCAAACCTCCGTGCATTTGTGCTGCAAAGCATTCGCTTCGTTGTGTGTGAAATAAATTCAGAGAATTTACTCTCGCCCGAACTTTGATTCGCAGGCGCTAAGGCGCAGAGAAAAAATAATTTAAAGGTGTCCGCAGATTAGCGCAGATTTTCACGGATTAATAAAGATTTTTTAACCACAAGCCAACACGAAAGATGAGTTACTCGCTATTCGCAAATCTCTCGCCATCCTCTGTGTCTCCGTGTGAAATAAATTTCGAGAATTTACTCTCGCAGAGTCGCAAAGGCGCAGAGGAAGAATCACCCAATAGACTTCTGGTTTAATTTGTGCTGAAGCCAATTTTTTTAGTTTTTGGCGGTGTTTCAATGAGGTTGTTAAGCGCAATGATGATTTTTTCTATTGTTTTATCTTGTTTTGATATTTTATAATCTGTGTTTTCAATGTGAAGCATAAGAAGTTTGCGTAGTTCTTCAATTTGATTATCTTTATTTTGCGATAGTACATAATGTCTTAGTTTCACGAAAGCCCGCATTATACTGATATTAACATCTATTGCTTTTTTACTGTTGAGAACAGAAGCCAGCATTGCAACACCTTGTTCAGTAAAAACATATGGCATAAAACGTCTTCCACCGTGTTGATTACTTGATATTCCATTTTGGAATGTCAAGTTTTTCCATTCATCTTTACACATGAAACGCAGAAGAATTAATACAAGAAGAGTTCTCGCAAAGAACGCAAAGGAAGAATCAAGAATTTACCACGAACCACATGAAAATCCACGAATCTTTACTTCGATATTTATTCGTGATTTTTCGTGAGCTTTCCGAAGGAACGTTTTCGTGGTTAAAAATTCTTAAAAAAATACCAGGCACTACCACCCATAGTGTACAATGTCAGCTGCGAACCTTTGGTTCGACGACACTACGAAAAAGTGGTACTTGGTACACTTGCGTTACCCAAATGATAGCAGGTACTATATTTTTACACGTCTTAGTATCAGTGTAGCGGAAGTAAACTTTGCTTTAAACCTACGAAGAAAATAAATATTAGAATTTGTTATTTTTTTGTTATTAAATTTGTGGTTGTTCTTTATCTCTTAATAAAGGTTCAATAAATATGCCGATCAAACCCAATCCGGAAAGAATTGCTAAAAAAATAACTATAATAGTAAACGGATTTTCCATATTTTACTTCTCCAAGCTAATTTTGCAATATCAATAAAAAATTTGCCAAAATCGTGAAGATAACCACGAACCTTTCCATGTTTTGACTATTTTTTTATACTATCCATATCTATAATATCATAATTTTCATATAAAGTGTCAAGAAAAATCTTTTTTATGGAATACCTTAATAACCGAATTAATAAATGGTACCTGCTACATGTGCTCAAACCATTAGAAGGCTCTATTCCCGAATTTGTGCAAAAAATAACAGGACTCGATCTGGAAACCACACGAACCAACACGAAAGTGACTGACACCCTCAGGGAATTTACTCTCGCCCGAACTTTAGTTCGCAGGCGCAAAGGTACAAAGAAGAATTCTACCACGGAGTACACGGAGTACACGGAGGAAGAAAAGTTTTCGAACAACAGCTCCGTGACCTCCGTGGTTAATCTTCTTTTCTTTTCTTACCACGAACCACACGAACCATCACGAAAAGTGTCACCCCCCACGTATACTTCCGTTATGTGCTACGAGACGCTGTATTTAGCGTAGGTGACTGTCACCATGAAACTGTTAAAAAGCTCGAATAGCACGGACACTATAGCTGATATCCTTGAAGGTGTTACCCTGATCGCCAATAAAGAAACCATGTACCCATGCGAGACTACTTCCAGCTTGCGATGAAGACCAATAATAATCAATTCCAAAATTGCCAAATTTGCCTCTTTCAATATAAAGTAAATTTAACTCATCACGACTAGGAAGAAACCAATCGGTTTTACCACCAGTAGTAAGGTTTGAGCAAGCTCTAGCCGCAAGAGTTGTATAACCGTTTGCAAATCCATGAGCTATAATAATCGCAGTATTTATTTTACCTCTGCCAATTCCCCAGTCGGTTTGATCAGATGAACTTTGTGAAAGATTTGGTATTAAATCGCCTGTCCTGTTTGCCCATTGACGTGTTCCAGATATATTAACGAGAGCAGCTTCCAGATAGTAAGCGGTATAAGAAACAAAATATCCTTCATCACCTGGATTTCCATATCCTTGCACTGTAAATCCATTTGGATCATGGTAAAAAACAATACCGCCGCCAGGACCTATATCGCCAATGTTGAAACTTCCACCCCCCGCTTGTCACTTCAACAGCAACCACATCACTTGTCGCCGATGCAATTGTTACACCATTCACATTGTTATTAGTATTTGTAACAACTACATAATAATAAACCGTTTCCAATGTATCTGTTGGCGGTTGGAAGCTGTTACTGTTTGTTCCAACAATAGTTCCGCCTGTTGTGCTGGCTGTGGTATTCCTATACCATTGGTAAGAAAGTGTTCCGCCGTCCGTTATGTTAGCTGTCACAGTAAGAGGAGGTGTTGTTGCATTTTGTGCATATGTTGTGTTTATAGGTTGGGTTGCGATTGTTGGTGTTTGCGCATGTACAAGTGCGTTAACCACTACCGCAACTGTACTGCTTGTTACCGTCACAATCTTGTTTCCGCCGTCGCCGTTATCTACAATTGTATTCGTAACAACGACATGATAATTAATTGTTCCAACAACTGTAACTAGCGGTGTATAACTTGCTCCTGTTGCTCCGCCGATTGGTGAACCATTGCCATACCACTGATATGTCAATGTTCCGCTGTCTGTTACTGAAGCAGCTACAGTAAGCGGTGTAACAGGTGTTGAGTTTTGTATATAACTAGCACCAGTGGGTTGTGTATTTATAACAGGTGTTTGTGCATGTACAAGAGGTACTGTCGTAAACGAAATTACTGCAATATTACTTATTCTTTGCCTGATCTTAATACCGCCGTCGCCGTTGTCATCAATTGTATTTGTAACAACTACATAATAATAGTTAATTGTTCCGTCTGCGCCTGTCGGCGGTGTAAAACTACTGTTTGTTCCAACCGGTGTACCGCCTGTTGTATTGTTTTCTGTATTACTAAACCACTGGTAAGTTAAATTACCGCCGTCACTTACAGATGCCGTTACAGAAAGTGTTGCAGGGTTTACATGAGGTAAATATCCGGCGCTTTGCGGCTGTACCGTTATATTCGGCACTTGCGCATTAACAGCTTGTGGAACCCAATACGCATGAAGTGTCATGCCGTCATAAGGCTGTGTATTGAAATCCCAGGGTATTAAAAAAGTTTCGTTATCTGAATACCAGCCTGCAAAATCATAGTCTGCTTTTACAGGACTTGATGGTATTTTTACTTTTTCATCTCTCCATACATTTTGTTTGGAAGGTACTGGAGTTCCGCCATTTGCATTAAAAAATACTTCTCTAATTCCTAGAATGTCTTTCATAAAAGGATTCGGACAAGATGTAATAAACAATGAAAATAATAATATTATTAACCACGGAGTTTCACGGAGGAAGAGTTGCTTTCGAACAAAAAACTCCGTGTTTCTCCAAGCAACTTTAGTTGCAGTCCTCTGTGGTAGAAAATTCTTCTTATTCATAAAACAGTACCTCTGCGCCTTTGCTCATAAGATTGGCTGAGAAAGCAGCTTGCGAGATTAAATTCCGAATATTCACAATCTTATACCTCCGCTTATTCCCACGCTGTAAATATACGGGTATCCGCCTCTTACCATTGGCTCTAAGTACCATTTATCACCAAACAAAAAACGCCAGCCTAAACCCAAACCATAAGTAACCGAGCCTTTATTAGTATCAAAAGAAAAATCATCAATACGGTTAAATATTACAAGACCTGTCATTAACTGAAAAAATAAACCATTATTAACTTTAAAACCTTTAAAAAAATATTTCATTAAAAAATTAAGTTCCAGTGCATTCATTCCTTCGGTATCAAAAAAGCAAGATAACTTTAAACCAATCGCAGCGCCAGTACCGTAACCGAATGTTAGACCAGTGCCGAAAGCTAATGTATCGAAGTTGTAAGGAGCAGTTTCTATAGAGGCAGCGATAAATATATCTTCCCGTTTAAATTCCGCAAAACCGGGATTTGCGTTAAGTAATAAAAAAACCGCTAATAGCGTAATAAATAAAAACTTCTTACACATTTCTGCCATATAATATAAAATATTAATTATTCCAAAACATCCGTGTAAAACGCACAGTTTTAAGGGTAAAATGCAGAAATATTGTGCGTAAACGCACAAAAAACGATACTTGGTGACTTTAAGCCTCCAATCTCTCTCCGACCCCCGAATTTGTTCAAAAAATCACTGGACTCGATCTGGAAACCATACGACAGCTAATGTAAGGCGTCAGTCTAATAATGGTTTATTGTAAAAGCGGCAATATGCTCTTGACCTGTACCTAAATTATGAGAATTAATTTTACGTGCAGAGGTTTTGGCAGTAACGCTAACTACCTGACCTGGAGTTAATCCTGTAATATCTTTATTTCTGTTGGGATCTCCAGTATAATTGTTAGTTAGAGTAAAGCTGTTATTGGGGTTCGACAAATTTGTAGTAATTTGAATACTGGGCATAGCAGTACCACTTGGAATACTCCCTCCACCATGTTGAATACTAATATTTCCACTACTGTTTACTGTAATATTAACAGAAACAGAATCCCCGCCGCCGCCATCGCCATCGCAGGCTGTCATAGAAAACCCAATCGCTATAATAGCGATAATTACTATCAATTTAACTGCGTTTTTCATATTAAAATTCCTTTAAAACAAAATATTCTAACTCACTCTCAAAGAGGCGCAAAGGAAAAAATGATAATAGGTACTTTTGCGCCTCTATTGTTGCCTTATGCTTCTGCCTTTTTAATTTTTTTAAAGTCCTTTCCGCAGAAGATAAGAAGTAAACCGGAAAGCACGATTAAATACATTGGGGAAAGAAAAACAAAAAGGTAAAAACCTATACTTGCTAATACATTCACCGGAATTGCTTTTATAATAGCTTTAACAATTATTCCAGTAATACCGGATGCTTGAACCTGTGAGGCTGCCTGTGACGCAAGAGCAGATGCAGCGGCATTATCCGCGGCATCATCTGCTATCGCACCTGCGTTTTCAGCGGCTCTTATAGCATCTTCTCCAACAGCTTCAACGACAGCTTGTTGTGTTGCTGCTTTTGCATAATCCATTATATAACCAACAACAGAAAATGAAATGATAACGCCTATCAAATAAGAAATGCATGCCCAGATCATCAATCCTCTTGCAATCCGGTTGACCTTGAAAAGACCAAATGTTATTAAGCCGAAAAGTGCAAAGATAATTAAATACAAAAATACAAAACCACCAAGACCGCCGCCTAATTTGCTGCTCCATGACATGATAATAAAAACGCTAACCAAAAAAAGCAGTGTAACAAAAGCCATTATCCAAGCCGATACCTTTGTTAAGAGGGAACTATTTTCCCATTTTTCATTAAAAAATTTCATAAACATCTCCTTTAGCAGTTTGTTGTCCTGCAAACAATAATTTTAAAAAATAATAAAATAAATCTTATTTTAAAACATCCGTGTAAAACGCACAGTTTTAAGAGCAAAATACCAAAATATTGTGCGTTTACGCACGGTTTTACAGTTTGTGCACTTCTTCCCTGGTTGAAAAACCTGTTTTAAAATAAATCTTGCTAATGTAGTTTTCTACGGTTCGTAAGTTTATGGAAAGAGCTTGAGCAATTTGTTTATTTGATTTATTCAGTTTAATTAAATTAATTACGTCAATTTCACGCTTTGAAAACTTTGTGTACATATTGGAGCCTTCGTTTAATTTAATGTTTAATTCACTTGAAACATACACTTTACCGTCAAGTATTGTGTCTATCGCTTTTAACAGTTCAGCTTTGCCGCCTGTTTTAGATAAAAACCCTGCGGCTCCCATTTTAAACGCTGTCTGTATTTTAAATGAATCTCCAATTGCAGAACAAATTAATACAGGAGGTTTAATTATTTTTTTAATCTTGCAGTGATTTTCCAGTATGGGAAGAAAGTCAAGCCCGTTATCTTCACCTAACAGAAGATCAAGAATAATTAAAGATGGCAGTGTTTCAGATTCTTCTATAATATTCTTTGCCTCAATAAGCGACTGCGCCTGCGCGGTGACTGTAAAGAGTCCTGTCCCTTCCAGGATTGTAACGATGCCGGTGTTTAACATCGGATGATCATCAATTAATAAAACTTCCATTACCATTCCTTGTTGAATTGCTGGGGGGATGAAATTCAAGGCAAATTAAAGTACCTTCGCCTATTTCGCTTTCAATTTTTAAACTGCCGCCAAGTATTGCAGCGCGTTCCTTCATACTGATAATACCTATATGAGATTTATCAATACCGCTTATAATTTGTCCGTTTTTATCTAAGGGTGAATTAAACCCTTTTCCGTCATCATCAATACCGATATAAACTTTTCCGTCTTTTCCCGCCCGCATCGTTACTATCGCTTCTTTTGCTTCGGCATGTTTTTCTATATTTGAGAGAGCTTCCTGTATAATTCTGAAAATTTGCAATCTTTTTTCCATGGTAAGAAAATCCAATTTGATGTTTTCTTCTATTTCTGCACGGCAGTCAATTTTTGTTTTTTCGCCGAAATCAAAACAAAGCTGTCTTAAAGCGTTTGGCAGTTCATTAAAACGGAAGTCAGGCGGAATAAGGCTGTCGCACATATCTCTTGTTTTTCTTATAAGGCTTGCCATCATCGGTACTGTTTTACCGCTTAATATTTCTCTTTCTTTTTTTTCTTCTGTATTGCCGATTTTTTCTGTTTCCAAAAGTAAATAACGCATATCCTGAATTATAGTATCGTGTAATTCACGGCTGATCCTTGCTCTTTCTTCATCCTGGGCAAGCATATAGTTATGGGAAAAAGTAGTTCCTTCGGTTTCTCTTTTTTGTGAACTGGTCAGCGATTGATACATTAAAAAGATAAGCAATGCTGCGATTAAGAAAAAAACTAAAAATGTAATAATCAAATTGTTATAAGAAAAACCGATAAACTGCTGTGTTTCTTTTTCAATTAACAGTAAACGGATAATAACACTGGATATTTCCGCCGCCGCCGCACTTGCCTTTTCCATATCACCTGAAATGATAGAGTCTCGGAAAATTAATACTAAATCCGAAGTTAGCTCGAATTCCGGAATATCAATATAGGTAAAAGAATGTAAATAACCGCGTTCATACTGAGGTGAAAAAGGAACAACACGGGTGTATATACGGTACAAATCTGATTCCTGAAACCTCAATAATGACAAATAAAAATCATAACTAACATTAGCTAAAGCGTCAGCTAACTCTTCATTTAAGTCTTTAGTCGTATTAAATTGTTGTTCAATTTCGATCCATTGGTTAACTATTTCCTGTATGCTGGAGACATCTTGCCCCATACATGATAAAAAGAAAAATGCCAAAAGAACACATAAAACCAACTTCATAGATATAGTGTATACTTTTTTAGATATTTTTAATATATTATTAATTAAAAACCACAGAGGACACGGAGGAACACGGAGTTTTTAGTACAAAAACGCTATTTCCTCCGTGAAACTCAGTGTACTCCGTGGTTAAATTCTTATTTATAGATAGTATAGGTAGTTATATGGAACAACACAGGTATTGGAAGTTTATCAAAATAGGTTGTCTTTGCCTCTTGGCGGTTTTAATGAATATTCTTCTTCAGAAGATTTTTATAAATTTTCTAAGGTTTCCGCTGTTTATGGATACAATATTTACCGCTGCCATAACTTTTGCTTTTGGTCTTATTCCGGGTCTTATTGTTGCCGTTTTTAGCTGGCTTGTTCCGTCCATTTATCATGGAACCTTCAGTTTTTTTGTCCTTTGCAGCATAACAGAAGTATTGATTATATGTGCGCTTAAACCCCGTACTCCGGATATTCCTGCCTTTACCCCAAAAGAAAAAATAATCGCTTCTTATACCGTAGTTGCCGCCAAACTTATGATTTTATATATCATCTGTGCTATAGCTATCAGTGTTTTGGGAGGTTTAATAAACCTTCTTCCGCAAATTGCTTATGGAACACATACAGATTATTTCGGCGTAGATGATCTTTTTAAACTTGGTCTTATTACGAACAACCTGCCGACTTTGGCTGTTAATATCTTATCGAGGATTCCTATTAATATTGTTGACCGTTTCATCGTTATTTTCGGCGGGTATCTTATTTCCCGGGCTTTAGTGAAAATCACCCCCACTACCCATAGCGCCGCTTAATAACCACCTACGCTACATCTAGCGTAGGTGACTGTCACCTTTTTAATCCGTGAAAATCTGCGTTAATCCGCGGACACTTTTATTAAAGTTTTTTTTTAAACCCCTTGACATTATTTTCCTTTTTTTATAAATTTTGGTTTCAACCCCTTTTCTTAAGGGAGTTTTACAGATGTATCCGTATTGTGTGCGGACAATGTTAAGGAGTTTTTGACGAATGCCTACTATTAACCAATTGGTTCGTTCCGGGAGGAAAAAGATAACTTCCAAGACGAAATCCCCGGCTTTAAAATCGTGTCCGCAGAAGAGGGGGGTTTGTACTCGTGTAATGACCCAAACACCCAAAAAACCTAACTCTGCCTTAAGAAAAATCGCTCGTGTACGTCTTTCTCATGGAACCGAAGTTACCGCATATATTCCAGGAATTGGACACAATTTGCAGGAACACTCGGTTGTTTTAGTTCGCGGCGGTCGTGTTAAAGACCTCCCAGGCGTAAGATATCATATTATCCGCGGTGCTAAAGACACCTTGGGCGTGACTGACCGAAAACAGGGCAGGTCAAAATACGGCGCAAAACGGCCTAAGGCGTAGGTGAATTATGGGAAGAAAGAAAAAAACAATAGATAGAGGAATTTTACCTGATCCAAAGTACAATAGCGTGGTAGTTTCCAAATTTGTAAATAGAATGATGTGGGAAGGGAAGCGCTCGCTTGGCTTGCGCATTGTTCATGATGCTCTTGAAATATTACAGTCCAAAGTAGATAAAGAACCCCTTGAAGTTTTTTTAAAAGCTCTAGATAATGTAAAGCCTGTAATCGAAGTTAAGTCACGGCGTGTAGGCGGCGCGACTTACCAGGTTCCGGTTGAGATTCGAGAAACAAGGCGGGAAGCCTTGTGCATGCGCTGGATTATAAGCGCAGCTCGCGCCCGTTCAGGAAAAGGCATGGGAGACCGTCTTGCGGCGGAACTTCTCGATGCTTACAATAATACAGGTACTGCCTTTAAGAAAAAGGAAGATACCCATAAAATGGCGGAGGCAAACAAGGCGTTCGCTCATTATAGATGGTGATTATAATTTAGTTTGGAGTTTCCAAACCGTTCCTGACTGCTTTGAGTATTCAGGTGACAGGTGGAACGATGTGGATGTTGCGTATTTAAACCGCTGATTTTCCGCTTTATTCGTTTCCCTCTCAATTTTTGCATGGATGTACAAAAGTATTAAAATACAAAAGTATTGAATACTTAATGTACTTGCGTACTTAAAAGTACGAAGAAAATATATTTAGTGTTCATAAGGAGGACACAAATGGCAAAGGATAAATTTAATAGGACTAAACCCCACATGAACGTTGGAACGATTGGTCACGTCGATCACGGCAAAACCACTCTTTCTGCGGCTATAACTCAGCACTGCGCAAAAAAATTCGGCGACAAGGTAATGAGTTATGATCAAATTGACAATGCTCCGGAAGAAAAAGCACGCGGTATTACTATTAATACACGCCATCTTGAGTATCAATCAGACAAACGCCATTACGCGCACATTGACTGTCCCGGACACGCCGACTATATCAAAAACATGATTACAGGCGCAGCTCAAATGGACGGCGCTATTCTTGTAGTTTCTGCTCCTGACTCAGTTATGCCCCAGACAAGAGAACACATCATTCTTGCCCGTCAGGTAGGCGTACCTCACATGATCGTTTTCCTTAACAAAATCGATCTTTTAGATGATCCTGACCTTGTAGAATTAGTCGAAGAAGAAGTAAAAGACGTTCTTACAGCTAACGGATTCCCCGGCGACAAAACACCTAT
>Ga0123356_10005901_pt1 | contig 12429 bp, 9 predicted proteins | sample TergutEmb28metaG_2_FD_92546 | JGI IMG/M metagenome (GOLD analysis project Ga0123356, IMG submission 92546) | Embiratermes neotenicus P3 segment gut microbial communities from Petit-Saut dam, French Guiana - Emb289 P3 | ecosystem: Host-associated > Arthropoda: Insects > Digestive system > Gut ... | reverse complement strand
TTTACGCTGGCGCACGACGACATCATGGACGGTGCCGACATCAGGCGTGGACAGCCCACACTGCACAACAAGTGGAATAACAACACTGCGATTTTATCGGGAGATGTCATGTGCATCTATGCCTACTCTTTGATGACACAATGTGCACCAAAGGTGTTGCCGGAGGTACTAAGCGCTTTTTCCAGAACGGCAGCCCAGGTTTGCGAGGGACAACAATACGATATCTCGTATGAGTACCAACCAATTATTACGCACGATGATTATCTACAGATGATTGCATTAAAAACAGCCGTGCTTATTGCCTGTTCTGCACAAATCGGCGCTTTATGTGGAGACGCTGACGCCGTTAATGCCCAACGTCTCTATCGTTTTGGACACGCTTTAGGTATGGGTTTTCAAATCAGGGATGACTATTTGGATTCTTTTGGAGACCGCACAACCTTTGGCAAAAATATTGGTGGAGACATACTTAACAATAAAAAGACTTGGTTGTTGGTTGATGCGATGCAAAAAGCAAAAGGAGAGGACCTCAAAGAGTTAAATCGTTTGCTCAATCTGAGGGACGCTCCTCTCGAAAAAGTAGCAGGCATGGTTCAGCTTTATCAAAAATTTGGGATTCCCCAGGCTGCAGAAAAGGAGATCAACCGATTCCATCTCGAATCATCCCGGGCGCTTGACATTGTGGAGATACCTTCAAATAATAAGCAACATCTTTACCAATACGCTGCCTCGCTTTTAAACCGAGAAAAATAAAATTTATGAACCATATCGAAGTGATGGCTCCTGCCGGTAATTTTGCTGCACTTACCGCTGCCGCGCAGGGTGGTGCAGATGCTGTCTATTTTGGTGTGGGCGAGTTAAACATGCGGGCGCATGCTGCCAACAATTTTGAAATTGACGATTTGACAGAAATCTCCCAATTCTGTAAGATGCATAATATGCGTTCTTATCTCACCCTCAATACCATAATATATGATCGAGATATGGAGCAAATGGAACGCATTCTTTTCAAGGCCAAAGAAGCAACCATTTCTGCCGTCATTGCATCCGATATGGCCGCCATTATGGCTGCAAGGAGATACGGACTGGAAGTTCATATTTCGACCCAACTTAACATTAGCAATTTACAATCGATCAAATTCTTTTCACAATTTGCCGATGTAATGGTATTGGCGCGGGAACTTACTCTGCAACAGATACAAGCCATTAGCCAAGGTATTCAAAGAGAACAGATAAAAGGGCCTTCCGGTCAGTTGGTCAAGTTGGAGCTTTTTTGTCACGGCGCCCTTTGCATGGCTATCTCCGGAAAGTGCTACCTGAGTCTGCACCACTACCACGCTTCCGCAAACCGTGGTTCATGTTACCAGCTCTGTCGTCGCGCCTATTTGGTAACAGATAAGGAGACGGGCGCTGAGCTGGAGATTGATCAGGAGTATATCATGTCTCCCAAAGACCTCTCCACCATCAGATTTTTGGATAAAATATTAAACACCGGTGTAGAAGTACTTAAGATAGAAGGACGAGCGCGTGCACCTGAGTATGTAAAATGTGTAACTTCAGTGTATAAACGTGGGGTAGACGCTTGCCGGAGGGGCGATTTTGATGCATCGCTGGGGGAAAAGCTTCAGGCAGAATTGGAATGCGTTTTTAACCGAGGTTTTTGGGACGGCTACTATCAGGGCGCCAAAATGGGCGAATGGAGCGAGGTGTACGGGAATAAGGCGACACAACGTAAAGAGTATTTAGGAAAAGTGACCAACTATTTTAGTAAATCGTGCGTTGCAGAAATTTTGCTCGAAACGGACGCGCTCCATACAGAGGAACGCATCTTAATCATAGGCCCAACGACCGGCGTTGTTGAGCAAATCGTAGATGAAGTACGATTAGACCTTGAACCCATTTCTTTGGCTCCAAAAGGGAGTCACTGTTCGGTGAAAACAATAGAGCAAGTTCGTAGGGGCGATAAAGTGTTTAGGTTGATTTGGAATCGTGCATGACGCAAGTGCCGTTAAAGACAACCCCCAATTCCATCATCAGTTTTTCTGTATGTACTTCGCCGTCAAAAACAGCCCCCATTTTAAACGTGACCACTTCGTAAGCATTCACAGAACCGACAAACTCACCCCAAACGTCCAAAAACTTACACTGCACAGTTCCTTTATATCGGCCGGTTTCTCCAATAACCAACCGACCGGCGGTTTTAATATTTCCTTCAAAGCAACCATCAATTCGCATGTCGTGCTGCGTTTCCATATCCCCCACCATTTTGGTTTCGGCGCAGATTCTATTTACATAATTGGGTTGCACCTCTTTAGATTTTCGTACATCCATAACTTTTTTGCTTTTTGCAAATATAGATAAAAAAAACATTCCACACACATTATTTGGTTTGAGGAAATAGTAATTTTTTGTATTTCTGTGGGTCTAAAAGCACTTCAATTGCCTTATCAACTTGTATATCGTTTCTGAGCATACTGCGAATTCGCCCCTTTTGGTAGAAAAAAATACAACAAATTTCTTCCTCAATCAAGCGTTTAATTTCTGCCTTGTGTCTCAGTAACTCTCTAGATGTATCTCCTGTAGTGATTTCAATAAAGTCACTCAGTTGTTTAACAACCAAAGAGTCATAATTTTCCCGCTTTGCTGTAGTTAGAAGTTGCTCCAAGAGTAGTTGGGTGGCACTACGGCCATCAAACTCCCCTTGCTCCACAAAAGCAATAAAGTCATCATATTCGCTATCCGTTAGCGCAAATTGCTCAGGGGGAGCAATTGAGTCGTGATGGATAAGGTATTTAACAGCAAAATCCCAAATAAAGTCGCGTGAAATCAGCTCAATAGCCATTCGACTATATCCGACCGCTTCTATTTTTTCATCGGGAGTGATCCCTCCGCCATCAAAAACGGAACGGCCATTTTTGGTCTTAAACTCTTTAATCAAAGAGTCGGGGATGGCTCCAACGCTTCCATCATCATTACGATGGCTGTAATCAATGGCTTGCACACATCTTCCGCTGGGTATATAATATTTTGCCGTTGTTATCTTTAACCTGGCATTGTAGTTTAGTGGCCTGATTGCCTGAACCAGACCTTTGCCAAAAGTGCGGGTTCCCATAACGAGTCCTCTGTCTAAATCTTGTATGGCTCCCGCCAGGATCTCAGCAGAAGATGCCGATCCCCTATTTACCAACACAACGATAGGGATATTTGGGTCAAGAGGTTCCTCCTTTGTTTTATAAGTGACATCCTGTTGTGGATAACGCCCTCTTGCAGAAACCACCTCAGTTCCACGTGGCAAAAAGAGTCCCAACATATTTACCGCTTCATCCAAGAGTCCCCCTCCGTTGCCGCGAAGGTCCAAAATCAGAGAAGATAAGTTACCTGTACTTTTCAGTTCCTGAAATGCCCTGCGCAGTTCGATGCTGCCACCTTGTGTAAATCCTGAAATGCGAATATAACCTATTCCCTCTTGAAGCATTCCATGCCAGGCGATATCAGAAAAATGGATCCGCTCGCGACGAAGCGTCAGATCAACAACATCTCCCGTCTTCACTTTTTTGATCTTAAAGCTAACCTCAGTACCGGGCTTGCCTTTCATGGCGCTGCTACATTGGTCAACAGTTAGCCCGGATGTTGAAACGCCGTCTATCTCCAAAATTTCATCTCCTTGGACAATACCGGCTTTTGCAGCCGGATAGTTTTCATAAGGTTCCCAAAAAACGACCCCTTTTGGTTTTCTAATGGTTGCCCCTACGCCGCCATAAGATCCGGTGGTCATGAGCTCGATGCTTTCATTCTCTTCTTCGGGAATAAACTCTGTATAAGGATCTAACTCTTCCAGCATATGTACAATGGCAGCATCTACCAACTCTCCGATTTGTACCGTATCAACGTAGAATACAGCGACTTCTCTCAAAATATTGTGGAAAAGGTCAAGACTCTTTCCGGTTTTAAAATCCGATGATTGGGCTTGAGCTATTTGCAAAGAGACCAATAAAGCTAAAAACAGAGCAACACCTGTTTTAAAAATTTTTTTCTTCATCCGTTTTATCTGATAATCTATGCAAATGTAGCAACAATCGTGCTAACTTCAAATTTTCAAATAACTTTGTTGTATGAATATCATTTTTGCCACTGCCAATCTTCATAAAGTTGAAGAAGCACAAAATATTATAGGAGGGGGAATTACATTACATACTCCTGCAGACTTCGGCTACACTAAAGAGATTCCTGAAACGGGAGAAACCCTCGAAGAGAATGCAATGCTAAAGGCGCGCATAATTTGGGACGCCCTTCACCAAAATTGTTTTGCCGACGATACCGGCCTCGAAGTTTTTGCCTTGAACGGATCCCCCGGAGTCTACTCTGCACGATACGCCGGTCCTCAGGCCGATTCGGAAGCCAACATGAAAAGACTCCTCACAGAGCTGTCGTCTCATGAAAACCGCAGCGCCCAATTTCGTTGCGTGATGGCCCTGATATGGGAGGGTAAAGAGTTTTTGTTTGAAGGTGTGATAAAAGGCAATATCTTACCGGAGCGCCAAGGGACGCACGGCTTTGGATATGACCCGCTCTTTTTGCCACAAGGTTACACACAATCGTTTGCCTGTATGTCGGCACACCAAAAAAACGCCATTTCTCACCGCGCCCTTGCCCTGCACCAATTGAAACAATTCTTGAAGACAGTGGGGCCATGAACCATTCGGTTGAACTGATTGTTTTGCATACAATCAAATATACAGAGTCGAGCCTGCTGGTTTATGCCTACACAGACCTTTTTGGCAGACAAACCTATCTTCTGCGCGGAGCCAGGACAACAAAAAACCACGGCGTAGCCGCACATTTTTTCCCGTTGCATATTTTAGAAGCAGAAGTATATCACAAAAAAGGCGCATCTATTCAATATATCAAAGAGTTTCACTCAAAAAACAGTTTGCAGTCGATTCGAACCAATCTCTACAAGAGCACCATTGCACTCTTTCTTGGAGAGGTACTCTATAAGACGATTAAAGAAGAGGAACCCAACGCCACTTTGCATCGGTTTTTGTCAGATGCCATTATGGAGTTGGATCTGTTAACCTGCGGAGTCGCCAACTTTCACCTTTATTTTATCACCCACTTGTGTGCACATCTTGGCTATGCACCCGATCTCAATTACCATCCCGAACATTCCCCACTTTTTGACCTTCCCCAGGGCTTTTTTGTTCCGGCCTGGGCAGCTTCCAATCTTGCCTGTTCGCCTGAACTATCAATACTTTTGCATAGATTCTCTACGTCGCCCTGCGCATCTTCTGCCGCATCTATCCCATTGAACGCTACCCAAAGAAACGACTATGTCGACGCAATCATCCGCTACCTGAGTTTTCACCTCAACACACCGTTAGAGTTAAAATCTCCCAAAGTGTTACAACAGATTTGGAGAAACACGTAATAGCGGCACTATTTTTGTAGCAATTAATAATGTAATGTAAAGAGTAACCTTAAAAAGTAGTATTCATGAAAAAGAAACTGCCTCTGTATGCATTTATTGCATCGGCCCTGCTCTTGACGGGCTGTCTCGACTTTGATTTTTGCGACTCTTGTGGCGATGGAGGTAAAGACAACTTTCCCATTGGCTATGTTGTTGCCTTTAACCCTAACGACGATTCTTCCACTACATCCATCGTACCGGATTTAACGGCAACGTGGGTGCTTATGAATGCCAACACGTTGCCTGATTGGTTGAGTGTCTCTCCCCATGACGGAGAGGCGGGCTATGAAGTCCAAATCTCGGTCACAAAGGCCAACACCACGGACAAACCCCTGATACATATCCTTACCTTTGTAAGCTTCAATGGAGAGAAGCAAATCATCAAGGTAATACATGAGGAGCTGGATACCAGCTGGTACAGCAACCGCGGCAGACACTTTTCCATAGGCACGCGCAATGAACTGGCCGGATTAGCCTATTTGGTAAACAAAGGAACAGATAATTTTAGAAGGAAAACCATTTCTCTAAAAAACTCTATTGACTTGAGTCCCTGGAATACCGGAAAAGGTTGGATTCCTATTGGGAGTGCCAACAATAGATCGTTTGTTGGTACTTTTGATGGCAGGGGCCATACAATTACCAGCTTGGTTATTAATTATGACGATTTTGACTACACCGGCCTTTTTGGGTATGTATATGAGGGAATGATTAAAAATACGGGCCTGGTCGATGTAGAAATCGTGGGTAGCGGCAATACCGGTGGCATTGCGGGTTATGTTTGGAGAGGCGGTATAGCCAACTGCTCCGTAACAGGCATGATCAAAGGAGGGGGCATGGTCGGCGGCATTGCAGGTTTTGTTAACGGTAACGTGGCCAATTGCAACACAATAGGCGTAGTCAACGGAAGAATGTTTGTAGGCGGCATCGTGGGATGGGCAGGTGGCGACATTACCGACTGCTACACCATAGGTACGGTAGATGGCGGCAGCCATGTTGGTGGTTTGGCTGGAAGTATCACACTAGGCAGTGCAACCCTTTGCTATGCTGAGGGCACGATCAAAGGCAACGATGTTGTCGGCGGGATCGCAGGCACCATCCACAACAGCAAGATTGCCAACTGCTCAGTGCTCAATGCAACCGTAACAGGCTTGACAAACTTTGGACGATTGGTTGGCACAAAAACAGGCACAAATGTATTGGACAATAATGAGGACTGATTGTCAAAATTTCCCTATCTTTGTCCCCCGTTGTGTCTACGTTGTCCCACATATACTCAGTAGCTTCTAAGCACTTACTCAAGGAGGTGGAGGCGGTTCGCAAAGACCCCTGCACCTTTCAGGTAGAGACATTCAAGCACCTGATTGACCACGGCGCAAAGACGCTCTTTGGTCGGGAACGCCAGTTTTCATCGATCTCTGACTATTGTGATTTTCAAAATCGCGTGAAGTTGCATCAATACGAAGATATCCTCCCCTATATTGATCGAACCCGAAAAGGAGAGTCCCACATTTTATGGGACCAAAAGGTCAGGTGGTTTGCCAAGTCAAGCGGCACCGGCGGCACCAAAAGTAAATTTATTCCGGTTCCTTCACAATCACTTAGATTGTGTCACCAAAAAGGGATGCGCACCGTCCTGGCAGTCTACTTTGACAACTACCCAAAATCAAAGTTATTTAGCGGGAGATCGCTTACGTTGGGCGGAAGTTGCAAGATTGACGAAATGGGCAGCGGAAAAACAAGGTATGGAGACTTGTCGTCACTTTTGCTCTCTCACTCTCCATCCTGGGCAGAGTGGTTTAGAACTCCCCCCAAGTCTATAGTGCTTCAGGAAGACTTTAACAAAAAGATTCAACAAATCGCCAAGCATATAAGCAGCCAGAATCTTACCAGCTTTTCCGGCGTTCCTTCCTGGAACCTTGTGTTGATGCGTCGGGTACTCGAAATTACAGGAAAATCAAACTTGTTAGAACTATGGCCTAACCTTGAGCTTTTTATGCATGGAGGAATTAATTTTGAGCCCTATCGTGAGCGCTATCGACAGCTGATCCCATCGTCCGACATGCGCTACATGGAGACCTACAATGCATCGGAGGGTTTTTTTGCCTTACAGGACGATCCGGTAGACTCAGGAATGTTGCTCCTGCCCAATTGCGGTGTGTTTTACGAATTTATTCCTCTAAAACGACTGCAGGAAGCCTTGGATGGAGACTATGTTCACTTTGAAACGTTAGAGAGCGTGCAAAAAGGGATCGATTATGCCATGGTGATTTCGACCAACGGGGGACTCTGGAGGTATCTGATCGGCGATACGGTGCGTTTTAGCTCGCTCGCACCCCACAGGGTGTTGATCACAGGACGAACCAAGTTATTTATTAACGCTTTTGGCGAAGAGTTGATGATTACCCACGTAGAGAAGGCATTAGCTGAGGTTTGCCAGGTGCATCAAGCCATCGTCTCTGAGTTTACGGTAGCGCCTGTATTCATGGATCTCCAAACCAAAGGAGCACATGAATGGCTGATTGAATTTGAAGCTCTACCTGCTGACATAGAGCTCTTTGCGCTCGATTTAGATCGAGCGCTCTGTCAGCAAAATTCGGACTACGAGGCCAAGCGTACCCATGACGCAACGATGTTACATCTTAGGGTAAAAGTACTCCAAAAAGGGTGTTTTAGCCAATGGTTAAAGCAGCAAAATCAATTGGGCGGACAGCATAAAGTCCCCAGACTATTTGGAACCAGGGTTCATGTAGAAAGATTACTTGCTATAAATGATCAGATTAAATAATAGCATCCATCCCATCCTAAAAATTGAAAATAACGATCAATTTGATGAATTTGCGCTTGAAACATTTATGTTTCAAATCGATCATTGTGAAGTATACAAATCTTATTTACAGTTAATTGGAATTGATTATAGAGATGTTGCCTCTGTTAAGGACATCCCCTTCTTGCCGATTGAACTTTTTAAAACTCAACCCGTTTATTGCGGTAAAAATGCTGTACAACAAGTATTTACCAGCAGCGCAACCACCGGCATGACGCCGGCCCAACACTACGTTGCCGATATTTCGCTCTACAAAGAGAGCTTTAGCCGTGCTTTTCGCCTTTTTTTTGATGAGCCGGAGCGATACACCATCTTGGCGCTGCTTCCCTCGTACGCCGAACGGCAAGGTTCTTCATTGGTCTATATGGTAGAAGGGCTTATGCAGCAATCGGGCGCCCCTCAAAATGGGTTTTATCTGTATAATCATTTAGAACTGTTTCAACAGCTTACCATGTTACGGGACAAGAGAGTGCGCACCCTGCTGTTTGGCGTGAGTTTTGCCCTTCTCGATTTTATAGAGCGTTATCGTATCGATTTTCCTGAGTTAGAAATCATTGAGACAGGAGGGATGAAGGGGCGTGGGATAGAAATTACACGTGCTGAGTTGCATGAGCGGATTGAAAAGGGATTTGGCACGCGTAAAATCTATTCTGAATACGGTATGGCAGAGATGCTCTCTCAGGCTTATTCTAAGGAGGGAGGGATCTTTTTGACACCTCCATGGATGCGTGTATATGTGCGGGATCTGTACGACCCATTCAGACGACTGCCATACGGGCAGAAAGGGGGGATTAATGTGATCGATTTGGCGAATCGTTATTCGTGTTCGTTTATAGAAACGCAGGATATGGGGATGTGTCACGCAGACAACGCCTTTGAAATGTTGGGGCGTATTCCTTTTAGCGAATTGCGGGGGTGTAATATGTTGCTGTAGGGGCGTATGCCATACGCCCCTACGGCGTGTGCCTGCCTACGTTCCCGATATTGGGCGTATGCCATACGCCCCTACGGCATTTCCTGCCATACTTTGGCCCATTCGCGCAACTGTTTGTCGTATGCGTCGGCTTTCTCCTGGTTGAATGCTTCGATGGTGTCGATCAGGTAGAATATAAGTTGAACATGATTCTGAATTTCATTGTCGTCGTTGATGCTTGGGCGGCTAAAGAAGTCTAATGCAATAAAGAACTCTTTGGCTAAGGAGTCGCTTAGCTCTTCTGCTTTATCTTTGGCGCCGGCATTGGCGTATGTGGCGATTGCTTCCAAAACGGCGTAGGTGTTGAACATGCCTCCGTACATGATGGTGACATGTAAGGGGAATATTTCGTGCTTCATCACCTCTTGCATCTTGTCCAAAATTTCGATGGCTTGCTCTTTTTTCCCCTCTTCCAACAAAGCGCGGGCTGTTTGCGAAAAGATGGGGCGCAAGCTCAGCACAGACAAGAATGTGCTCAGATTTTGGTAATCTACGTGCATGCGCGGATCAGAGAAACTGTTCCAGCGATAGACATTCATGATTTGGTTGTACATAAAGTCAGTATCGATTTGAGACGAAAAGTCAACGCGATTGGTACTCAAAATCGGCACTAACCGGTATGCAAAACCGTCAAACTGCATGTACTTGGTTAAATCTAATTTGATATCTCCTCCCATTGATGTGAAGTGGATGGGACGATCCCATTGATAATTACTTAGCATGTTCAGAATCATCATTTCCGGCTTGGACAAAAGTTGTCTTCCCGGTGACAGGGTCAACTCAAGCGTATCCAAAACCCTGTCTATATGGTCAGGATTGACGATTCCATATTTTACTGCATTTTCTTTATTTACCGGAATCAATAATTTTCTGGCCGGAAGATAAGAATACAATGTTTCGTCACTCAAAAGAGGACGCCGTGTTTTGGGGTTGGCAACAAAATCCATTGCCGCCTTTAAAGTAATCGGCCTCTCATCCACAATGTCAACAATAAAAAGCATATCGTTGGCTCCTCCCACGTAGAGATCTCTGGGAATGGTAAAAGGCAACGGTTTTGATTCATACATTTGATACTGCATCTGGTCAATATACCAATCGGTACCCAAGAGCGAAGTGTTGAGAATCCGTACATCGGTACGCACTCCCTCTACCTCTTGCATATACCACAGCGGAAAAGTGTCGTTATCTCCCACAGTCACCAAAATGCCTTGCGGGCCGCAGGTCATCATATAGTTATATCCCAAATCAGTGACGGTATAACGATGACTCCGGTCGTGGTCGTCCCACGTTTGGCTCACCATCTGAATCGGTACAATCAGACACACCGCTCCTGCCACAGAGGCGCTGACCACCTGACTCAACTTTTTCTTTCTCAAAAATTCATATATCCCCATTACACCCAGACCAATCCAGATGGCAAAGGCGTAGAATGACCCCGCGTAAGCGTAGTCCCGCTCTCTGGGTTGAAGCGGCGTTTGGTTCAGAAAGATAATAATGGCAAGGCCGGTCAGGAAAAAGAGGAGAAACACAATCCATGTATTTCGCTTGTCTCTTGCATATTGATAAAAGAGCCCGATCAGACCCAAAATCAGGGGCAGAAAGTAAAAGTGATTCTTGGCATTGTTGTTTACAATATAGTCGGGGCCTTCACGCTGATCCCCCAGGCGCCACCTGTCGATAAAACCAATACCGCTTTCCCAGTTTCCGCGCAAAGGATCTCCCGGATGGGTGGCATGAAAATCGTTCTGTCTGCCCGCAAAATTCCACATAAAGTAGCGTAAATACATCCAGTCAATCTGATAGTCAAAGAAAAAGGCAAGATTATCCTTAAAATAGGGCGCTTTTTTGGTTTGTCCCGGTATCGTTTTTCCTTTTCCTCCGGTATATAAGGTCTCATAAAAACTCACATGTGAGTCTGCACTGCTCCACATTCGTGGGAAAAATGTGAGTGTTTCGCTGTCATATACGCTTTTTAAAGACCCGGGTACGCGTTTGTACTTGTCGCCCATTTTGGTGAAAATGGTGGGCGTCTCTAATGAGTATGTGGAAGCAAATGTCTCTCCGTAGATCAATGGATTGGAGCCATACTGGTCGCGCGCCAAGTAGCGCATCAGGGAGTAAGGGTTGTCGGGCTGATTTTCGTTGGTAGGGGTGTTGGCAGAAGAGCGAATGAGGATCATGGCAAAAGATGAGTAGCCGATCATGATGACGGTAAAGCAAAGGAGAATCGTATTCCACAGTACCTTGCCTCTCTTATAGGTGTAAAAGAGGCCCCAAAAGGAGAGCGCAAAGAGGGCGATCATAAAGAAAGCGGTTCCGGTATTAAAACCAAAACCAAATACATTGACAAACAGGAGGTCAAACCAAAAAGCGATTTTAGGAACCCATGGAATGATTCCCCATAGCACCACTGCAAGTATGACTACGCCAATGATAAAAGCGTAGATAAAGCTTTTTCGGCTATATGTATATTTTTTATAGTAGTAGACAAAGGCCAACGCAGGAATGGTCAGCAAATTAAGGAGATGAACCCCTATGGAAAGCCCCATAAGATAGGCGATCAACACAATCCACCTGTTTGCATAGGGTTGGTCGGCCTCCTGTTCCCACTTGAGCATGGCCCAAACGACCGCCGCCGTAAAGAGGGACGACATGGCGTATACCTCTGCCTCCACCGCAGAGAACCAAAAAGTGTCGGAGAAGGTATATGCCAAGGCTCCCACCGCTCCGGCTCCCAAAATGGCAATCACATTGCCAAGGGTAAGCGACTCTCTATTGCGCTCAATAATCCTGCGTCCCAAATGGGTGATGCTCCAGAACAGGAAAAGGATGGTGAGTGCACTACAGAGCGCGCTCATGATGTTGACCAAAATGGCCGCTTGCTCCTTGCCCCCAAAAAGGGTAAAAATACGGGCAATGATTTGAAAAGTGGGATTCCCCGGAGGATGCCCTACCTCTAATTTGTAAGACGAGGCGATAAACTCGCCGCAGTCCCAAAAACTTGCCGTAGGCTCAATGGTAGATAAATAAGTGAACGCGGCAACCAAAAAAACCACCACGCCGACCCACAGGTCTAACTGCTTAAATCGCTTAAAGTCCATAATCAAAATGATATAATTCGCAAAGATAGAATAAAGCAACAAATGATGAAAAAATAAACCCTAT
>Ga0123356_10005900_pt1 | contig 12429 bp, 11 predicted proteins | sample TergutEmb28metaG_2_FD_92546 | JGI IMG/M metagenome (GOLD analysis project Ga0123356, IMG submission 92546) | Embiratermes neotenicus P3 segment gut microbial communities from Petit-Saut dam, French Guiana - Emb289 P3 | ecosystem: Host-associated > Arthropoda: Insects > Digestive system > Gut ... | reverse complement strand
TACTGACCAACCGCCAGACGAAATTATTGAATGGGAAATCTGTATCTGGGATGGCGAAGATGTGTCCTGGGATGAGTATAAAATAAGGTTAGAAAATGCCTTTAACTCATCACAAGTAGTATACACATCGAATACTCACATTATACAAGGAAACTTCACCCCCGATGAGCTTATTGATATAATCAAGAACTGGTAAAGCAAGAGACTATATCCAACCGCTTTATTATACACATTTACAGGAAAAAATAATTCTGTAAAAATTAAACCAAATTGTTGTTACATGCGTCTATAGAGTAGAAACAAAAAACAGAAAGGAAATATAAAAAATGTTTTGTACAAAATGCGGACAAAAAAATAACGAAGACGCAAGGTTTTGCTCGAGGTGCGGCACTCCGGTGATCAATGAAGTGCATAGCAATCAACAAACGACACAACCGCCTGCACCGGTTAATCGGGAGAATCATATAGAGCCGGTCAAGGCAGCAGGTTTATCAACAGGTGTAAAAGTCGCAATAGGCGCAGTTGCGGCAGTGATAATTGGCGTTATAATTTTTAGCACAGGTAGCGGCAGCAATAATATAGTGGGCAGGTGGGAAGGCGTTTCTGTAACCAGCACGTTTTTTGGAGAAACGATAGTTGAAGAATTACAACCGGGCGAAGCATTTTGGGAAGTATATGCTGACGGAACAGGAGCGATTATAGAAGGTAGAGGATCGGGCAGAGAGAACTTCACGTGGCGCATTGAAAGCGGACGGTTCTTGATGACAGACTCTACCGGCGAAACAATTCCCATAAGATACAATATATCCGGCTCTACACTAACCATAACTATGGATGAATTTCCAGATGCAGGAATCAATTCTGTAGTCATGACACTCCGTCGCGTCCGTGGTAATGGCGATAATTCATCAAAACCAACAAATAACGGATCAACACCCACATATGCACAAGAGCTTATAGGTAAATGGGAAGGTGTTTCTGTAGATTCTGGTTTAGGTTATGTAGAGAATTTGTCGCGAAACGAATTATTTTGGGAGTTTAAAGCTAATGGTGAAGGAACTGCTATTGAGGGTAGGTTCACAGATAGATTTACCTGGAGGACCGAAGGTAATAGCATCTATATGACAGAGCCGTCTTCAGGAGAACAAATGCAAGGCACATACAGCATATCCGGCTCGAACTTGACAATAAATTTATCGGACGGTTATGTGTCATATATCTGGAAATTCCGTAGCGCAAACTGAACGGATGTAAAAATTCATCTCTGCTACATTCATCAATCCCCCTATTACCCGAAACTACGAAAACCGGCGTGGTATATAGCCACGCCGGTTACAGCATTTTATTAAAATACTCCTGAGTCACATTAAGCTGTTTATTAAGTATCCTTTTCCATAAACCCTTCTCTATTTCTCCGCTGCCTTTCGAGATTTTTGTATGCCGTAACGTTCCATCGTGATCTCGTTTGCGATAAAAGTAATGATCAGTATCTTTATATAATTCCCATTTGTCTTTTTGACAAAAGCGTCTTAAATCACTCCATGACGGCATGTAATTATATCTCCAATCCTGTTGATATCATTAAGGATAAGAGCTTTAAAAACATATGGGAGATGATGTTTTCTATTAGTTGCTGAATACCATATATTAAATTCCCGGTAATATTCAATGGCATAATCCAGTATTGCAAAAGCCATTTTATGAATAGCCTCTTGCTTATTGTCTCCATTTTCAATTAAATCTATTTCGTCAAGTGATATTGTAATAGAACCATTCTCTTCAGAAATTAACTCAGCATGAAATGTGTATTGTTCCAACAAACTCTCGATGACATTAATATCAGAAAGCAGCATGCGGTCTCTGGTTCTTTTAATAAATGCAGGCTTTTCACGTATAACTGAATCGACAACCGAACTCCATTCGTTACGAACTTGTGTTGAACTCATATCAAACATTATTAACACATCCTTTCATGCTTAAACATAACACAAAACGTACACTGTGTCAACAGTGTACATATACTCATCGTGGTAAACAGTGATATCCGTTCCACCTGGGTGAGGTCCAGTTTCTTTTTGATTGATCGTACAATATTCTGAAGTCGTTATGAGTAAATTCAAAAACACCGTCTAAAAAAATTCTTGGAGCATCGCCTAAAAACTCTGCTTGTCTTAAATTCTGGCATCCATAAAATGCTAATCTCCCGACATATATAAGGCTTCCCGGGAATAATACTTGAGTTATATTATCACAGAAAGCAAATGCTGTATTTCCAATATGCGTGACACCTTCAGGAATAACAACGTGACCGGAAATGCCGCTCTCATTAAATGCATCGATTCCAATAATTTCCAGACTGTCCGGCAATGTTAATGATCCGTCAAAACCTTTAAAATTCGTAAAGTCAAAACCTACAATTTCAAATCTATTGCCATCTTCATCCATGTGACCAATTGATGTAACTGTCAGACCATCAATTTCATCAGGTATAACTAAGTCTCCATAAGCCTCACCAACAAAACCTCTAACCGAACAAGTCCCGTCACCGTTATCTACGTATGCAAATCCGGATGTTGGAGAAGGCATAAAATCCTGTGTCCAAACTGATTGATTAAACAAAAATTTATCATTTCTAAAGAAATCATATATAGCCAGACGATATTGATACTCCGTCCAAGCTTCAGTAATATCCGTCTGAGACCACCAGGCATAACCATCCATATAGTTATCATAGGCTTCGTCCCAAGATGTAAATGTGCTTCGAAGAAGCAATATTGCCGATTCCATAAGAAGATAAGCTTCATCAAGTTCTATTATTTCCGAAATGTAAGCCCATCCTGCAAGATGGATCACACGAAACCAGTCCCAGGCTTTTATCTGTTTATCACCCCATCCGTCACCAATGATTTTAGTAAGACCCCACATATATTTTTCAAATTCATCTGATTCTTCCAGAAGCATATCAAATTCATCGTCAGACATAAAAGAAATCACATCATAGTGCATTAAAAAGTAATCATTGATTCCGCCATTTATCAGTCCCTCTACCGACTCCAGCAAGCCATCGCGATTGCGGATACCCCAGGCTGAAGACAGTGTCTCCCTTGCATCTCTAGCACTTTCCCCGGACATTTCGTACATACCAAACTTGTATGGATTTCGTCCGTAACTAACAACTGATAAGATCACAGAACAACCTATTGCCCACGCTTCGATTTCTTCAGGTGTCAGTGAAAGGGTTGTAATTATAGGGATGGGTGTCGTTACCGGAGGCGGTATTGGTGTAAGTGCCGGTGTTGGATCAGCCTTAACAGTCGGTGATTCCGGCACTACTTTTTTCTTTTCTTCATCTTGTGATGGCAGATGGGTTGCATCATCGTTTGTTCCTGATAATGCACAACCACTAATCATGTTAAACAAGATAGTAAGTGCTAAAACTATCAATATGATCCTTTTCATAATAACTCCATATCTAAATAATATTCGTGCTTAGAAATATGGGACAAGGGACGGAGTCCTGTCACACCTGTAAACTACAAACTGGCCAGTACCTCATCCCGCTCTGCTTCATCACCGCTCTCTATTGCCACCAGTACCTGCGCATGCCGCTCTTTATTCAACTTATACCTTGTGCATACCAAAATACCAAACGACATAAACACCAGCGGTGCAAATGCCATCAGCAGAACGATCGCCATTTGTGCGGAATACGGCTGTTCCAACACCATATCAACACTGCTTATATCCCGCTCGATAAAACCTGCTAAGCCAATAATACCCATTACGAACGCCAAGCCAATCGCTTGCGAGATTTTATTTACGAAATTCGCAATACCGGAAAACGCTCCCGCAACACGTGCACCAAACTGCAGATGCCCGACATCGACAACATCACCGAAAATCGCATGTGGTATCAACCCCGGACCACTGATGCCAAAGCCCATCACAGCAGCTAAAACATAAAGATAAACCGGACTGGTGTCAGGTGGAAGCAACAGCAACATCGGTGCACTTATGATCCAAATAGCAGAACCGAGGATATAAACCGCAGTCTTGCTGAACTTCTTAATAATAACCATATAAACAGGCAACGCAACGATCTGCATACTGAACATGATTGCAGCACCGATCATGCCAACGATATTGCTCTCACCTCTCGCTGTCGTTTCAGCACAAAAGTAAAAATCCACATAAAAGAAAAACAAAGCGCTCATTATAGCCATAGTCATCTGGCAGCATAAAAACAGCCATAAGTACTGCCTGAAGGATTTCACCTTAAAGGGACGTAAAAAATCCTTGATAATAAAGGGCTCAGCCTTCTTAGGAGCAGGCAATCCTTCCTTAGCAAACAACCCTGTGATCGCAACACAAACAGCAAAAAGAACACCAAAAGTCAAACTCATTACAATATAACCGTCAGTGCCGGGAAACGCATCGACAATAATACCCGGAACAGCAACACATATGATAGATGAAAAAATCGAAAACCCAAGCCGCACCGTCGTCATACGTGCGCGTTCGGTGTAGTCGTCTGTCATCTCACTGGATAAGGAAAAATAAGGGATCATTATGGTCGTTTGCACCGCAGTGAAGAAAATATATGAAATCAAAACAGTCAGGAATCGCATTGTTGTGTCCGGATTTGTATAAGGGTAAAACGCCAAAAACAACGAAACAACAATGAGAGGCGCGGAAATCAATAACCCGCCGCGTCGCGTCCCGAACCGTACTCTCATTTTATCAGAAAGAAAACCCATGATCGGGTCCGTAACAGCATCAAATAAACCTACCGCCATCATGATGATACCAGCCGTTCGTGCAGGTAAACCAACAGCTAACGCAACATATCCGGGATAAAGAAAATTGGTGATATTAAAAGAACCGCCTCCAAAAATATCCCCGGAAGCAAAAGCCAAAATCCTGCCGCGTGATAATTTATGTGTTTTTTCCATCAGCACTCCTACTACCCTCTATCCAAAAGAGGATGCCGTAAATGTGGTGGGTATTTGCCACAGTCTATCATCATATTAGTTTGAAAACAAGAAAAAGTATGGTAGAATACCCTCGTTGCCTTGTCATCAAGGTGTCATCGAAGGAGAAAAATGAATGAAAATGTTTGAAGCAGAGCTGGCACTGGATAAAAAAATGAAAGCCGTTATGGAAGATTATGGGCGCGAGGTTACCGGTAAAAAACACCGTATCCTATGCAAATGTGAAACAAAAGAAGAAGCAGAGCAAATGTTCAAAAAAATAGCTCTGGTCGGGCAATGGGATATGCGAGACTGCTGCAGCGAAGTCCGCGATCAAAAGGGTATGGAGATACTCCGCGACACAGACCTTGCAGTTTGTGTCAACGGAGACAATTTCCTCAATCACGATGAGATCCGCGCTGCTTTACTTAGATAGAAAATTGAACAGTATTTACAGCAGCATTACCAGATAAAACGCAAGCAACATCTGTCCTGCAAAGTAAATGACCCTGTTTAATGCCAGAAAAACAAATTTATCTTTATAATATGCCCAGAGACCAAGAAACAGGTCGGATAAAAAGAAGAACAAACCGCCTAATGACACCATCAATATAAATGTTGCCGGATTTGGGATCGTAAAATACAATGAAATCGCCTTTGATGCCATAAACACGACTAAAACCGTGTATATAGCAAGTTGAGTCTTTTCAGGTCCCATTTTCCACTTCCCTATAAGTTGGAAAGCGAGTAAAATACCGACTAACAAAGCAAATATCACAAACTCATAGAACGTAATTGCATAAATTAAATAAAATGAAGCGATCAGGCAAATATGCATCAGACCGAAGAAAAAAATTCCGGTACGGTATTTTTTCAAGTCGGTCTTTATGTATTGCAGGAAAAAGTCAGCCGGAACAGCGCAAACTAACCCGAGAGCAAAGATATAAAAAACATAGTTGTTCAACAAAACTGCCGAATAAACGCAAATACCTGCCGCATAAGCTGACAGTATCACCTTCATAATTGTGGCAGGCCAAAATTTCTCTTTCTTCTCAAGAACACAATAATAAGCAAGTAAAGCTGCATAGATCGAAACAATAATAATGATCGCGACCAAAGACATAGGCAAAGACCTCCATCATACTATATTTAATTTACCGTAAGATTGTACTTTTATCCCAGAGTCAAGTACCATTTTTATTCTATCACATTCAACATGCAAAAGACACGGGGTTGTATAAATATTATCAATATTTACCCCGTGTCTTGCTATTTTATTTTATCCTACATTCGAAAGTGCCGGTTATCCTTAGTATTTCCCAAATCCACCGCTGTCATCCGAGAAATCAAATCCGGAAGGTTCATTAAAACTTTGTTGCTTTGGTGAAGGTCTATTAGCCGATGGCAGAGCAGAAACTCTTGAAGCACTGTCTCTAAGCTTAAACTGTGTGATCAATCTCTGCAGCATGTCAGACTGTCCGCTCATTTCCTCTGATGCGGCAGCACTTTCTTCCGCTGTTGCACTGTTTTGTTGAACAACCTGTGCGACCTGATCTATACCAACGTTTATCTGAGAGATACCTTGGGATTGAGTTTCTGAAGACTCGGCTATTTCGATAACAAGCTGGTTAGACTCTGTGATTCCACTTAGGATCTCGTTAAGGCTCGAAGCTGTCTCACCGGCGATCGTGGAACCAAGCTCGGCTTTGGTCATTGAGTTCTGGATCATTTCGCCGGTTTCTTTAGCTGCCTCTGCACTCTTTGATGCGAGATTTCGAACTTCTTCAGCCACAACTGCGAAACCTTTACCGTGAACACCTGCACGAGCTGCTTCTACAGCCGCGTTTAGTGCAAGTATATTTGTCTGGAACGCTATGTCATCGATAGTCTTGATGATTTTGCTTATGGACCTGCTGGCGTCATTGATATCAGAGACAGCATTGATCATATCGTCCATTTGACGTCTTCCTTTTTCAGCGCTTTCCCTGATAGACTCTGACAATTTTGCAGTCCTGCCGGCTGTCTCTGCATTCTCTTTTGTTCTTTCGGCGATCTCGCTGATCGATGCGGAAAGTTGTTCAACAGAAGCTGCCTGCTCTGTAGAGCCCTGCGCAAGTGATTGAGCTCCGTCAGCTATTTGCTTGGAACCGGTAGAAACCTGTGATGAGGACGATTGGATTTCAGCAAATATATTATTTAGATTATCGAGCATATGATTTAATGATTTTGCGATAGTGTCACTATCGGAGAGCATTTCGACCTGGACAGTCAAATCACCGTCTGCAATTATATCAAGCTCATGAGCGCTTTCTTCAACATGCTCAATAAAGTGCAGACATCCGCCGACAACTTTTCCGATTTCGTCCTTAGACTCTGAATAGAGCTGCATTTTCTGCTTTTCATTTGGTGGAATGATCACATTACCGGTCGTACCCGCTTTGATCATAAATTCTGAAAGATCGATAAGCGGTCTGGTTATTTTATTAATGATTATAAGTACGATAATCACTGCAATAATAAGACCCGCAACACCAATAATGATACCGTTGCGTATCATAGCAGATGTGGTTGCTGTCAATGATGCTCTGGAGATACCGACAAAGATCGTAGCAAACGGCTCTCCGTTAACATTCAACAACGGTCTGTAGATTGCAGAAAACGGAACACCCAAAACGCTTGCGGTACCGGTAAACTGTGTCCTCTCAGTTGTGATCCTCTGATAAACCTCTGCCGACATCTTTGTACCGACAATACGCTGACCGTCCTGCATAACAGTTGTGTGTATCCTCTCATCCGCGTCAAACAGAGTGATCTCTGCATTGAGAAGCTGTTTCAACTCATCAACAACCGAGTCTTGGTCCAGCCTGATGCCCGCTGAAACAACACCTAAAATACTTCCGTCAGGACCAACTATAGGTGCACCTGTGTGACACGTGACCCGTAAAGCACCGCCTGCACCAAATGATGTTGTTGTCATGCCCTTGAGCGCATCAGCTATACTACGGACTCCCGATATATCATTACCAAAATTAGAAGGATCGGCAGTTCGTGCAAGAGCAATACCATCATGGTCAGCTATAGTAATGTAGGTTATCTGGAACTTATCGACATATGGTCTCAGAAAAGCAATGATCTCTGCGGCATCACGACCTTCTACGACTCTGATAAAATCAGAGTTAGATGCCAAGGTCAGAGCTGCCACATATGTGGATTGTTCAGAATTTTTCAAGTAGTCATTCAAACTGCTTGAAAGCATCGACAGCTTGGTTTCAATCGTCTCCTCGTTAAAGTCTGTGAATTCGATGCTGGTGTAGATGACAAGGACTGCTACCAAAACAACAAGGATTGCGACGACCGGGATAAGGATTTTGTTTCTGAGTGAGTTAAACATAATAAAAGACACCTTCCTTTAATAATATTTGGGAAATTGCCATACATTGCACTCTATTTATTTAAAGAAAAGCATAACAGCTTTCCGGATTTCATAAAATGTGGCGGAGGAGGAGGGATTCGAACCCCCGTGGGCTTGCACCCAAACGGTTTTCAAGACCGCCGCGTTATGACCTCTTCGCTACTCCTCCATGGATCATTCTTAATTAAATTCGTATTGGTTCAATACGAGCCATTCTAGAACATCAAGGGCAAATTATCAAGTAAAATATATAAAACGGTTATTTGCCCCGGGAAATTTTCAAGAAAAATATATAAACATGGGTAATAGCCCCCAAAAAATCTACATGTTTAACTGTTATAACACATTTTGATTGCTTTTTCCCATATTTAACATATATTTAACAATAATAATGCTATTTTATTTGTATTAACAGACATAAAACCTATTTATCTGCCACCATAAGCGTCACTGTTGACGAAATTCATATGATCATTATAGTTTGTGAAGAAGTTATGTGTACCATTTCTGTTTAGTGCATAGAAGAATTCATTAGTTTCTTCGGGGAACAAAGCTGCTCTTATAGAGTGTATACCGGGGTTAGCTATCGGACCCGGGGGTAAACCCTCGTGAATATATGTGTTGAAAGGACTGTCGATCTGCGTTGAAAACGGGATCCCTGTTCCGGCTCTTGCATAATCGATCGTAGCGTCGATCTGGAGCATAGGGAAGTTTGGACTGTTTAGACGGTTGTATATTACGGCAGCTATACGCGGACGCTCATCATCATCACCGGCTTCACGTTCAATAAGTGAAGCAATAATAATGATTTCACGTATGGTCAACTCCATATCAGCTACCCGTTCAATATACTCCTCGGTAAATCTTCTGTTAAACTCCCGCAGCATTCTCAAAATAGCCTGCTGAGGTGTGGAATCAAGAAAGAAATTATATGTATCGGGAAAAAGAAAACCTTCCAGTCTGAGTCTGTTCCCGAGCGTGCTTTCATCAAGGAAATGGAAATTGAACTCATGATTTGTTGCAGCTTCCCATAGATCCTCTGTCGAACATACTCCTTCAGCCTCCAGTAAAGAGAATATCTGTGCTAATGTAAAACCCTCCGGAATTGTTACAGTCGTCTCAACGCGTGTACCCGCTCGTGCCGTCATACCCTGGACAAGAGCACGATAATCGTAGTTCTTATTAAGTATATATGATCCTTCGGAAATCTTATCCATAGCATTCGAATAGTCTGCATAGAGGATAAACAAGGCTCTATGCCTGATAAGCCCTGCCTCATAAAGCATATCGGTGATACTATCCAATGTAAAGCCGTATGGGACCTGTACATTGACCTGCTCATCTTCCGATGCGAAACCAAGTACATCGACGGTTGCCATCCACGCTAAAGACGCAAGAACTATACTTGTGCATATAATAAAAACTGCCAGAAGCATACCGCCGATAAGACCGGTTCTTTTCTCGCGACGCCATCGGATCGGTTTATCCTCGGGAACATCTCTGTATGCACTCTCAAAATCAAACTTTATTTTAAAATCCGGCGAACCGATATCCAGGTCTTTATTAGCTTCACTCGATCTTACCATTTTTCCGCCGGGCAAAAATTTGAAAGATTGAACCTTCCTTGGAAATCTGCCGGTGCCGGTTGGTACAATAGATGTAAATGATGAAGAATCAGGCTCTTCTATTGGGGAAGCAGATTCGGAGCTTTTTCTTCGTGAAGAGAAGATGTGTGTTCTACCGGTTCGGGACGAACCTGTTCGGGATGAACCTGTCCGTGATGAACTTGGATGCGAAGATGATCCGGCAGCAGATGCTCTGCCGGCAGATATTTTGGAAGACGCACGCTTACCGGCAGGTGCTGTAAGATCGTTGTCTTGCCTCGTTATAGGAATACCGTATTTATCTGCTTCTGACGGTCTTACAGAAACAGAATCTCTTATAGGATTAGATTGTATAGGAAAAGGTCTCTCAGAAGTCGGCGCAGGCGGAAGATTACTATCATCAACAATCCGTAACGCATCCTCAAGACTCTTTATTTTATCGCGATCACTAGGCATAACCTTGCCTGACCTTTCTGCTAATTGAATAAATTATTGTAAATCTCCAGGGAGATTGGTAAACCTGCTAACTGAAAACTCGTTTGTAGATCTCATTGTGGATATCTTTTTTATCACGTTCTACACCATCACATACACACTTTATCCTGTGCCAGCCATACAGCTCCGCGGCTTGTTTACCGCTTTTAACGCTGTTGCTTAAATAAACCATGTCGTTTTCGTGGATATCAGCATTGGTTGCTGTTTCGGTTTCCCGCTGCCTGAGACGCATTTCTGCTATCTCAACTTCGATATCCATATAGATCACCAAATCCGGCGCCGGCAAGCCGATAAGATTGAACTCATAATCATACAGCCACTTAAAAAAATGCTCGCGGTTTTCTGCTGCAACCTTCGCACCCTGGTGAAGCGCATTGCTGGTTGTGTATCTGTCAGTCAGTATCAGACCGCCGTCCTCGTAATACTCTCGCCAGTCCTGAACAAAGGAAGCATATCTGTCTACAGCGTAAAAAGATGAGGCGGCATATGCATTGACGGAGTCCGGGTTAGTTCCGAAATCACCGCCGAGATACATTTTTATAAGTGCTGATGACGGTTCATTGTAACGCGGAAAAACAAGACGTTTGAAATGACGATCCTCACTCAAAAGCCGCTCACACATCATCTCAAACTGTGTAGATTTTCCACTCCCGTCAATACCTTCAAATACGATCAGCTTACCCACTATATCTAACTCCTAAGACGAATAAATACTTAAAATGTTCCGCTTGCAGTGACCTGAAACGCAGAGTTATCGCTTGTCAAACCATCTTGCTGCATAAGATTCTCGAGCACATTGATATCAGCGGCGATATCGATAGCGTCAGACTTAAAGAGCTGATCAAGTTGCTGTTCAAATCCTGTCGACAATGTATCAAGAATGTCGCTGATGCTTTTTTTAGTACTCATTATATTCTCACCCTTAACACCCTGCTTTTCCAAAGTCGCGTAGGAACGCACAAGCTTAAGAGTTGTTGGCAGATAATAACTCATAAACCGCCTCAGTTGCGGTTGCTTTTCCGGATTATCCTCTACGATCTTGAAAATCTTTCCGGTCAGCTCTTCAAGCCTTGAAACCTTGTTCGAAATTGTTTCGTCTTTAATTAAAGAATTTACCTCACTCAATTCCGCAAGGCTGGCTGCATATTGACTGGTTGGCACATCGCTTGAATCATTAATTTGCAAAATATCATCCTGAAGACCCTTGATCTCCATACGCAGCTTATGTGCAGCATCAGATGATAAGACAAGACACTCAAGCTCAAAATCGATGTATGCACCGGGTTCAAGGTAACCACTGTTGATCATAGCCTGCAGATCACGAGTGACAACTTTTTGCGATTTACCGGACACCTGCATGATATCGGATATCGGTATTATCTCACGCTCACCGATGAAAGCATTATAATTCTTATACCGGCTGAACCTATGCGAAACAATATTCCTCGAAAAGAAAGAAACACCACCACCAAGTAAATAGAGCACACCGAATATCAACGGGGTCACTTCAGACATCCCACCGGTAAGCCACCCTATCAGGTTGACAATACCGAAAACTCCCATTGCAATTGAAGCAAGTAAAAGCAATGTAGACAAACCTCTGCCGGTCTTCTTTTCAAGGCGGCTGCGTTTTTTCTTCTTATTGGCATCCTTAGCCTTACCATCAGAAAAAACACCACACTTAATAAGCAGCCAAATCCAACCTACCGGCGGCACCACAAACATAAGGATAAGAATAATGACCCAAGTGATAATATCACCAGTCTTATCATTATCATTTACATTATTTTTATTGCTCATAACTCTTACCCCATCAGAAATTGCATACAGAACAGTATACCAGATTTTTGTATGATTGTGAAGTATTATGTGGTACAATACAATCCTTATTCTTTTGGAAAGGATTGAAGCTCTATGTCAAAGGGAATAATCATAGGAGCGTCCATCG
>Ga0123356_10005899_pt1 | contig 12432 bp, 13 predicted proteins | sample TergutEmb28metaG_2_FD_92546 | JGI IMG/M metagenome (GOLD analysis project Ga0123356, IMG submission 92546) | Embiratermes neotenicus P3 segment gut microbial communities from Petit-Saut dam, French Guiana - Emb289 P3 | ecosystem: Host-associated > Arthropoda: Insects > Digestive system > Gut ... | reverse complement strand
CAAATCTTTTTCTTTTACGAAAATAAATTGCTCACCCTCTGCCAAACCTTGCGCGTAAAGCTCTGACATTCCTTGAAGCGCATCATTATCAAGAATTATTGGAATACTGTTACCGTTTATGATTACGTTTTCTGCGAATTCTTTAGTCTCGAAAAAAACATTATCTATATCAGCGGCAACCGCATCCTTAAAATCCATTAGTCTTGCGCCTTATCAATCAATGCCTGAATTTCACCATCAGTCATTGCATCAGTTACTTCAAGACCGAGTTCTTGCGCTTGTGCGATTAACTTGTCCTTTTCATTATCAGAATCAAGAATATGATCAGGATTAGTTTCCTTTTCCTTTTTTGGCTTTTTACCTTTAGGTTTTTCTGTAGGTTTTTCATTGCCAACAACAGTAAGCCAATGCTGGGCAAGCCCTCGCCGTATTTCAGTTTCTGTCAATCCTTCAATGATATCGCCTTTTTCATACTGCTGTCCGTTTTTTCTGACAATACAGCGTGCAATATATACTCTTCCCATGAGTTGCTCCTTACATTACAGTGGCAGAAAGCCACGAATTGATATTTGATGGAACAGGAACAGCTCTTGAAGTTACTAAAATTTCACTGGTTGCCGCTCTGTCGTCATGCCATTCTTCCCTGATAAACTCACCGGAAACGGATTTAAACTGTCCATTTTCCATGTAGTCAATCGCGCCGTAAGCATAGCGGTTGCGTTTCGCTTGCGGAGTAACAAGTATCAGAGAACCTGCAGGCAGATGTCTTTTCATCGTGCCTGAGATATCATCGTAATATTCGCTTTCTTGTGTATAGAAATCTATGAACGGATCACGAGCTTTACCCATGTAAGCAGGAGCGCCGTATTCGATTTCTTCTACTGGAGCGATTTCGCCTTTTTCAATCCGTCGGTTGTCAAGCTGCTTGATCCACTTTTCATTTTCTTCAAACAAACTCCAAACCTCAGGCGACATAATAACTTCGGTCGGTCTAAAGCCGAGACGTTTAAGATTACTGATCCAGCGTTTTAAAAATCCCTGTGGATTATCCTTAAAATTTGCGATGTCACTACCCAGAAGAATGATTCTGTTTGGCAAGTTGTAATCGATTTCACGATCAACACCATAACCGATAACATCAATTACACCTTCCATGATGAATTTCGCTGTAAGGATTTCACGTAAATCAGAAACGGCTTCGACACACTCGACATCATCTTCAAACCTGAGTCTTGCAGCTCTTTCCTGCAAGGTTTTGAACATGCTGACCGGCATTGAACCATAAGGTTCTCCGGGCTGGCGGCTCTTCATATCTTCAAGACCAAGAACTTTTCTGTGCTGATAACGGGGAGTTTCAATTTTCGCCGTTTTATATTTTCCGCGTTCTGTGGCAGGAACGGTTAAACCGTCACCGACAAAGTGTGCTAATGGCGCGCCTTTTGTCAGATAATCCCACTCGACTTCTGCAGTTGGTAAAAATTCAGGGATACTTCCCATAAAATATTTACTGAAAAACTGCGATTTAGGCAGGATTGTTTCAATGGGAGCAATTTGTGTCCTCTGTGCCCCATTGCTGGTAGTTGTATTGATTCCTTGAGTACCCATTTATTCCTCCTTATCCCAATGGATATGTTTCTACAGGCGGATATTTCTTGCTCGCCTCGATGTGGATCTGCCTTCCCCAAGCGTCCATAACGGCAAGAGGGGATAATGATGCGGTATCATCGTCTAACGCATCCTGTAAGGCTTCATTAAGTTTGTTTTGGTTAAATTCTCCGCCGATTCCAACAACGGCATTTGCAGCTTCTGTTGTTTCATTGACATCAATGTCATGCAACAAAATTGCTCTGATGTTTGTCGCGGATACTTTAAAATTAACTCCGTCCGTACTGGTAAGCGGAGTACCACGTTTTACTACGCCATCGTTTTCAACGTCTGCCGCAGTTAATTTTACCGGCCTTGTAGGGCGTGGTATTAATGTACCGTTGTACAAGTCATCGGTTTCTGATTGCGATATTTCCGGATGAAATAAATTACGCTTTGCCATCTTCTTTTCCTCCCCTCTGTTTGTTGTATTCTGCGGCATATTTATCGTATGCCGATTGGAATATGCTCTTAGGCGAATCAGCATGTTTTGCGCCGCGTACGGCGGTTACATTACTTGCCTTTAAGTCCTTTTGTAATGCTGCGCTAAATGCGGCAGCGCCAGCACTTCCACCTTTGCCTTGAGCCATTGCTTTGAAAACATTACGGCTTATTGTTTCCACTGATGTGCCAGACTTCTTTGCTGCTAAAATCATTTCTGTCAACGCAGGAGCAGCAGCAGCCATTTCGTCTAAAGCAGCTTGACGATTACGTTCCGCTTGAATGCCTGCGCGATAAGCAGCTTTAATTTCTGCTGATGCGCCAACAGGAACAGCTTCAGGAGCAGCCGCGGCAAAGGGTTCTATAAATTGCGTGTTACAAATGGAACAGGTTAGCGCGTAACCTTCTGTGCCTGTTTCTTCATCTGTTGCTGTTTCTGCGGTTTCAGTGTCGTAATCAACCTGTTCTCCGCAATTTGGGCAAGCTGCTTGAGCAGCTTCTGCGGTAGGCTTATCATCAGTTCCAGACTTTGTCGGTTCTTGTGTACCACCAAGCGGTACTGACGGATTAGCTACCTGACCGTCTCCGCCGTCTGAATTTACATCAGTATCCCAGACAAAATCATTTCCACAATGCGGACAGTTAATGGTATAAATTGCTGTTTGAACATTGCCAGGCATTAGTCTTGCCAACATTGCTGTTGGTTTTTTGTCATTGTTTGCCTCTTTGTCTTTTTGCGATTCTGTTTGTGATTCTACCTGCTGTGCGCCGCCTGCAAATATTTCTCCCGTATCAGGATTCATATTTACAGCGCCACTACAGCTCGGGCATACCATTTCGACAAAAACAATTTCCGCTTTTGGTTTTACTTTGGCAGCCGGCTTGTTTTTCTTTTTTCCCTTACTGAAAAACTTAAAAGCCATAACATTACCTCCACTCCTTGAATTTATTATTCCGGCAGTTTTCTCGGCTGCCATGTCATACGCTGAAAAATCTATTCTATGTCCGCGATAATTAAAAACTCCCGGACTAATGCAAGCTGCAACTTCTAATGGCATTTTGTTTATAGGTGTATAACCGTCTGCAAGCCCAAAAGCGATTGCTTCATCTGCTGTAAGCCATGTGCCATTTTTATTTTCGCCATCAAGAAGAGCAATAATTTCTTCTCGTGTTTTGCCACTTTTGTTCATAAACGGAACGATATATGCCTCTTTGAGCTTAACCATTTCATCTAATGCTTCGCGGACATCGTGTTCGTTTCCCCATGCACCTGTCATCATGTTGTGATAAAACATCATGTCTGATTTCGACATATAAACTCTGTCACCAGCACATGCAATAACTGTCGCAGCAGATGCAGCAATACCTTCAATGTACACTGTTACCTGTTCCGGGCGGCTATGTAATATGTTGTATATTGCCAAACCAGCAAACATATCTCCGCCGCTTGAAAAAATATGACATTCAATTTCACTGATTGCGCCAAGAGCTTTTAAATCATTTACAAGACCTAACGGTGTTACTTCATCTCCCCAAAATTCTAAAGAGCTTATTTCGCCATAAATATCAATTCTTCCGGCAGACTTACCGTTTTCAGTACGTATTTTTTTAATCGTGTAAAATTTACCCATTCTATTTTCCTCCTGCGTTATCAATTGCTTTTGCTGTGTTTGTCATTGCCTCTGCTGCCGCCACATTTAAACCAGCTTCTTTTGCCGCAGCAATTTCACGCCCACGTTCTTGTATGTTTTCGTAATAGTTACCGCCAGTAAGTTCGCTTGTCGCTTCGCTTGCTGTTACATATGCTAAAGCCTGCATCTTTTCATAATTTGCAGCACTTCTACCCAAATCAATATGAGGCATTCCAGGACCATTCCATTTTGCTCTTGTATAAGCACGTCTAATTAATGGATTGTCAAAATATCCCGGCGCATGTATCCAACCTTTCAGTACCGCTTCATCAAATAACGTTTCATAAACAGGCTGACAAAAATCACGTACAACACCAGAGCGTTCTACTTTAAAATTACTTTTTGCGTTATTATTTGCTGCCTGGCTTGCGCTAAAAGACGCCTGATATAATTGCACTAACAATTCATAAGGAACTCCGACTGACGGTCCAATCATTTGCTGAATTGTTTTTACAAAAGGATCAAAGGATGATGTCGGACGGCTCGGGTTTACTGTTTCTATACCTTCACCAGGTCTGGCGTATTGGACTATTCCATTTCCAAGAGCTATCAGGTTATCATCATCACCAGTTAATTGCTGTCCTTCTTCTCCGCCTAATTCATCCATTTCGCCAGCAGAGGCATCTGGATTTTCAGAAGTTATTACTAATGTGAATAACGCTTGAATCTGTGCTGCTATTGCTTCGGCTTTAATATAACGATCAAGCGTTAATGCCAATTCAATTACTGGAGCTATTAAAGGAATACCACGGCGTTGTCCCGGACGTTCTGATTTCATTAGATGTAAAACATTGGGTAATCCTGTTTCAGCACCGTATGCAGGAATAAATATCCATCGCGGATAATTAATGTCATGGTATCTATATGTATTCGGTCGGCGCTTTGCCAAAGGATGCCCTGTATAAAACCAGTAGCCGACTACGTTTCCCCATTGTGAAAGTTCTACTCCGCCATATATATCGTTACCTAAACTTTCATGCTCTAATCTTTCCATCGCATCAGGATCAGCGCAACAATCTGCTTCTATGACTTGTATCTTTAAATCAAACAATGCGTTACGGCGTTGAAAGCGCGGCATTGTTACAAATACATCGCCCGATTCAAGCTGCGCACGATATGCAAGTCTTGTTAGTTCATAAAAATTATCACGGTGATATACGTCACACGATGTTGATTCTGCAAATGTTTCCCATACTCTTAAAACGTCAGCTTTCCATTTTTTCACATCTTCCGGAGACATACCCAAATAATCAGTATCAGGAGTTGGTTCTGGCCGTAATCCGTCACCAATAACATTAGTAGTTAATGTTTTATATAGTCCCGCAATAATCGGCGCTTCCATTGAGAGCTGTCTGCTTCGCTGACGAATGATTGGAAGATTGGCAACAATATCGTCATCAGGCGATCCGCCTGACCAATTCCAACCTTTAAAAACAGGTTTAGTTATTGATGCCGCTGCGTGCGAATATCCAGACGCAAGAATTCTATTGGTTGTTTTCGGGTATGGTTTACCGTACTGGTCAACTAAAACAGTTTTTTTCACTCGTTCCTCATCCCATTGGAATTACACGTTTGAATCTGCCACTGCCTCCGGATAATGCTGCGATCAGATCCTCTAACATATCTTTTCGTTTATACAACGCTGCTAAATCAGCTCTTGTTAAACTGCGTGTACCGATTCGGTATGATTGCGCGCCGCTTAATATCGTGGTTATTGCTGTATCAATCTGCGCAAGTTCGGCTTTTGCTTTTGCCAATTTCTCTGCGTTCCGAATTCTTTTCAATTTGATCCCCTCAGGCAATAAAAAAAGCCCGCAGGGACTGAAAGAGGATACACCTCTTCCAGTCTCTACGGGCTTCCGCGTTTTCGGTTAGCCTAAATATATTATTATCTTGATTATATGGTTATAAGGCTTAGAAATGTCAAGTCTTTATTTTTGTTCTTATAACTTTAGCAGTTTGCGGTTTTTTCTCTTCTTCTTCCCAAATACGGTTATTAACACTTAAATCAAGTTTATTTGAGTTTGCAGAAATATTAATTGTAACGCTGCCATAGCCAACGCCTCTTGCAACTTCCCTGATTTTTTCTAAATGCCTGTCTGTTAATTCCATACATTCTCCCAAATGCTTATAAATTAATTCCCTGTTCTCTAGCACGTTTATTTTTACTAACCTGCGTTTTTTTCTTCACAGGCGTAACAATAATATTTTCAACGCTTCCGTTTTTACCTTGCTGGACTGGAGCAAGCCAGGGCGCCGTCAAATAAATACGCTTTAACATTATATCGTCCTTAGATGACATAATTCTTAAGGCCGCTCTTGCATAAACTCTACAGTCAAAACTTTCATTACGTTTCCCTGCAGGTAAAACCCATTCGTACTGTATAAATCCTTTTTTATCTTTCTTTATGATCTTTTTTTCTGCTGTCAGCATTTCAAAGTAACTTGTATCATAACCATTAATTGGGATTCCGTCATTATCTTTCGGGAAGTGGCAGTATCCGGCGCCTTCCTTTCCAACTTTTAACCATGATACTATTTCAGATTTTATACTATCGACGCCTAAAATAAATAAACCCTTTTCTTTTGCATGTTTAGAAGGTCTTGTCAAAGGAATTTTATCACCACCCTGACCTTTAATCGGATAAACTCCGCGTGTTTTTCTTGCTCTGCAATAATTATATGTCTGCGTAGTCGCATGGCCGCCTGTATCAACTGCCACACGGCTTATTCTTATACGTTTTCCATTTCCATACGACCAAACACGAGATAATAAATCATCAATTCGATTCCAGATTTCATTTTGCCGAGGATCTCCGAATATTTCTCCGTATTCAATTCCCCATGATTCATAACCCATACCCCAACCGACAACTTCATAAGCAAATCTGTTATCTTGCACGTCTAAACCCATTGTTAAAATACAAACGCCGTCAGGTAATGACGAATTATAAACTTCTCGTCTTGTTTCCAATACATGAGATTCCAAAACCTCTCCGCGTTCTTCCCATGTTTCTGCCAATATCGTATTTATAAATGTTATAAGCTTTGAATGATCACCCGCTTTTGACAGCCTTTGAGCTTCAGCCCATCTTGTAATTAATTCCTCCCAGGGAATTTGAGAATCAAGTGCGTTCACATGAAAACCTCTCACTTCGTGTTCCGGATTTTCCGCTATCCATTTCCCTCCGCCTTTTAACCATTCCCCTTTAGTATATAGCTCTTCACAATGGGGGCAAGACATTTTTATTGTTTCAAAATTTAATCTGCGCCAAGAGAATTGTGACCATTCTCCGCAATGCGGACATTTATGACACCAGCGCTCTCGTGTAGATTCATTATACTCTGATATAATTCTGCTCTTGCCTTCAACTGTTGGAGTAGATGCCAATACTACTTTCCTGTTTGGAAATGCGTTTGTTCTTGCTACTGCAAGTTCAACAGGATCGCCTTGCCCTGCAAGATTACGCGGTGCTTCATCTACTTCATCAAATAATAATATTCTTATTGGTCGAGATTTTAATGACGGTGCGCTGTTGGCGCCGGCAATAACTATATAACCGCCCGGGAATGATTTTTCTAATACTTTATTTTCTGAACTTCTTGATTTTTCTGTTGCAATTTTATTACGCAGGCATGGCGTATCTCTTAACATAGGGGTTAATCTTTTTCCAGAAAATGTTTCTCCCAATTTTATTGTAGGCTGCACAACCATAATCGGGCATGGATCATGCGTTATGTAATAACCAATAGGATTTAATATGCCGCAATTTGTTTTTGCCATCTGTGCGCCGGTAACGATTACAACTTTTTCAACTTTTAAATCGCTTATCGCATCCATTATCTCTACTGTGAAGGGAACTCTGTCAGAGAACCACGGTCCCGGCGCAGAAGCTTCCTCACTCGATACAACACGTTCTTTTTCTGCCCATTCTGCTATTGTCAGTTTTGGCGGAGGTCGAAGAACATTAATTAACCGAGTGCAAAGAGTTTTTGTTTTTGGAAGCATTACGTTATTCCGAATATGCGCCTTCTTCATCTGCCAGTAATTTTTCTATATCTACTTTTACCAGTTCATTCAACGCTCGGCATATTCGCTCGTTAATTATTTCCGCAATTTCATTGACATTCTTTTTTTCCCGTATCAATGGTGCAACGCCCAACGGTATAGCAAGCAGATTTATTCTTAACCTCGTCAGCGCGGCACCCATTACTCGTTCAATATCTGCGCTTTGGTGCAGGTTATTCTCTATTTCAGCAAGTTCTAATTCTTCTTTTTTTAATTTTAATTCTAACCGTTTTAATTTTACATTCGTTGCTTCTTCGCCATCGCCTTTAAACCTTGTATCATTCTTTTCTCTAAGAAACCTTACAAGCGTTATTAAGTTTTTTAAAAGATAATACGATCTCTTGTCTCTATATTTTAATTTCGGCTCAGACTTTATTGCGCCTTCTTCTTCCCACTGTTTAACTCTTTTTTCAGAAACTCCGCATATCTCTGCAAACTTATCAATGCCGACCAGTACATCTTTTTGTTGGGTATTATTTTTTGTAACACTTACAGTTTCTTTTTTTTCTGGAGTTTTTTTTATTACTTTTGTTTTTTGTAGTTGTGCTTTTGTTTTTGTTTTATTATTTTTTTTCACAACTGCTGTTTTTTTTGTAGCCATTTCATATCTCCCTTATGGAAATGGAAATCCAATAAAAATTTTCTCGTAGCTAACAGAATTTCGGGGTCGAAAGCCACCCACAGTGCATAGTGTTTGGAAGGACCCACGTTTTTTCCCACAAGAAAATAAAAGATTTATTAGAAAGTATACAGCACTACGACATAAATACAAGCAAATCAAACCTTCCGCAGGTAAAGCTCCTTGGAATAACCGCCAGCACGGGAAGCCATGAGCTTCAGGAACTGATCCTTTGAGAAGTCGGACAGCCTGAACACCTCCTCTGGCTTCATCCCGAGCTGCTTGCTTATCTCCTTCATGGTCTTACCCTGTTCCAGTAATCGCTTCACAATATTCTTCATTGGCTCCAGAAGATGTGTACCTCTTGCTCTGTTATGAGTTACTGTCCCGTATATATCACCTGTCTCATCAGTGTGTTTTACTATAACGATTGGTACTTTATTTTTCAGTTTGGTTTTCAATGGCTCTTCACCAGCTACTGTCCAACGATGAAAACCATCGATTATTGTAAAGTCAGGTCTGCATACAATTGGTAGCGTAAACCCATTTGTTAGTATAGATTGTACTAAAAGATCGAGATTTTCCCGGCTGACTTTATTTGGATTATAAGAATTTGGACGAACTTTCTCACGATCAACCCATTGTAAGGTGGATAATGGTTTTGTAAGATCTCTTTCCATATTACTCCCTTTTCCCTCCCAGAGGAATTGTTACTGCCTCTTTTTCTGTCCACCCCTTTTTAAGCCTGCGATTTATAATATCTCTATCCTTCGCACCTAATCGCTGTGCCCATTCAGTATATGTCAGTTTTACACCATCAATATCGAGAAATTGATTGCTCCGACGATTATTTGCTTGGCTTTTGGCATTAGCAAAACGACAGTTTTCTGGGGTGTAATCGCCATCTACATCTTTTCTGTCAATAGTCAGGTTATCGTTATAACCATTTTTCATTGCCCAATCTCGAAATACTATAAAATTATTTAACCATTCATCACAAATTTTAATTCCTCGCGCTCCATAATCTGACCAGTGATCACTCATTGGATTATAACATCGCGTTTTCATCCCCGACCATGTTCTAAAAAGTCTTGTGTATGTTTCGCCATGCGTAATATTTTGCTTGGTAATTCTATCCCGTGTATAGCAACCACATGATAATGTTGGCTCCTTTTTACGAAGCAGAGCAACTGTAAAGACTTCTCTTTCTGTACCACAATCACATCTGCAAAGCCATTTTTCAGCAATCCGCTTTTCACCTGGTCGGTTTACGTTATCTTGAGTTTTTTGAATCACGAGAAGACGGCCAAATCGTTCCCCTATTAATTCTCTTCCCATATCTTTTTCCTGTTCCTTAAGTATATCATAATTTTTTATTTTTTCTCCCATCATTTGCATGAGAATAATTCATGTTTATCGTTGTGATTATTGCTCTCATGGTTCTCCGTTTCGGATCTCCTCCTACAAGGCAGTCATAAATAAGTTTAAAAACTCTTTTTTCGATTATTGGTCCATATTTTACGAGAATTTGAATCATTCTTTGCGCGTTTTCAAGACTTCCCTTTGTAGGGAAGTTTTTTTGCGGATTACTCAGCAGCTTGTACAATTCCGCTTTATAATCCCGATTATCTTCAAGTTTTCTGCGATTATTACTTGAATGCCGAAACATTTCGCTATCCCAATATAAAGCGGCCAAATATGCGTTCGGTTCTCTTTTTATTATCCTGTCCATTAAGTCTGGGTAGTATTCGTTCATCTTTACAAGAGATTTGGCCGTATCCACACTAAAGAATTGCGAAACCCGCAAGCTGTTTAATCTGCTGCCTGTTTGGTACAAATACAGGTATATGTCCGGAATATTTATGTTTTGTTCGTACAAATAGCGCCATACGTCTGAATCTTTCCAGTCGTACATTGGCCATACCATATTTCCACGGGCGAGGCCTGTTTTTGATGTGAAGGAATTTACCATGTACTTTGAGCGTTGTAATGATTCTGCCATTCTTACGCCTGTTATGCAGATACCGTCCGAATTGTGCTTTATAAGAAAGTCCTGATATGTATTTGTCCGATTTCTCATAAGCTGGTGTTGCATTATGGCGAACTTCGGAGGTTTACGAACCCATACGTCTTTTCTGGTACTATCCCAGCAGATGAATGTTTCATCCTCTTCCAGATAGTTAAAGCATGAGAAATGCTTTACTTCGAGGCAAAACCAGTTAAATTGTCCTCCTGCCAGTAGCGTTTTCTTACGCCATGTCAGTACCGAGTTTTCAATACACTGGAATATCGCTTCCTCGTCAATGAACTCCACAATCATTTGTGCCGGGTTTATTTTTCCTTCTGCTGCGAGTTTCAGTACCATATCCAGAAGGCAAAGCGAATCTTTGCCCCCTGAAAAAGATACATAAACTTTCTTTCCGTTTGAAAAAGCGTTTGTAATTCGTTTTTGCGCGGCTTCAAGAACTGTTTTTGTTCCTTCGCGCTTTACAACCATATTTGCGCCCCGCATTCCGGGCAGGTATGCGGAAGCTTACCCGAAAATGTTTCGCTGTCTGTTTCTGTGTACGTTTCATCTTCCGTTTCTTCATTGGCGCCGGCATGAGCGTCTATTTCCGCAAGGTTATTCTCTGTCGCTATTCCGTAATTATCAAGTGCTGCGGATATCTGATCGGATGCGGCGTTAATGGAATTGAGAACATCGTCATCAAAGCCCGGGATATCAAAGTCCCCGTTCAATTCGCTTATTATCGCCTCGATGTTGTTTAAATTGTCGATTCCCAGTCCTGCCGTTTTGTTGTCGGCCATCATGAGTTTCTTTTTGTCGTTTTCTGATAAATCGTAAAAGACGTAAGCGTATGCCTTTTTCAATCCTTCGGCGCGCATGGCTTCTACAAGCCCGTTGCCGGCAAGAATGAAATTGTTTTCGTCAATGATTATGTTTTTATATTGTCCCCATTTCTGCAGGGAGCGCCTGATTTCTTTTATCTGCTTTTCCGGATGTATGCGCGTATTTTTATCTGGTGTTTTTAATACACTTAAGTGTACTTCTTTACGTTCTTTTTTCATTTTTCTTTCGCTCCCATAAATGCCAGGCGATTGCGAAAAGTATGGCGCCGACGACTATGTATATTCGGATTGAAGCCATAAGCGTCCAAACACCCAGCACGCCCATCGGGATTAATAGCTGCCACAGCCCGACCAGAGTAATATTCACTGCAAGTCCGAGTTTACGGCCAAACGTGATGTATATGCTGTAGAGGAATGAGGAAACGGTCGATGTCGCGATAATGAAAATGAGAAAGGCTTTGATTATGTTAAGTACCGGGTTAAAGTGTGTCCACGCAAGCAGGAAAGTGAAGGTGAGATACGCGCCGAATAATAATCCGCCGATTATAAATGCTTTTCGTACATTTATTTTTCTTGCGCCGATATCGTTTTCATCGTTGTAATCCAGTATCTTGAAAAAATACGGATAGAGAAACGGTCCCGGTATAAGCAGGATACACAATCTGGCGCCCTGGCTTAGGCTTGCAGGCTCAAACCCCATGGGGAGTATGTTCATATTTCCCCTGGAGTAAATAATCGCTCCGATTGTTAACAGAAAAGCGACGCCGTATACGGCTGCCCAGCTCGCGTTATCCGTAAGTACGCTGCGGATCATTCCGTTTTTGAATAACAGGAATATGAAGAATGCTGCCGTAGAGTAGGCGAGTACAAGCCCGAATGTTCCTGTAAGCGGTGTATCACGGAAAATGTTGTGTATGCCGTTCATGTTCAGCCACACTTGAAACACGCACATAAGACCGACAACATATTGCATTGGTTTGCTTTTAAAAACTTCCCGTACCTTTGGTATTATTGGCGCGAATATTCCAAACACAATACATGCCATTGTGTTTCCGAACGCCCACAGCAGAAAAGGAACGATTCCAAAGTTCTGCGCCATTTGAATACCGACCATGAGT
>Ga0123356_10005897_pt1 | contig 12433 bp, 13 predicted proteins | sample TergutEmb28metaG_2_FD_92546 | JGI IMG/M metagenome (GOLD analysis project Ga0123356, IMG submission 92546) | Embiratermes neotenicus P3 segment gut microbial communities from Petit-Saut dam, French Guiana - Emb289 P3 | ecosystem: Host-associated > Arthropoda: Insects > Digestive system > Gut ... | reverse complement strand
TCACATACCTACAAATATAGTGGTTGCCTGTCAAAATGAACGCTCGCAGATGAAAAACCGCGCGACAGCTTTAAAACTTTTAAAAGCGAGAGTGCGTCAGCACTATAGAGAAATTGAAGAGCGTGAGCGCGAATCAAAACTTACAGAGAAGAAAAAAATCGAATGGGGAAGCCAGATTCGTTCTTACGTGCTTCACCCGTATAATATGGTAAAAGATCACCGCACCGAAGCGGAAACAAGTAACACAGGCGCGGTGCTTGATGGTGATATTGATATGTTTATTGAGGCGTATTTGTTAAGTATATGAGCAAGAAAAATCAAAACAAAAATACCTACGTGAAATGTATCTGCTGCGGCGGATGCTGTCGTGTTCCTGTAGTACCCATCACTCACAAAGACCTTAAGCGGCTTATAAAATTCACAGGTATGAAAGCGGAATCAATCGTGCGTTTCTGCCCTTCTTCGGAGATGGAGTATGATGCGGAGTCGGGCTTGTGGATAAAAATGCGGGGTAAAAAATTCGCAATGGTTCTCCGTAAAAAATCACACGGCTGTCTGTTTCAAACTCTAGAGTGCAGTTGCAGCGCATACGAAGCAAGACCGCAAACCTGCCGTACGTTCCCTTACAGCATAGAGACTCACGAAGATGAAAATGTAGAAATAACCATCAACGAAGTATATGACTGCAGCGCCGCGCCATGTAAAGAGAGTGACGTTGACACTTACACACTTCTCAGCGACAGTCTCAACGAGACTGTTGAAGATGCAGAGTATCACCGTTTGGTCAATAGATGGAATAAGTCGGAGCGAAATGGCGGAACAAAGGATTTTTTGAAATTTATTGGGTTTTAAGGAATTACGTGATGATATTTTTTGCATTTATGATAGATATGTCGCTTGATAATATCTTGCATCCCGAAGGGATGCATCGCCCGGTAAAACAGAAATCAACCACATCTTTCGCATCCTAAAGGGATGCGCCCTTCTTACACAGGAGCTTAATAATGATTTCTCAACGACAAAACAAAAACAAATCTAAAAAAGAAGTATCACGCGATTCCGTCGTATCGTTTTTAGACAAGACATTGCGCACGTCAGAAATAAGCGACTCCTCAATAAACGGTTTACAGGTCGAAGGTGCCGAAAAAATAACAAAAATCGGCCTTGCCGTTGACGCTTGCCTTGAAACATATAAGCTCGCGCAAAAAAATGGTTGTCAAATGGTTATCGTTCATCACGGGCTTATTTGGGATGGTATTAAAAGCATACGCGGCCCCGTATTCAAACATATCGAATTTTTAATAAACAATAAAATTAATCTTTACGGCTCACATCTTCCGCTTGATCTTCATCCGACTTTAGGCAACAACGCGCATCTTGCTAAACTTGTTGGTCTTAAAAATTTAAAACCATTCGCTGTTTATAAAAATTCTCACATAAGTTTTGAAGGAACTTTCGCAAAAGCTGTAACGGTTGAATCAATATCAAAACTACTGAAAGACAAACTTGGCGGGAAAATATCCGCTCTGCCGTTTGGCCCTAAAAATATACGCACTGCCGCAATAGTTTCAGGGCGCGGCAGTTCTGCTGTCGCCGAGGCGGTAGAGAAGAAAGTTGATCTTTTTATCACAGGAGAAGTAATACACGAAAGCTATCACGCCGCGCTTGAGGGCGGGATAAATATTGTTTGCGGCGGTCATTACCATACCGAAAAATCAGGTGTGCAAGCTCTTGGTAATTTGTTAAGTGAGAAGTTTGGAGTTGAGAGCGTGTTTTTGGATGTGCCTGTGCAAATGTAAATATTACTTACAAACAGTGACCCGACCCAGGCGCGCGCCCATATATTTTTGTCAACTGAGCAAACCGTTTCATCTTCTTTTTTGCGGGCATAGCTTTTGTTAACCGCCACTGCCAATTGCCAAACATCTCTCCCGGAGTATTCATGCGGTGTCCTGTCCCAAGTCCGAGCACATCTTGCATAGGTATAATGCAAAGCCATGAAGCGCTCCCAAGCGCACAGCGCAGGAATGCGTCCATAAAGCTTTTTTCTGTGCAGTTTAAATAATCACAGATCAACTTTTTATACGGTTCTGAGAGCAGGGAGAACCAACTTTGCGAAGTATCATTGTCATGAGTGCCTGTGTAGGTAACGCTGTCTTTTGTAATGTTATATGGAAGATAAGGATTGGCCGGATTCGCGTCAAACGCGAATTGAAGAATTTTCATTCCCGGCGCGTTTATATCTTCGCGCAGTTTTGTGACGTCTGGGGTTATATCGCCTAAATCTTCAGCTATAAAAGGCAGCTCGCCGAGAGCCTCTTTTATCGTTTGAAAAAAGTGAAGCCCCGGCCCCTTTCTCCACTCTCCATTGACAGCAGTGGGGCTTGACGCGGGAACAGCCCAATAGGAATCAAACGCTCTGAAATGGTCTATGCGGATATAATCAACAAGCTCCAATGTTTTTTGGATGCGGCTTCTCCACCATGAGTAGCCGTTCTCACGCATGGCATCCCATCTGTAAAGAGGATTCCCCCATAGCTGTCCGGTCTCGCTGAAATAATCGGGCGGAACGCCGGCAACGCTTATCGGTCTTGCCTCTGTGTCAAATAAAAATTCTGAAGGCTGAGCCCAGGTGTCACTGCTGTCATAAGCTGTGTAAAAGGGGATATCGCCGATTATCAAAATGTTTTTTTGCTTTGCGTAAGCGCGCACTTTTTCCCACTGCTTAAAAAACAGATACTGAATAAATTTCTGAAATCTGAGTTCCTGTCCATGTTCATTAACTACCGATTCCAATGCCGCCGCGTCTCTAAGTTTATAAGTATTTTCCCACTCCCACCACGGACGCTCTTTGTGGAGTTTTTTTATAACCCTGAAAAGCGCGTAATCCGCAAGCCACCAGTTTTCTTTATTGCAAAAGTCAATAAAATTATTAGTATCTGTAAATTTATTAAACGCTTTGCGCAAAAGTTTATCTTTTTCGATGATGACAGCTCCAAAGTCCACATGTTCATCCGGTAATTTTGGATATGATTTCAAATCGGCTTTTGAAAGTAAACCATCCTTTACAAGTTCATCGGGTGAAATGAGAAGAGTATTACCGGCAAAGGAGCAGAATGTCTGGTAAGGAGAGTCGCCGTATCCTGTCGGGCCAAGCGGACAAAACTGCCAGAACAGCTGTTCGTTTGAAGACAGCAGGTCTATCCATGCTAAAGCGGACTCGCTCAAATCCCCTATTCCGTAAGGTGAAGGAAGCGAGGAGGGGTGGAGAAAAATACCGGAAGCTCTCATAACATTATCCCTTTTACATAATCATTATAGTGGTATTGCGCGTTTTTGGATAGATTTACAATATAATTTAATTCAACGCTATGGTGTTACTGAGAATCGTAATATAGACAAACACGCTGCCTGCATGGAAAACCTGTACACTTTTATCTGATTATCATTTATATTATATACCTTAATACGGAATATATAAGATACACAAAAAATATAGGGTACAGGGAGTAACAGCAATATGCAGCCGCTTGTAGGTTTAATAATGGGTTCTTCTTCAGATTGGGACACAATGTGCCACGCGGCGCAGATCATGGACGAACTGAAGATACCTTATGAAACAGAAGTCGTTTCTGCCCACCGGACTCCGGATAAACTTTTTAACTATGCTGAGAACGCAGATAAAAGAGGTATAGAGGTTATAATCGCGGGCGCGGGCGGGGCGGCGCATCTTCCAGGTATGACCGCGTCAAAAACGAGTTTGCCGGTGATAGGCGTTCCCGTTCAGTCAAAGGCGCTCAATGGAATGGATTCGCTTTTGTCTATAGTGCAGATGCCGGCGGGGATTCCTGTCGCAACTATGGCGATTGGGAGAGCCGGAGCGTCAAACGCCGCGCTTATGGCCGCTTCCATTCTTGGAAATAAGTATCCGCAGTTTAAAGCGAGTCTCAATGAGTACCGCACAAAACAGACTGACAAAGTATTATCTAATCCAGACCCAAGGGTGACAAAATGAAAATTGGGATTTTAGGCGGCGGACAGCTTGCGCGTATGCTTGCGCTTGGTGGAATTCCTCTCGGCGCGAGATTTGTAGTGCTTGAACCGACGCAGGACGCGTGCTCCGACGCTGTCAGTGAGCATATTGTCGGATTCTACAGTGATACATCAATACTTGAGCAGTTTGCGGACAAGGTTGACGTTATCACTTATGAATTTGAAAACGTGCCCTCCAAATGCGCCAATTACTTATCCGAAAAAAAACCTGTGTACCCCTCCCCAAAAGCATTAGAAGTATCGTGCGACAGGCTCAAAGAGAAAACTCTTTTCAGAGAGCTTGGAATAGACACGCCAAATTTTGCGGCGATACATAGTCTTGACGACTTGACATCGGCACTGCGTGAAATTGGTTTCCCTTCCGTTCTAAAAACACGCACACTCGGTTATGACGGAAAGGGGCAGGCAGTACTTCGCGGTGAAGAAGATGTTGAGGCTGCTTGGGCGCGGCTTGGCGGAGTGGACTGTATCCTGGAGGCATTTGTTCCTTTTACAAGGGAGATAAGCGTAATCGCGGTCAGGTCCCGCACCGGTGAAATCATATTTTATCCTGTCAGTGAAAACACTCATAAAAATGGTATTTTGTATAAAGCTGTCTGCTGTCCTTCAGATCCTATGCAAAGTTACGCGGAAGAGTACAGCAAAAAACTGCTCGAAAAACTTGATTATGTGGGAGTTCTCGCGCTTGAACTATTTGAAGTAAGCGGAAAACTTCTCGCAAACGAAATAGCTCCCAGAGTTCACAACACCGGTCACTGGAGTATTGAGGGGGCAAACACAAGTCAGTTTGAAAACCACATCCGCGCCGTTGCGGGGCTGCCGCTTGGAGACGCCTCACCGGTGGAGTTTTGCGCAATGGTGAATTTTATAGGTAAAATGCCTGACGCTTCTAAGGTGCTTAGTATTGAAGGCGCGCATTTTCACGATTACGGAAAAGAACCCAAACCGGGACGCAAATTAGGTCACGCGACAATTCGCCGTCCGGCCAAAGAAGCTATGCTTGAAGGATTTGAAAAGCTGCTTGCGTTGGTTGATTGACAAAGATATGCTGGGGACATTGCATGTGGAGGCGCTACGCGCAGCGCCCTTACGCAATGTCCTTGCATACATCCATACTTAGGCTAACTGCTTTCTCACAGCCTCAGCAATTATTCTAATTCCCTGTTCGATTTTGTCTTCAGGCGTACTTGAGAAAGCGAGACGCAGGCAGTCATTTTTTGTTCCCTGCGGATCAAAAGCGCTGCCTACTACAAACGCCGCTCCGTTTGCGAACGCCTCATTAAATACTACTGTTGAGTCCATATTTTTTGGTAATGTTACCCAGATGTAAAATCCACCTTTGGGAATAGTCCAGCTTACCCCCTCAGGCATATATTGTTTGAGAGCGTCAAGCATAATATAAGCGCGTTTCGCATAAGCTGAGCGCAGTCTTTCAAGATAAGCGCCAAGTTTATTCTGAGACAAAAACTGCGCGGCAAGCACTTGCGCAAACGATGATGAACAGGCGTCCATAGACTGCTTTGCAAGCTGACATTTATCGGCGATCTCGCTTGAAGCCAAAAGCCATCCAAGACGCATACCCGGACTGAAAATTTTGGCAAACGAACCCGTGTAGCAAATTGGCACAGGTGAATTTTTCACCGCTTTGAGCGGAACTGTCAGCTCTTTGTCACGGATGTCAAAATAGAGTTCGCCGTAGGGGTCGTCTTCAAGTATGCAGATATCTCTCCCCTTAAGACTGTCTAAAAGTTCCTGTTTACGCTTGATGCTGTAAATCATCCCCGCGGGGTTGTGGAAATACGGAGTCAGGTATAAAATTTTGGCTTTTGAACCGACTCTGTCAAGAGTCTCAAGGAGCTTTGATATTATAATTCCATCATTGTCTAGTTCCACTCCGGCTAACTGCGCCTGATATGATTTAAACGCGGCTATAGCGCCTATAAAACTTGGATTTTCTGTTATAACCACATCACCCGGATCTAAAAAAACCTTTGCTATAAGATTAATTGCCTGTTGACCGCCGGCAGTGACAATCAGGTCTTGATTGTCAAGACTTACGCCTTTTGCTTCCATATATTTTTTGATCTCAGCGATGAGCGGCCCAAAACCGTCTGTAGCCCCGTACTGCATGGCGGCCCGCTTGAGTTGATCGGGGAGTCCTTTATAAATTTCATCAACAATTTCAACAGGCAGAAGCGGCATAGCCGGAGATCCGCCGGCAAAAGAGATAATGTTCGGGTCTGCGGCTAATTTCATTAAACGGCGAATTTCAGAGGAACGCATCCCCTGAGCGCTTGAAGAGAGTGAAGGCATGGTGTACGAAGTCCTTTCCGGTGATATGAAGTATAATAAATAATTTACAATTTAAACAAAGTTTTTAATTAATAGTTTTTGGTTTTTAGACTAAAAACTACAAACTAAAAACCTTCTTTTAAAATAACTACATCATTGCATGAGGACACCCGCCGCCCGCGCATGAGGGCATCGCCCTGCCGCCGCATCCGCCGCCGCTTGCGCATGTCGGCATACCGCCGCCGCCTTTTATTGAAATGCCGCCTATAGCGGACATACACTTTTGCGTTTCAGAAGCCCCGCACGCGGGGCACGGGATTTTTTTATCACGGTCGCCTGTGACTAACTCCTCAAAAAAATTACCGCATTTTTCACATTTATATTCGTAAATAGGCATCATTCTTCCTTTTTTTACCGTATTGATCATTCCATAATAGTTACTCTGTACATCATCATAAATATAATATATTTTCTTATTTGAATAAGTATTTAAGCCGTGAAGGGGAACTTATGAATAAATCAGAAACCACCGAACTCAAAAACCTGATCAGCAAGATTATGCCGGAAGTTATCAAATTACGGCGAGCCATACACAAAAACCCTGAGCTTTCCGGACAGGAGTTTGAGACTGCCGCGCTCATATACAGTACTTTGAAAGAGTGGGGATTAACGCCCAAGTATCATCTTAATAAAACGGCTGTAAGTTTACGAATTGAAAATGGCAAAGGCTCAACCTTTGTCTTGCGCGCGGATACGGACGCGATTCCTGTACAGGAGGAGACCGGCGTCAGTTTCGCGTCTGTTAATAAAGGAGTAATGCACGCGTGCGGGCATGATATGAATACCGCAATTCTTTTGGGAGCGGTAAAAGTTCTTGACAAAATAAAAGACAAATGGAAAGGAACCGCGCACTTCCTGTTTCAGCCGTCAGAAGAAAAAGAGCCGGGCGGAGCTATAGGACTTATAAAAGCGGGCGTATTTCCTGTTAAAGCTGACGCGGTTTTTGGTCTTCACGTAAGTTCAGAACACAAGTGCGGTCAAATTGGCATAAAGGAAGGGTGCGATTACGCGGGAGTATTGGATTTTGACGTTACGGTAACAGGGCGCGGAGGTCACGGCGCAACGCCTGAAAAAGCGATTGACCCGATAGTATGCGCGGCGTCAATGATAACGCAATTGCAAACACTCATCAGCCGCGAAAAACCATCATGTGAACCGGCTGTGCTTACTGTAGGCTGTATCCATGCGGGTACCGCCAGAAACATTATTCCAGATACCGCACTGTTTAAAGGCACTGTGCGCACCTATTCAGACGCTCTTCAAAATCAACTTATGAAGAGAATAAAAGAATTGACAACTGCTATAGCCTCAGCGGCCGGCGCGAAAGTTTTGGTAACTTTTAACAAATCATATCCGTCTGGATACAACAATCTCAAACTTGCGAAAATGTGCAAAGACAGATTTAAAACATTCTTCGGACAATCAAACGTAATAGAGCGCGCGGCGCCAACCATGTACGCGGAAGATTTTGCGCATTATCAAAAACTTGTGCCTGGTCTTTACATTTATCTTGGAGCAATTCCGTCCGGCAAAAAATCGATAGAAGAACTCCACAGCCCCCGGTTTTTACCCGATGAAAAAGCGATAGAAAGCGGCATAGCGGCGCATCTGCTGTTTGCGCTTACAATGGGACAATAAAACGCGGACGGGATTACCATCCGCCCGTACCGGCAATCGTTCCGTTTCTGATTTAATTACGCATAGAGAGTTGACTTGTAGGACTGTGCATGTGAAAAAAGTACTCTTCTGGATTAAGTACTTTATCTTGATGCCATAATTCAAAGTGTACATGCGGGCCGGTTGTGAGACCGGAAAGTCCGATTGTTCCTATAAGGTCACCGCGTTTTACAGATCGGCCGTTAGCGGTGCGCGTTGTGCCTAAGTGGGCGTAAATTGTGCGGTAGCCCTGGGCGTGGGTGATGGCGATACGTTTACCCCAAATTGGGTCGTCTTCTACAAGCGTTACGGTTCCCGACGCGCTGGCTCTTACCGGCGTACCGATTTCCGCGGCGAAATCTACACCATAGTGCATTTTATCTTTGCCTGTAAAGGGGTCTCGGCCTATTCCAAAGCGCCTTGAAATGATTGATTCTGAGGCGCCGACAGGGTAGTTGACAGGCAGTGACTCAAAGAGGTTGCGCCCCTCGCTTGCTTTGGAGGTAAAAGTCAAAATGAAGTTTTCGCGCTCGTCAAGGTAGCTTAGAAGAGCGGAGGGTTCCATTGCGGGAGTATTTGTTTTTTGCCGCTTGGACTGGGTGCGTTCCAAAGGACGCGGAAGTCCGAAGATATCCAAAGCCTGTTCCTTTTTTGCCTCAAGCCGTCCGGTGTTCTCTTTAAGAGTAGTGAGCAGCCTTAAAGTAGCGCCGATATTTTGGTGCAGACGTTTGTTCTGCTCTGTTAAGTTTTTGTGCTGATGCTGCTCTTGAGCGGTAAGGGTCAAACTGTCAAATGGCATAAAAAAGCCGGCAAGACCTATGGCAAGCATAAATACCAATAAAATCACCATCCACAGACGTATCGGAAATACTTTGACACGGCTGCCTTTTGGCGGCACTAAAAGAATTGCAGGTTTTTTTCTCATTTCAATTAATTTTTAAACAAGGCTGTTAAACGCCGCTCTCATCGCTCTCGCTGCTGCCGGCGCTCTCGTGCCCCTCACCTTTTTCTTTTTTTGCTGATTCCTGAATCTCTTTTATTTTATTGTTTATATCAACAATTTCAGCATTGAGCGAGTTAATGGTCTCAACCGCTTTTTTGATAACCAGATCTTCAGCGGCGTTGGACTCTTTGCCGTCTTCGCAGAGATCAAAGAATCTCTCGCCGATATCCATAAAGTTATGTTCAATTTTGCGCTTAGCGGCCATCTCATCTATCTTGAGTTTGCCGATTTTAGTGTACTCCTCAATTTTCTCTACAGAGATTGCCGCGCCTTCCTTAAGTCCTTTTTTGATTTTTTCCCACATGTTGTCCATTTTTCCCGCCTCCTTTTATTTAATCATTATATATTGCCGCTCTGCCTAAAACACGTTTAATATATAAAATGATTAAAAACCCATATTAAATGCCAGTTTTTTATTGCACACAGCAAAACTTACCTGTTCAAGATATATCTTAAAGCAACGAGCACGCCAAACGGCACAGTGTAATATTTAATCAGAAATCGGTATAGCTTGAAGGGTTAAGGTATACACTTTGCTCCACAAATAACTGTAAGCGATAGCATCTCACCAAATGATAAAAGTCAAGGAGCAGATCTATGATTATTCAGCCGTGGATAAATCTTATTAGCGGACTTTGGGCGCTTCTCTCCTCTTTTAGCGTGATTCTTTTAAGTCCGTTGAATTTTATTATTACCGGTATAGTAATGATTGTGTTTGGATTTTGGCGTCCCTTTAAAAGCTGGCAGGGATTTGTAAATGGCTGTTTGGGAATATGGCTTCTTTTTAGCGGAATTATTCCATCTTTACGCACTGCGGGGAATATGGCGGTTGTGGGTTTAGCGGTAGTGGTGTTTTCTGTATGGCGTATAGTAGATACGGTTGCGCCGAAACGCACTCCTCTCTCATCGCGTTAGAAAAAAATGTAAATAGTCAAAGGAGAATGTTACAGTGGAGATAACAAGCACGAGTTTTTCTAAAAATGGTTCCATACCGTCAAAGTATAGCTGCAAAGGGCAGAATGTAAGTCCGCCTCTTGAGATAAACTCTATTCCCAAAGAGGCGAAGAGTCTTGTTCTAATAATGCACGACCCGGACGCGACGATGGGAGATTTTGTTCACTGGGTCTGTTATGATATTACGCCCCATCAGGATATTGAAGAGGGTGAAACCTGCGGCAGGCAGGGCATTAACAGCTCTGGAGAGCTTGGTTACATGGGGCCTTGTCCTCCGGCAAGCGGCGTTGTTCATCATTATCATTTTAAAGTGTATGCCTTAAATACGAAACTTAACTTGCCGAACGGAGCCTCCAGGCAGATTATAGAGTCGGCAATGAAAGGGCATATTATTCAGTCAAGTGAGCTTGTGGGGACTTTTTCTAAGAATTAAGGGTGTTATAATTTTTTTGTTTTTTCCTGTTTTAGCCCCCCCCTTTTAAGGGGGGTTGCCCCCCCTCTTAAAATCTTTACTACTATTTAATCTCAATAGCCTTCGCCCGTTTCTTCTCTTCCCCAGTCTTAAGAAGCGAGAGTTCCAAAACGCCGTTTTTATAGCAGGCTTCCACTTTGTCTCTGTCAATATTTGCCGGCAGAGTAAAAGTGCGTGAAAATGAACCGCACGCGCGCTCTATGTGGCAGTACGCGTCTTCCATTTTTTTGCAGTCTTCTTTCTTTTCGCCGGATATAGTCAGCATGTCGCCCTCTATTGAAACATTTATATCATCCTTAGTAATTCCAGGCAGATCCGCGCGTACTAAGAATCTCTCTTTGTCCTCTACAATATCCATTCGCGGCCAGTAAGCTTTTGTTGCTTCTGAAGTTGTGCTGAAAAACGGCTCATTAAAAAAATCATCAAGCATAGTTCTGAAATTAGCCAATGGCCCGCCCCGTCTAATTGCCGGATACATAATAACCTCCCTTACAATGAAACCTTTTTGAGGGATAGATTTATCCCTGTCCCAAAAAGAATACGGGTAACGAGTAGTTGATAGTGAATAACTAAATTGATTGAGGATACTGCGGTTATGCCGGCAGGAAAAACTTCGGAGGGGCTAATACAAGTAACTAACCCCGCCGCAAAACTGAATCATCCGATGACCATCCATGCCGTCAAATGTTGTGACTGCCTGCATCACTCGGCCGTCTATGGCTGCACTCCGGCCAATTTTGTAACCGGCTCCTATCACCAATCCAAAATCCACCGGTTTACGCGGTACTTCAGGTTCGTTGACATTCTTCACATTGGAGTCATACTTTTTATCTGTGTTAAACGGTATGTCAAGCTGTACACCGCCCTGAATGTACAGCGGAAAATCTCTTACAACTTCATAACGCAGAAGCACAGGAACCGCTGCCGCGTATTCGCTTATCTCATATCCCATTATCTCGCCTCTCGCCCTGACCGTAACCGGCTGCCTGATCACAAAATTAACGCCGACGTCAACGTCTAAATTACGCGCAGCGGTAATAATTGTAGATACGCCAATTTGAAAGCCGTGACCAACGCCGAATTTATATTTGTGTTTCTCATCCGTCATCTGCGCCTGCTCTTCATTCCAAACGGCTGAAATTGACGAACCGGATACAGAAGCGTTATTATAAGCGAGACGTCCGCCAAAACGCACGCTCTTCTCTTTTTTGACGGCAATTCCAAACATAGCATTCACAACCTCATCCGCAGCCTTGCGCATCTCGTCCATAGTTCGCAGAGGACTCTCCGCAACGCCTACCGCAGTTACCTCCGCAGTCTCAACATTAAGAATACGCGCGGATATTTGATATGTCCGCATAGCCCTGTTAATATCCGCAACGCAAACAAACTGCACGCCGGACTGCATGCCAAGACGGCTTATTTGCGCATCGTCAACACGTCCCGTCCGCTGGCTTAACTGCTCGTTTGTGATTTCCGCAAGAAACGCTTCTGTCCTCTCAATGGCGACATAACGTCCGCTCTTTACAAGCGCGTCAAGTATGAATGTAGAGAGCGCCCTGCTCTCAGCATCGCCTGCGCCGCCGGTTATGTAAACCGCTATTTTGGGACGGACGCCGGCAGCCGGGTTCTCTTCGGAAACAGACGGCGGTATTGATTCCGCAGATTCCGGTGATGAAATAGAAGGAGCTGAATTGACAGTTGATAAAATATCAGAATCAGTAAGCGCAGACGCCGGTGTTGATTCCGCCATTGACGCAGATTCAGCATCAGATTCCGCTTCGCCGGTGACAGACGGGATATCTTCGGGATTGATGGCAGCCGGAAGCGTCATTATCGGCATAAAACCGTCTTCGCCGCCGAGAATTACCGACGGGTCGGCAGGGGCGGATTGCGCAAACAAACAGCATACACACAATGTCAATAAAAACAGTATCGCGTTT
>Ga0123356_10005896_pt1 | contig 12435 bp, 7 predicted proteins | sample TergutEmb28metaG_2_FD_92546 | JGI IMG/M metagenome (GOLD analysis project Ga0123356, IMG submission 92546) | Embiratermes neotenicus P3 segment gut microbial communities from Petit-Saut dam, French Guiana - Emb289 P3 | ecosystem: Host-associated > Arthropoda: Insects > Digestive system > Gut ... | reverse complement strand
TAGTCCACAAAGAGGAAGAACGGGTGGCCCACCAACTCCATCTCGTAGATGGCGTCTTCCACCGTCATGGGCACAGCTTGGTGGACCTTCTCGCGGATAACAACCGGTGAATCAGCCAGCATGGTCTCACGGACCGCCACGCCCCCTTCGATGAACTCGATGGGCGCGGCCTCACCAGCAGCGGCGGCACTGACCTCAGCCTCTAAAGGAGCCAGCTGCTCTTCAAAGTTGGGAGTGGGCCGGCGGGCCGTCTTGTGGCGGGACTTGCGGCGGTCGTTAGCCCGCCGGACTTGGTGCATCAACTTGCCCATGGCCACGTCAAAGGCCGAGTACATGTCGGCCGCGGCGGACTCCGCCCGCATCACCGGGCCCTTGCCCCGGACGGTTATTTCGACTGTCATGGCCGTCTCGGCTTGCCGTGGGTTTTGCTCGTGTACCACTTCGACTTGAGCCAGCTGCGCTTGGGGATCAAAGCGAGAGATCTTGGCCAGTTTCGATTCGGCGAACTCACGGAAACGGGCGGTGATTTCGGTGTGCCGGCCGGCAATGACGGTTTCCATTGGTCCCTCTCGGAGTCAGTGTTCTGCCAACCTATCCCAATTGGCAGACCCAGTCAGGTTGTTACCTCCCATTGTCCCCGATCCAAGGGATTGGTGAACAATCCCCGCTTTGGGAGTGGCAGCCAACACTATCGCACCGAGGGTGGCTACCTGGCACCTGGCCAGGGCGCGCTCGGCGTCAAGCAGGGTGGCACCGGTGGTCAGAACGTCGTCCACTAACAGCACCGGACCAACCAAGCCCGGCTTGACCAAGGTGGTGCCCTCCCTGCCCAGCATGCGCTGACGGGTGGACCGTCCGGCTTGGTCAGGTGCGCCCAGCCGCCGGTGAAGACCGGTCACCACCGTGGCCGTCACACCGGCGTCACTCAGCCCGCCGGCCACAGCCAAGGCCAATTGTCTGGTGCTTGCCCCTGGCCGCCGCCAACGATTGGTCAAGCGCGAGGGAATGGGCACCACTGTCAGGTGACGCCATCCCATGGTGGCCAGTACTTCCGTCAAGGTGGGCGCCACCGCCTCAGCGACCCGGCGCACGGCGCGTGCCATGTCCACATCCAACTCGGCTTGACCGTGCCTTTTCCAGGCGACTATGGCGCGCCTCACCGAGCCTAAGTACCAAGCCGAGCACCACACGGGCAACGGGGCATCGCCATCGGCGGGCACCAGGCGGGCGGCACCAAACTCACGCCGTCTAACTGGGCCCAGTAAAGCCAGTTGACAGGCTGCGCACAGACCCGTTGCGGGCCGGCCGCAGCCACCGCAACGCCTGGGTAGAACCAGGTCCAAGCCAGCCGCCAACACACTCACCATGCCAGCCTGGCACGTCGCGTTCGATAAAGCGCCAGGCCTGTGGATAACTCGTCCTGCAGGGTCAAGGCTGGCGCGACTAGCCCCGATATGTCACCGCTCTGGCGCCTGTGGCTACCGAAGTCCATCGCAGGGCCCGCGGGTTGTACTCGAACAGGCCCCCGGCCTCGCCGGTGATGAACAACGCCTCGCTGCCCCGACCCGCTGCCAGCGAGGTGGCCGGGTCCAATGGCGGGGTTAGCGGCTGGGTGGTTGATCCCAAGCCCGCTAGGTGAACGGTGACCGGACCGGTCTCCGTCGCGGCCAATACAGCCACGGTTGTCTGGTCGTACCAGGCAAAATCCTCCGGTGTCACGTCAAACCGAGCCACCTCCAGCGGGCCATTGAGACGGCTGGGTACGCCATCGGCCCGCTCAATGCCTGCCACGTCCAGCCGCACTGAGCCGCCGGCGGCCGCCTCCGACAGCACCGCCAGGCGAGCCCCGTCGCGGGCCGGGGCCAACCCCACCACCCGGCGGCCGCCCAGCCACTCCGCTTCGACCTGGCTGGCCCCACCGTTGCGGCCAAAGGACAACACCTCGGAGCCCGCCCCGACCCACAACCGGCCTGAGGCATCGAACGCCGGGCTGGCACTGGGCGGGCGGGGCGTCTCCCAAGCCTCAGCCCCTTGATCGGCTCCGGCAATGTGCCACAACTGGTCTTCCTCCAGGCCAGCCACCCGACTGCCGGCTTGATCCACCGTCAAGCTGCCCCAATTGACGGTGTCCTCGTAGCCGGTCAACAATTCCGAGCGGCCGTCGTAGCGCCACAGGCCACCGTTACCCAGGTAGTACAAGCCCTCAGGGGCCACTGGTTCTTTCCTGAGATTGGCTGGGGTGACCGGCAAGGGGGCGCCTTGCATTTCGAATTCGACGTCGACCACGCTTGGCAGGCTGGTCAGGGACGCAATCAGACAAGCCGCCAGCGAGGCTCGCTCGGTTTCGCTGGCTTGGCGCACTTCAGGGCCCAGGTTGACTGTGGCAATACCCTCTTGCAGCCGCACCACGTCCGTGGCCAGCTTGGCCCCAGGTGGCACCGGTTGGCTGACCGCGCCCATCAGATACTCCGGTGGACCCGCCAATAGGGCTTGGGCAGTGGCGGTGGTGGCCGAACGGCGCAAGAAGTAGCGCACGTCTGGCACCATGATCTGCCCGTCCGCGGCCGGGAAGTAGACCAACGCGGGCACGTAGTCGTTGTAGAACACGTCCTGCGGCACCACCACACCGTTGGGGACTTCACTGATCCGCCACCCGGCAGCCACCTGCTCCAAAAAGAACACCTGAGAGCGTTCGGTTGGTTCGGTGGCGGCGAAGCGACCCTCGGCGTCCACCAGGGAAATCTGGGTGTAGGTGAAGGAGTAGGCGTCGGCGTCCTCAACCGGGCTGAGCGTGGGCACGTCGCCTCGCCGGTAGAGCGAAACCTCGGCGCTGGGGTCCCATTCGGCTGCCGCTGCCTCTGTCAGGTACGAACGGGCTACCGCAAAGCCGTCCGATCCCCCAGCCAGCATCGCCTGCAAGAAACCCTGGACTATCTCTTCGGCGCTGGCTCCGGGCCGTGGCGGGGCAGCCAGGGCCTGCAACACCGGTGCTTCCGCTGCCGGCCCACGCTCGCCATCGCCCACCGGGCCGGCGGTGGGCAGAGCGGCGCAGGCGGTCACCGTGGTGATCAGGCTGGCCAGGGCCAGCGCGGTGAGGGGTCGGTGGCGCCCGATGCCGGGGTGGCGCCTTGGTCTGGTCAATGGCAACCTCACGTGGCGCTCACCTCGCTGGGCTTGGGGTTGAGCTCGAGTGGGTCTGGCCCGTCTGTGGGGGCTGCGGGGTCGGTGGGCAGCACCAACCGGAACGAGGTGCCGTGACCGGCTTTACTCCACACGTCGATGCGCCCACCGTGTGCTTTGGCATCTTCCAGGGCAATGGCCAGGCCTAGACCGGTGCCGCCGGTGGTGGTGGGCGACCGGGCCGGGTCAGCCCGCCAGAACCGGTCAAACACCCGGTCTAGCTGCTCGGTGGCTAGACCCACCCCGTCGTCCTGCACCACCAAGGCCACCGCTTGATCGTTGCCTGCCACGTAGATGTCAGTCACCTTGGCTTGGGCGTGCACTATGGCGTTGGCCACCAGGTTGCGGACAATCCGGTCCACCCGGCGGCGGTCCAGCTTGGCTTGGCAGGGGGTAGTTGACAGGTGGCGGCGTAGTTCGGTGCCGGCCTGCCTAGCCAGCGGGTCAAGCGAGTCGAGTGCGGCAGCCACCACCACACACAGATCCGTGGGCTCCAAGTCCAGTCTGGCCGCCCCGGCGTCTAGCCGGGAGATTTCCAGCAGGTCTGACAGCAGGGCTTCGAAGCGGTCAAGTTGACCCGCCAGCAATTCGGCCGACCTGGCCACCTCGGGGTCAAACCGGCCGCGGGACTGATAGAGCAGGTCACCTGCCATGCGGATGGTGGCCAACGGGGTCCTTAGCTCATGGGAAACGTCTGCCACGAAGCGGCGTTGCAGCTTGGACAGGTTCTCCATGTCCTCGATGTGGCGCTGCATGGATGTGGCCATGGCGTTGAAAGAGGCAGCCAGGGTGGCCATCTCGGTTTGGCCTCTGACCCGCATTCGCTCGCTCAGCGCCCCGTCCGCCAAGCGTGAGGCCACCGCCGCGGCGTCCTTGACCGGTCTAACGGCTTGGCGGGTGGCCACGTAGGTCACCACCACCAGCACCAACAGCATGGCCACCGCGCTGACCTGGATGATGCGGGCAATCAGGTTCATGATGGTCTGCTCGGCTGACAGATCGTAGACCAGCACCAGGACGTAGTTGATGGCTGCCAAGCGCACCACCTTGGCCACCGCTAGACCGGGTGCCAGGCCACCACCCTCCTTAGGCAGACCCACTGACTGCCAGGCTTGTTCGCCGGTGGCTTCGGCCCGTCTGATCAACTCGTCACTGGCCAGGGAAGACAGTTCCGGGTCGGTGTGGATGGCGGAAACCGCGCCGGCCTGCGAGGTGGATGGCGGCAAGAAGGCTACGGCAATGGCCGCGGTGCCCTGGGTAGACACCGACATGACCGCGTCCATAGCCAAGGTGTAGTCGGTCAGGGGCGAGCCCGCCGGGGCGGCGTCAAAATCTTGTTGGGCGGCATCGGCCGCTCTGACGGCCTCCCGGAGCACGTCTGCCAGCCTGGTGTCAAAAATGCCGCGCTGGATTGAACTGGTCAGCACCATGCCAACCACCAGCAGTAACACGCTGGAAATGGCCAGCACCGTCAGCGAAACCCGCCAGCGCAGCGACCGCCTGATCGGACTGAATAGGGCGGTGAATAACCTCACGGCGTGTGGCCGGCTTTGTAACCCACGCCCCGCACCGTCACCACCACCTTAGGATTCTCTGGATCATCTTCTACCTTGGCCCTAAGACGCTGGACGTGCACGTTGACCAACCTCGGGTCGGCTTGGTCGCCGTAGCCCCACACTTGCTCTAGCAGCATCTCGCGGGTGAAGACCTGCCACGGTTTGGCACCCAACACCACCAGTAGATCGAATTCCAGTGGGGTCAACTGAATGGGTTGTTCGGCCTTGGTGGCCTGGTGGCCAGACAGGTCCAACACCACGTCGCCTATGGCTATTTTTTCGCCCCTGGGTGGCGCCGCTACCGTGTGGCGGCGCAGCCGGGCCTTGACCCGGGCCACCAACTCGGCGGGTTTGAACGGCTTCTGAATGTAGTCATCGGCCCCAGCGGCTAGGCCCTCAACCACGTCGCGGGTGTCTGACCTGGCTGTCACCATGATGATTGGCACCCCAGAGAATGACCGCAGCTCGCGGCACACTTGAATACCGTCTTTGCCTGGCAGCATCAGGTCCAGCAGCACCAGGTCGGGTTTGCCCCGACGCACAGCCTCTTGCACCTTTAGGCCGTTGCCGCAGATCTCGGTGCCATAGCCCTCGCCCCGCAGCACAATGCTGATCATTTCCGCCAAGGCTTGGTCATCGTCAACCACTAGGATGCGAGCCGTCATGGTGTAATACTGCCACTTTGGCCCGGCTAAGGGCAGCCGTCCAGCCTTGATCAGGCATTATGGCCCAAGCCCTTGGCCCGGATACGGGTTGATCCAGGCGGCACCGGCGCAGCGAGCGCCAACTGGTCCTGGCGCGCCAGCGCTGCCGGCGGCTGGCGGCCTGGTCCAGCATGGCTAGCAGCCGGCCAACCCCGCACCAGTAGGCGGCGGCTTGCTTTGGGGCCATGGCCTGGCAGCCGAAAGCCGCCTGGTCTGTCAGGTCGGCTAGCCTGGCAGCCAGTCTGCCAGCCTCGCGGTGCGTGAGGGCAGCCGCCTGCTCCGGCCGGGTGGCCATAGCGGGCAGGGCTAGGCGCAGATCGGTCATACGGTCTAAGACTTCTTGCCAGCCAGCCACCATTTGTAAGCCTGGCGGCCCTTGGGTGGCTCGGTTGTGGCGCCGCCTGGCTTTGACCAGGATCGCTAGGCCGGGTCCAGCCACCAGACTGAGAATGCCAGCCAGGCCAACACCACCCAACCGCAACCAGGTCCCCAGCCAACCCGAGCTTGGGTGCTCGGCCACTTGTCCCTGGGGAACCAACCGGTCTTCACTGGGGGCTTCGGCCGGTTCGTAGGGCCGGGCTGCCTTGGGGGGTGGCTGGACCACCTGCGGTCTGGGCTGCGGCTCGGGCTCCGGCTTGGCCACCCCGGGGGTGTTGTGGCGCTCGGGTGTGGGGTAGAACGGCACCCAGCCGAAACCGGCTAGGCCAATCTCAACCCAGGCAGTCATGTCGGCGCCGTAGAAGACCTGCTGGGGGTCACTCGGGCCAGCCTGGTTGTCCTCGGCTGCACGGTCCGCTGGGGCAAAACCCATTACCACCCTGGCCGGAAGGCCCAGTTCGCGGGCCATCAGCGCCATGGCGCTGGCGTACTGCTCAGCGTCACCCACCATGACCGGGCTGGTCAGGAACTGTTCAATCCGGGCGGCCCCATGCCCGGCCAGTGAGGCCAAGGCCGGTGAGGTCTGACCAATCTGGCCATGTGAGAAGTAGCCCTGCTGGGTCAGCGCCTGTTCCAAGGCCAGGGCCTTGGCCCCAGGCGTGGTAGCCCCGACGGTCAGTTCCGCCGCGGTCAAGCGCACCGCATCGGGCACGGCTTGCAGTGGCGGCAGGTCTATCTTCATGGCTTGGGCTTGGCGGATCAGGCTGTCGCTGGGACGCTCGGCCACCCGCGCTGTGATGGTGTAGCTGGCCCCAGCGGGCACCCCACCGATCAGCACCAGGGCACCAGCGGCCCGGTTGATCCTTACTGCCTCACGCAGCTGGTGACGCTGCCGGCCGGAAAAACCCACGGCATTGGGCTGGCCAACCGAGTAGAGCCAGACGGTGTGGGGCCCGGTGACGGTCAGTTGCACCGTGACCTGACCGCCCGCCCCGTTGAGACTTGACCCTTCGGCTAGCCGCTCGAAGCGACCCGAACCGGTGGCCACGTTCCATACCACGCCGTCGTACCGGTCCATCACCGCCAAGCGAATGCCCTGCGCTTTGGGAAGGGCGGAAGTTCGCAACAGCTCGGTCTTGGCTAGATCCTTGACATAGTGCCGGTAGGCCGCCAGCGGGCTGGGGTGATCAGTCGGGTTGAAGGGTGGTTCTAAGTGCTGGCGCACCACCAAGCGCGGCTGCTGGGCCACCAGCCAGTGGGCGCCACCACCAGCACCGCCAGCCACCGCCAAACACACAGCCACGGCCAACCAGCGCCGGGCCTCGAACTGGCCGGTCCGCCAAGACAGCCAAATCAGCCCCAAACCCGCTGCGGCCAGCCCGGCTGGGAGCGGCACCACGGCCCGCCCTGACCCCATGATCAAACTGGTGGCTAGCACCGCCACCGGTACCATGGCGGCCCAACCAGCCTGGCGTCCTGCCAGCCGCCAGACCAGCGACCAGGCCACCAACCCACCAACCAGAGCCATGAGGTAGGGCGCCAAGATGAAGCCACCGGTCGAACCAACCGGAATTTCCACCGTCAGGACCCGCTTCCACACCGTGGTGGTGTTGGCCGCCAAGAAGCCCACCGCGCGCAACGGCTGACTGGGGGTGCCGCCACCCAACCAGACCAGCAGGTACCCGCCAACCAGGTACGCCACCACACCACCGGCCGCCAGCACCGCGGCTCCTAAGCGCCATCGCCACCCGGCCAAGGCCAACAGGGTGGCCAGGCCTAGCCCGGTCATTACCGGCAGACTGAGCGCCCTCAACGTGAAGACTGGTACCAGTGGTGCCAACGCCACCACCAGCAGTAGGCCAATCACCAGCCAATCAATTGCCTGGCGGACCGGCTGGCGCTCAGTCATGGCGGCCCAGCTGCCTCAGCGCCCAGGGCAGGTCAGCCAGCCGGCCAATGGTGGCCACCGTCAAAGGGCCCACACTGGTGGCGGCCGGGTTGGCTCCCTCCTGGCAACAAAGGCCCAGTACCACCGCTTCGCGAGGCAGGTGCTGAGCCGCTTGGCGCCAGTCCGGCGGTTGCAGGGCGGCGCCAGCCAACAGCACTGCCAAGGTGGTCCCGCGGGCATCGTGACAGAGCTTGACCGCGGCCGCCGCCAGCGTCTGGCCCCCATCAGCCGCCGGCCGCCAGACCAGGCTGGCGGCTTGATCCAGGATTTGGCCGCGGCAGGCGGCCTGGGCCACCAGGCTGGTCCCACCGGCCACCACCGCCACATCACCGGCCTGTTCTATCTGGGTTAGACCTATCGAGGCGCCGGCCTGGACCGCCAGTTCAAAGTCGGCCGCCGCCAGATATTGCTCCTGGGCTGTAGACAAGGCCACCGCCAGTTGGTGGCGCCGCACGTCTTCGCACTGCCGCACCATCAGCTCCCCCTGCCGGGCGCTGGCCAGCCAATGGATGGCTCGCTGGTCATCCCCGGTCTGGTATTGGCGCAGGGCATGGAAGGTCAGGTTGGGGGCGGCACTTTGGCCAATCACCCGGCCTTCAAGGTCCTTGACCAGGCCGGCCAGGGCGGTTGGAGCCTGGATGGTCTGGGGATAGACCGTGACTGGCACCGCTGTCCCCCATTGCCTGGTGCGGCCCACCAAGCCGAACGGGTCGCCTAGGCGTGCCTGGACCGGCCCCACCATTAACCTGGCGCGCCGCGCCGTGGGTAGAGGCACGGTTAGCTCGATGGACTGACCCGGCGCCAACCAGGGCACCTTGACCAGCCTGGAGCGCTGGCCCATGGACAGCCGCAACGTGGTTGGCCGGGCCCGCCGGGACCCCAAGTGGCGCACCTTTAGGTTGACCTGGCCCTGGCCGCCAACCGCCACCCGACGGCAACCGACCTGGCAGTCAACCTGGTAGGGCAAGTCACCCAAGGCCGCCAGCCACGCCACCAGGAACAACCCAACCAAGGCTGTGCCTGGCACGGCCAGTTCGACCCAACCCAAGCCTAGGCCAGTGATCACCATGGCGGCCGCGGCTCCAAGCACGGCCCAAGCCCAAGGTTTGACCAGGCTTCGGGCTGGACCAGACCGCCACGCTGCAATCACCTTCACGCGGCGGCTCTCAGCCCAGCCTCGGTGGGTGGCGCCACCTGGGCCACCACCTGGTCAATCACCTGGCCGGCGCTGATGCCTTCAATCAGTGCGTCGGGGGTCAGCATCAACCGGTGGGCCAGCACTGGCCGGGCCAGTGCCTTGATGTCGGACGGTGTTACAAATGGCCTAGCCTGCGCCAGGGCGTGAACCTTGGCGCACCGGGTCAACGCCAGGGCACCACGCAGCGACACCCCTAAGACGCAACGACTGTCTTCCCTGGTGGCCTCGCAGATCTGCAGCAGGTAGTCCAGCACCGACTCGGCCACATGGGTCTGCTGCGCCAGTTCTTGCAGCTCAAGGACCCGCTTGGCCGAGGTCACCGGCCTCAGCCCGGCCGTTCTATCCGCCTTGGCGGCCCCGGCAACCACCCGCAACGCCGCCTGCCGGTCGGGGTGCCCCATGGCGGTGCACACCATGAAGCGGTCAAGTTGCGCCTCAGGCAAAGGGTAGGTGCCAAGCTGCTCCACCGGATTCTGGGTGGCTATCACCATGAATGGCCGGCCCACCGGACGGCTCTGCCCATCCAACGTGACCTGGTGTTCCTCCATGACCTCAAGCAGGGCGGATTGGGTCTTGGGGCTGGCCCGGTTGATCTCATCGCCCAACATGATGTGGCAGAAGACCGGTCCAGGTTTGAACTCAAACGTGGAAGTCCTTTGGTCATAGACATTGGCCCCAATCACGTCGCTGGGCAATAGATCGGGTGTGAACTGGACTCGGCCAGCTTGACCCGCAATGGCCGCCGCCAAGGCTTTAGCCAGCGAAGTCTTGCCAGTGCCGGGCACGTCTTCGACCAACAGGTGACCGCCGGCCAGCAAAGTGGTCAATGCCAGGCCAACGGCGCCGGTCTGCCCCACAATTACCTGGCCAATCACCTGCTCAAGGCGCTGGTATTCCTCGGTAAAGACTTGGGCGTGGTGTTCATCCATGGTTGTCCCATCATTTGAAAACGGCTAATTCGATCAACAAAGGGGCTTGCCTTTGTGCCCCGTTATGGGAAAGGTTCGCTGCCGGCGGTGGCGCACCACTCGGTGTCGCGGCTAGCCGGGCAGGCCCGAACTTGGATTTGGCCGGTGCCAACCGAACCTAGGTCGGTGTCCCGGCCAACCGGCCGCCACTGACCCTGGTTGATGGCGTAGGTCAAGGCCACATTGGGCCAGCCACCGTCGCTATCAACCGAGGCCACGACTTGGGCTAGGTGTTTGGGGTTCCCGCCGGGATTCGCCTGAGGCACCACCTTGACGCTGTAAGTGGGCACCGCCGGCCTAGTCCTAAGATCGACACTCTTGGTTTGCGGCTCCGAACAGGTCTCCGCCGCGGCGCTACCCACGCCAGTCAACCCGGCGTGGCAGACCTGCACCTTCAGGGTGTGCCGGCCCGCCCACAGGCCATGAAAGGTCTTGGAGCCCGGCTTGCTAGCCACTTCACTGGTGCCGTCCAGGGTGATCAGGAACTTGACTTCCCCGGGATTGGCCACGCCATCCCAGGCAGCCTGGAGGCGGCCTTGGCCCGCGTCTTGCGCCACCCCATCCCAGGTCAGGTTTACCGCGGTCAACACCGGTTTGGAGTATTGGGTGAGCACCTGGGCTTCCGATTTGACCGGGGTACCGGTCTGGTTGACCACCTCAGCCCAGATTGTGTAAGTGACCCCCGGGGTGGTGGGAAAAACACAGTTGGGGCTGGCAGTGGACGCCTCGCAGTAGACCCTTTCGCCGCCATCGCCGGCCACAACGTGCAGCGAATAGCGCGGTGGCGAACCATTGGCCTGAACCGAACCAAGGCTGGCTGCGAACCTGGCGGCGTCAAGGCGACTGACCGTGAGGCTGGGCTGCGACGGGGTGTCGTAGGGCACGGCACTGACCACGGCCATTTCGCTGGGTTGAGGGTGGGCGTTGTGGGCGGTGACCCCAAAGGTGTAGGTCGCCCCCGCCACCAGACCGTGGAAGGTGGCGCTGTTGCCGCTGACCGTCTGGCTGTGGCTGGTGGGGCCGCCGGTGATCCAGACGGTGTAGCGGGTTACCGCGGAGCCGCCTGCCGGTGGCGCGGCCCAGGTCAGCCGTACCGACCGCTGGCCCGCTTGGGCATTCACGCCGGTTGGAGCGCCCGGCACCAAGTCCACCAGCACCAGGCCAGAGGGGGGCGATGCCGTAGACAGACCCACCGCGTTACGTGCCTGGACCGTGAAGGCGTAGGACCGTCCGTTGACAAGGCCGGTCAGCGTGCAACTGGCGTGGGGGCAGACCTGGCTACCACCTTGGTAGGACACCAGATAGTCCGAAATGGGGGCGCCGTTGTCTTCGGGCGGGTCCCAGGTCAAAGTGACCTGTCCGTCACCCGGGGTGCCTGGCCGAGGCGGGCCTGGCGCCTCGGGCTTGCCCCGTACCTTGACCGTGAAGGCTCCACTGACCTGCCGGTCCGGCTCACCCAAGGCGTCGTTGACCTGATAGCTGACAACCATGAGCCCCACGTGGTTGGCGCCAGGGGTCACGGCAATGGCTTGCCCGGCTGGTTGGGCCGTGCCGGCTGTTGGCGGGCTGACGCTCACTTTGGTTAATGACAGTTCACCGGCTTCGGGGGCGGGGTTCCAGGCCCCTGCCAACACCTCAATGGTCCGGCTTTGGGCCTGGTCCACCACCTGTGGGCTAACCGGCACCAGTGAGACCAGCCGCCGGGCAACCGCGCTGACCTGCCACTCCACACTAGCTGGGACTGCTGTGCCGCGGTCATAGCTGATCACCAGACCCAAGGCACCGCTGGCGCCAACTTGAGCCTGTTTGGTGGCTGCCAGACTCAGCACCGTGCCGTTGAGACGGGCGGTCACACCTTGGCCTACTTGATCGGTCACCTTGATGGCCAGGTCCTTGGCTGGAACTGGCCCTCCCAGCACGTTGACCTGCCCGGCCAAGTCGATGGTGATTGGATCGCCAGCGCGTTCCAGTTCCAACAGTGGCAGGTTCAGCGTGGGCGCGACCTCACTGGCCGGCAGGACGGTGATGGGTAGGGTCAACACCGCCACCCTGGTGTGTGGGTTAGCCACCTGGTCTGAATCGGCCACCTTGAAGGTGATCGAGGCCGGCCCGGCATAGGTCGGGTCCGCCGCATAGAGCAAGGTGGTGGCGTCCTTATAGGGCTGCGACCCGTCAGTTTTCGCGGCGTGGATGGTGGCTGGTTCGGCCAGGCAGGCCCGCTTACCCGGCCCAACCATCACGTATCTAGCCAATCCAAGTTCAACCGATTGGCCAGCTAACACCGTGATGTCGGCCTCTCCTGGTCTCAACATGGGCGGGAAGGTGCCCAGGGCGGGCACGGCAATGTAGCCATAGGCCCTGACCCCGGCGGCTTCTGGCCGGCGGTTGGTCAGTTGGAAAAACACCATGGCTGGTTCGCTTTGCAGCGTGACGGTGACTATGCCGCCATCTTTCGCCTGCGCCAGGGCCGGTCCGGCCCCAGGCAAGGACAGAACCAGGTCGC
>Ga0123356_10005895_pt1 | contig 12439 bp, 8 predicted proteins | sample TergutEmb28metaG_2_FD_92546 | JGI IMG/M metagenome (GOLD analysis project Ga0123356, IMG submission 92546) | Embiratermes neotenicus P3 segment gut microbial communities from Petit-Saut dam, French Guiana - Emb289 P3 | ecosystem: Host-associated > Arthropoda: Insects > Digestive system > Gut ... | reverse complement strand
GGATTGTTGGGAGGTGTTTCTTATTACAATGGGGATGCAAACTCTAAGAAACCGTTTTTAGAGAATCATCCTGCTGCCGGCGCGCTTTTCAGGGTCAAACTGACGGATTTTGGGTCGCTGAAAATGAATGTGTTACGGGGAACAGTTTCGGGCAATACGGAGAACTTTCCAAATAAATTCCCCCACGATGCACAGGCGAAGTTTGAGCGGACTTTCTGGGAAGCGGGTATTCATTTTGAACTGAATTTTTTTAAATATGGACCGGAATCATTAAGAGACAGGGAGATGTTGTTTCACACGCCTTACATCCTGTTGGGTCCCGGATTAGCAATTTATGATGGCAGAGAAGGGCGCACTTTCGCTCCCGGTCTGACATTCGGCGTGGGATACAAATATAAATTGCTCGACAGGCTGAATATCGGAGTGGAGTGGTCTATGAGGAAACTCTTTAGAGACGATTTTGATGTGACAGACTCTCACAATGAGATATTGAACGACCCCTACGGAACAGGATTTTCCGGAGTAAAACACAACGACTGGTACTCCTGTGCGTTTGTTTTTATCACATTGGATATTATCAGGATAAAAGGCAAATGTATAGAAATGAGATAGTAAAGATGACATTTAAAGAGCAGATAGACACGGAAAGGACGCCGCAACACGTTGCAATAATTATGGACGGAAACGGGCGCTGGGCGAAGAATAAAGGCAAAGACCGTATATTCGGACACCGTAGCGGCGTGGATTCTGTTGATAAAATCAGTGAGGCTGCCGCCGAAATAGGCATTAAGTACCTGACACTTTACGCTTTTTCTACCGAAAACTGGAACCGTCCGGCAAAAGAGGTGGACGCTCTGATGGGATTGTTGGTGGACGCTATCAAAAGTAACGTCCCGAAAATGATGAAGAATAATGTCCGTTTACTTGTAATCGGAGATGTGGAGAGGCTTCCTGAGAAGACGAAAAAGAACCTGATGGGAGCAATAAAGGAGACGGAACAAAATTCGGGACTGAATCTGGTGCTTGCCCTCAGTTACTCTTCACGTTGGGAGATTGTAAACGCGGCAACAAAAATAGCGAAGGATCTGAAAGAGGATAAAATAAAGATAGAGGATATTGATGAGACGCTTTTTTCGAGCTACCTGACAACGGCGGAAATTCCCGACCCCGATCTCCTGATCAGGACAAGCGGGGAGCTGAGAATCAGCAATTTTCTGATGTGGCAACTCTCATATTCCGAACTCTATTTTTCCGAACTCTATTGGCCCGAATTTAAAAAAGAACAATTTTTTGAAGCCATTGTCGATTATCAGAAAAGAGAACGGCGGTTTGGCAAAACAAGCGAACAAATTTTAAAATAACACATAATAAATATATGCGGAAATTTCTTTTCTTTTTTATGCTTTTTAATGTGATTACCGGCAAATTGACGGGGCAGGAGGTTTCTATAGCCTACTCTTTAAATCCGAAAGAATACACTATCGAGGAGATCACTGTTGAAGGCGCAGGATACTATGACAAGGATATCATAATCGGATATTCGGGATTGAAAGTCGGCGATAAGGTAAAAATGCCGGGAGAGGCGTTTTCAAACGCTATTAAACGCTTTTGGAAACAGGGATTATTTTCCGACATAAAGATATATGCCATTAAAATAGAAGGCGATAAGGTTTGGATAGAAATCGCATTGAAGCAGCGTCCGCGTATTTCGGAGGTGAATTTTCATGGTATAAAAAAGAAAAAAGACAGGGAGGATCTGGAGAGCGGACTGGGATTGACCAAAGGGAACCAGATATCGCCAAACATCGTCAGCCGGACGGAGATACTTATCAAGAAAAGATTGGAAAACAAAGGATACGAAAGGGCTGAAGTTAAACTTTCCCTTCGCGACGACCCTACCGATCCAGGGTCTGTTATCGTCGATATATTTATCGACAGAAAAGAGAAGATAAAGGTTCATCGTATTTACATAGAAGGCAATGATCAACTGCCGACAAAAAAGGTCAAAAAAGCGATGAAAAAGACTAAAGACAAAAGGCTTATGACCATATTCAAATCGAAAAAATTTATTCGCGAAGAGTATGAAAAAGATAAAGGACTGATTATTGATAAATACAACGAAAAAGGATTCAGAGACGCTGAGTTGCTTGGCGACAGTGTTGTCACTCACCCTCACAAAAATAACAAGGTAAACATTTACATAAAGGTCGACGAAGGCAAAAAATACTATTTCCGGAACATTACATGGGTCGGGAATACCATCTATCCAAGCGAATTTCTGAGTTCTGTGCTTGGAATTAAAAAGAAAGATGTCTACAATCAAAAACTTTTGAACGACCGTCTGCTGGTTGACGATGACGCTGTCTCCAGCCTCTATCTCGACAACGGATACCTCTTTTTCAATATCGACCCGGTGGAGATCAATATCGAAGGCGACTCCATTGACCTTGAAATGCGCATATACGAAGGTAAACAGGCAACAATCAACAACGTTATTATAACCGGAAATACGGCGGTTCACGAAAATGTTGTCCGTCGCGAATTGCGTACCAAGCCCGGACAGCTTTTCAGCAAATCCGACCTGCAACGCTCAGCGCGTGAAATAGTACAAAACGGGCTTTTTGACCCCGAAAAGTTGGATATCCGTCCGGAACCAAACCCCGAAGAGGGAACCGTTGATATTGTCTACAATCTGGAACAGAAGAAAAACGATCAGGTTGAGTTATCTTTCGGATGGGGTCAAACAGGTGTAATAGGCTCCGTAGGTTTTAAATTTTCTAACTTTTCGATACAGAATATTTTCAATAAAGATTCCTATCGTCCCCTTCCGCAAGGCGACGGTCAGCGATTCGGAATATCGTTTCAGACGAACGCAAGCTATTATACGGCGGCGAGCATCTCCTTTATGGAGCCATGGTTGGGAGGCAGTAAGCCGACTTCGTTGTCGACATCTCTGTTCTGGTCGCGTCAAACAGGGATAAGCAGCTATTATTACAACGATAGCTATTATTACAGTTCGCTCAGCAACAACTCCATGTATATGTATGAAGCAGACCCCGATAAGCACATTGTGACCCTCGGAGGGTCGGTCGGTCTTGGAAGACGTCTATCGTGGCCCGACGACTATTTTTCACTCTACGGAGAGGTTGCATATCGCCACTACGATTTGTTGAACTGGCAATATTTTGATTTGCAGACAGGTAAGGCAAATAATTTGAGTTTTGGAGTTACGTGGAGCAGAAATTCGACAGACAATCCCTACTTTACAAGGCGCGGCTCCATGTTTTCGCTTATGTTGCAAATAACTCCTCCATACTCTCTGTTTTCGGATAACTCAAAGACAGATGCTTTGGTAGATAAATATAAAACCGTGAAGCCCAGCACGAACGAAGAATACGAAGAGTATCTTGATATGCGGCAGGATCTATTCCGGTGGATAGAGTACTACAAAACGGAGTTTAAATCAAAAATATTCACACCTCTCTCTCCAAATCAAAAATTGGTATTAATGACGCGGGCTGAATATGGATTTTTGGGCTATTACAACAGAAACAGACGCTCGCCGTTTGAGCGCTACTATGTGGGAGGAGACGGAATGTCGGGCTTCAGCAGTACTTATGCCACAACAACCATTCCGCTACGCGGATACTCCAATGGGTCATTAACCCCGTTCGACCCAATTACAGGACGGCAGATGGGAAATATGTACACAAAGCTCTCGATGGAACTTCGATACCCCTTAATGCTTCAACCAATGTCGACAATATACGCCCTTGTTTTTGCCGATGCAGGAAACGCATGGAGCGAGTTCAACCAGTTCAATCCGTTTGAATTGAAAAGGTCGACAGGAGGCGGTGTTCGTGTATTCTTGCCTATGATCGGTCTGATTGGAGTCGATTATGGATACGGATTCGATAATATGCGAAACGGACGAAAGGGAGGCGGTAACTTCCACCTCGTTATCGGACATGAATTTTAATTATTGTTAAAGAATATCATAAAGAAGAATATTTAGAGTTATTTTTGTAAACGCAAATAAAAACAATTTTTTACGCATGAAAAAGCTATCATTAATTACAGTAATTGCATTTTTGGGGATCCTGACTGGTTCCGCACAAAAATTTGCATTGGTTGATATGGAATATATTTTAAAAAATATTCCGATGTACGAATCTGCCAACGAGCAGCTAAAACAAATTTCGCAAAAATGGCAGTCGGAAGTAGAAGCCAAAAACGAGGAAGCGAAAGTTTTGTATAAAAATTATCAGACGGAAGTAGTTTTCCTTTCCGACGACATGAAGACCCGAAGGGAAAATGAAATCGTAGCGAAAGAGAAAGAGGCTAACGAATTGAAACGTAAATATTTTGGACCGGAAGGCGAGCTTTTCAAAAAAAGAGAGAGCTTGATGAAACCGATACAAAATGAGATTTACACTGCAATAAAAGATGTTTCGGAAGCTAAAGGTTATCAACTTATCTTAGACAAAGCGTCGGGAATGAATATCGTCTATTACTCCTCGAAGATTGATATCAGCGACGATGTCCTCTCAAAACTCGGATATTCTAAATAAATAATTAAAAATAAATAGTCATTATGTTAAGAAAATTAGTATCAGTATTGTTCATTGCGATTCCTTTTTTCGCATTTTCCCAAATTAAACTCGGACACTTGGATGTTCAGGCGCTTTTTATGTCTTTGCCCGAAATAGCCGAAATTGAGGCTACCATGAAAAAACTTGGCGATCAGCATGAGAATGAAATAAAAAGAATGGAAGACGAGTATAATCGTAAACTTACCGAGTATCAACAAGGGCAGCAGGCATGGGATGATGTAATAAAAAAGAACAGGATAGAGGAGCTGCAAACTCTTCAAACCAAAATGCAGAATTATTACCAGACAGCCCAACAAACGTTGCAACAAAAACAGGAAGAGTTGCAAACTCCGCTGAGGGAAAAAATTATGAAGGCGATGAAAGATGTTGGAATAGAAAACGGTTTCCTCTATATTTTTGAGGCAAACACGCTATTGTTCAAATCCGATGATGCCATTGATGTAACTCCTTTGGTGAAGAAGAAGTTGGGGGTTAAATAAGACAAAATGCTACAACCAGGACCTATCGGTATTTTTGATTCCGGATACGGAGGCTTGACGATACTTGAAAAGATCAGGTCTCTGATGCCCCAGTACGACTATATCTATTTAGGCGACAATGCGCGTACCCCTTACGGTACGCGCTCTTTTGATGTTGTGTATGAATATACGCGGCAATCGGTAGAGAAACTCTTCGAAATGGGTTCGCCCCTTGTGATACTGGCGTGCAACACGGCTTCAGCCAAAGCGCTGAAAACCATCCAATTAAACGACCTTCCTGCTTGGAATCCCGAAAAAAGGGTGTTGGGAGTAATCCGCCCTACGGTTGAAGCAATAGGGCGCATTACCAAAACACGCCACGTCGGCATACTCGGCACAACCGGCACAATACAGTCGCGCTCATATCCTATTGAGATAGAAAAGGAGGCGCCGGATATTATTGTCAGCGAAGTAGCCTGCCCGATGTGGGTGCCGTTGGTCGAGAATCTGGAGCATAACTCCGACGGGGCAGACTACTTTGTAAAAAAATATCTCTCCGAATTAATGGAAAAAGGGAGCGACATCGACACCATTGTACTTGCCTGCACCCATTATCCTCTGCTTTTGCCTAAAATCAAACAATTCTCTCCCGAAGGAATAAACATCATCTCGCAGGGAGGAATCGTGGCGGCAAGTTTGCAGGATTATCTAACCCGTCACACCGAGAAGGAAGAGCTGATCACGAAAAACGGAAGTTGCAGATTCTTTACAACGGAATCCGTGGAACGGTTCACAAACTCGGCGGCTATCTTTCTTGAAAGGGAGATAGAAGTTCAACGGATTTATTTGTGAGTATTGCCGAATAAAATAATGTAATAAAATATTTAGAAAACATGAACAACGAATAAGATAAAATAAATATTATCTTTGCTGAATTATTTTTAATGCTCTGATAGTTTATGGATAAAAACAGGCTGATATTAGGCGATAATCTCGAAAAATTAAGAGAAATTGCGAGCGAAAGTGTAGATTTAATTTACCTCGACCCGCCATTTTTCAGCGACCGCAAGTACGAAGTAATCTGGGGCGACGAAGGCGAAGTGCGCAGTTTTGAAGACCGTTGGGCAGGAGGAATTGAGCATTATATCGGCTGGTTGAAAGAGCGTGTTGAAGAGATGTATCGTGTTTTAAAACCAACAGGAATGTTGTTTTTGCATTGTGATTGGAATGCAAGTCAATATATAAAAGTGAATATTTTGGACAAATTATTTGGCTATAACAATTGCAGAAATGAAATTATTTGGAAAAGAAATTTTACAAAAAAAGGCTCTCAACATTCAATGACAAGACTTGCAGTTAATAATGACACTATTTTTATGTACAGCAAATCGGCTAAATATACTTTTTATACTCCAAAATCTAAAAATTTAGACGAAAACGAACTGTTGAAAATTTATGACAAAATAGACGAAAACGACAAAAGATTTAAAAGTGAGCCGATTGAATTACCTGCAATAATGGCACGAAAAAATCTTATTTTTGAATATAAAGGCTATATTCCAAAATATGGTTGGATGATGGTTAAAGAAAAATTAGACGAATTAGACAGGCAAAATAAAATTTATTTTACAAAAAACGGCAAACCGCGTCGAAAAAATTTTCTTGACGATTATGAAGGCAGCGAAATTGATAATATTTGGACAGATATTTTACCGATAGGACAAAATCAATCTGAAATTATCGGTTATCCCACTCAAAAACCCGAACTTTTATTGCATCGCATAATTGAAATGGCGAGCAACGAGGGAGATCTTGTACTCGACCCCTTTGTTGGCGGGGGAACGACCGTAGCCGTAGCCGACAAACTAAACAGAAAATGGATTGGTATCGACCAGTCGGTTATGGCTGTGAAAGTTACCGATTTCCGCTTGAGAAAGCAGCAGGATATTTTTTCGCAAGAATATGAACTTGTCTTGCGCCGTTACGATTACGAAAATATTCGCAATATGGACGCTTTTGAATTTGAAAAATGGATTATCGAACAATTTGGCGGAAAATCAAATAACAAAAAAGGTGGCGATAATGGAATTGACGGCAAGAAAGACAATGCCCCAATTCAAGTTAAACGTTCTGATAATGTCGGAGTTAATGTTATTAAAAACTTTTGGGCTTCTTTGCAACAATTTGATAAAAAACTTTTTGATAAAAACATAAAAGAGAAAAAGACAGCAGGCTATATTATTGCTTTTTCGTTTGGGAAAGGCGCAATAGAAGAAGTTGCACGTCTGAAAAGCAAAGAAAATATTATTATCGAACTCAAAAAAGTAAGTGATATTGTCGACTACGGTAAACCACCAAAAGTAGCATTGGAAGCTAATGAGTTGGAAAACAACGAATATTTGTTCGTCGCCAATGCACAAAGCGAGGTTGGTATTGAATTTTTTTCGTGGGATTTTACCAACAACGAAAAAGAAGGATTTAAAGCCGATGTGCTGCTTGATAAAGATGGAAAACAGAAACGCAAATTAAAAGCAGGTACACACCAAATAGCCGTAGAGGCAATAGATAAACAAGGATTGGATGGACAGGATAAAGTGAAAATTAAGATAAAATAAGCAAAATATTCCCTCTGTTCGGCGTAACGTGCTAAAATGAGATATGAACGTTCGGCGAAGACGCTTCGCCGAACGTTCGCGCTTCATTTTCAGCACGCTACTGCAAACTGAGGTTCCCGAAATGTCCGGTCGAAATTTAAAATCTATGAAGTAATGATTATTCTTAACACAAAACTCATCCGATGACTTTGAGTCATCGGATGAGTTTTGTGTTAAGAATATTAATAAACATTTTATTCGTCGTCCTTCTTGCTTGCTTCATATTCTTTCAGCAATTTCTCCTGAACATCCATCGGAACGAGTTCGTAGCTTGCAAATTTCATACCGAACGAAGCCCGTCCGCCGGTGATAGCGCTCAAGGTGGTTGAGTAGCTGCTCAACTCTTTCAGCGGCACTTTTGCCGACAATTTTTCGAAGCCTTTTTCGCTCGACATACCCATTATTATGGCGCGGCGCGTTTGCATATCGCTCATAATATCGCCCAAACGGTCGGACGGCACAAGCACTTCAACATCATAAACCGGCTCAAGCAACTTTGGCGCGGCTTCCTTAAATCCTTGCGAGAAGGCGTTGCGTCCTGCCAGCCGGAACGAAATTTCGTTGGAGTCGACCGGGTGCATCTTTCCGTCGTAAACAATTACGCGCACGTCGCGGGCATAAGAACCGGTGAGCGGTCCCTGCTCCATTTTGTCCATAATGCCTTTAAGAATTGCAGGTATGAAGCGCGCGTCGATAGAACCGCCAACGATACTGTTGATAACCACGAGTTTACCTCCCCAGTCGAGATCCATCTCCTGTGTGTCGCGCACTGATATCTTAAATTCCTGTCCGCCGAATTTATATATCTGCGGCGTAGGCATTCCTTCAAAATATGGTTCTATAATCATGTGTACTTCGCCAAACTGACCGGCGCCGCCCGACTGTTTTTTATGACGATAGTCGGAGCGTGCTGATTTGGTAATTGTTTCGCGGTACGGTATTTTCGGCTCTTTATATTCAATGGCGATTTTATCAATGTTTTCCACTATCCATTTCAAGGTGCGAAGGTGAAACTCGCCCTGTCCGAAGAGGATTGTTTGTTTCAACTCTTTTGACTGTTCGATAAGCCATGTCGGGTCTTCTTCGTGCATCCGGTTCATTATTTCGCTCAGTTTTTCGTCGTCCGATTCGGAAACGGCGTTGACGGCACGGCGATATTTGGGTTCCGGATAGTTAACATCTGCAATCTCTATATCCACACCTTTTGCATTCAGGGTATTTCCTGTCCGCGTATCTTTCAGTTTCACGGTTGCGCCGATGTCGCCGGCAACAAGCTCTTCCACTTTGGTACGTATTTGTCCCGCCACCGAAAATAGTTGGCTGACGCGCTCTTTGGAGCTGCGGCTAACATTTTGCAGGTCATCGCCTTCGCGCAGTTTACCGCTCATTACTTTGAAATAGGAGACTTCGCCCAAATGCGGTTCCACACTTGTTTTGAAGACAAAAATGCTTGTTGCTCCATTCGGGTCGGGCTGCACTTCGACGCCGGCTTTTGTTTTTGGTTTTTCGGAAACATCTGCCGATGGCGCTACATTGCCCAAAAATTCCATCAGGCGACGCACACACATATCTTTTTCTGCGCTGACGCAAAATACAGGAAACATACCTCTGACTAACAAGCCCTTGCTGATACCTTGCCGTATCTCCTCATCCGTCAGTACGCCCTGATCAAAAAACTTTTCCATCAATGCCTCATCGTGTTCGGCGGCGGCTTCAATCAATATGTTGTGAAGTTCTTCCGCTTTGCCCATTTCGTCGCTTGGAATATCCAGAATTTCGGGCGCTCCGCCTTCGGGTTTCCATTTATACAACTTCATTTTCAGCACATCCACCACGGCGTTGAAACCCAAGCCGGCATTTATGGGATATTGAATTTGTACTACCTTGCTGCCAAAATTTTCGCGAAGCTGTTCGACAGTTTTATCAAAGTCTGCTTTTTCGTGGTCAAGCTGGTTGACGGCAAAAACAATCGGTTTATTAAACCTCTCGGTTTGCCTGAAATGGTTGCCTGTACCTACTTCCACACCCTGCTGTGCGTTGACTAAAAGCAACGCCATGTCGGTAACATATAGCGCAGAAACAGCGCTGCCAACAAAGTCGTCCGCTCCCGGACAATCTATAATATTCAACTTTTTGTCGAGCCATTCTATTTGGGCTATTGTTGAAAACACAGAATATCCGTACTCTTTTTCCACCGGAAAATAATCGCACACCGTGTTCTTGTTATCCACCGAACCTCTACGCTTTATAACTCCACTTTCGTAGAGCATCGCTTCTACAAGAGTGGTTTTCCCTGATCTGGAATTTCCCAATAATGAGATGTTTTTAATTTCATTTGACTGATATACTTTCATAATAATATAAAAAGATTTAACATTTTTAAAAATGGTGCGCAATTTACGAATAATAATGCAAATAAAAAAATCAATTGAGTAGAAACTAAAAAAAAACTTTGTTTTTTGTTTTTAAAACATTACTTTTGCACTCTATAATTTTTGTATCATGGATAAATTTAATGAAATAAACGAAAAAATTGGGAAACACAGGTGGACTATTTGCGCGCTTGTTTTTTTCGCCACAACAATTAACTATTTAGACAGGAATGTTTTAGGGTTGTTGAAGACCGTCCTTACCGAAGAGATGAGCTGGACGGAGTCTGATTATGCTCATGTTGTCATGTCGTTCCAGTTGGCTTATGCTTTGGGAATGTTGGGTATTGGCAGGGTTATTGACAAGGTAGGTACTAAGCTGGGTTATTTCTTCTCTTTGTTGGGATGGAGCATTGCAGCGATGGTACACGGTTTGGCTCACAATACCTTTACTTTCGGGGCGGCGCGCGCTTTTCTGGGAGTCACCGAAGCCGGAAACTTCCCTGCTGCCAACAAAACAATAGCGGAATGGTTTCCTAAAAAAGAGAGAGCCTTTGCTACCGGAATCTACAACTCAGGGACTAATATAGGAGCAATTCTCGCCCCGTTGTGCGTCCCCTGGATTGCCTCAAGTTGGGGTTGGGAATGGGCTTTTGTAATAACCGGAGCAGTGGGTTTAATATGGCTCTTTTTTTGGTGGGTTATGTATGATTCGCCTGAGAAAAAATTAGAAAAAGGTCAATTATCTCAGGCGGAATACGATTTTATAAACAGCGATAAGCAAAATGAAATTAAAGTGGAGACTCCTGTCGAAGAGGTTAAAGAAGAAAAGGTATCATGGCTTAAATTGTTGACTTATCGTCAAACATGGTCTTTCGTTTTCGGGAAACTCCTGACCGACCCGATTTGGTGGTTTTACCTGTTTTGGTTGCCTGCCTTCCTCGAAGGAGAGAATGCCCGTAAAATTGCGGAAGGAAATCCCGAAGGCGTCATTAGCTGGCCCATAGCAATTGCGTTTGTGTATACAATCTCTACAATTGGCAGTGTTGCCGGCGGATGGTTGCCGAAATATTTGGTCAACAAAGGCAAAACGATCTATAAAGCGCGTATGACATCCATGTTTATCTATGCGTTGTTGCCCCTCACGGTTTTGTCGGCTCAATATGTTGGGCAGATAAATACATGGTATGCTGTGTTGTTGATTGGTTTGGCATGTTCCGGGCATCAGGCGTGGTCGGCAAATATCTTCACTACGGTTTCCGACATGTTTCCTAAAAAAGCTGTTGCTTCGGTTACGGGTATCGGCGGCATGGCGGGAGCTTTCGGCGGCATGTTGATAGCATGGGCAGCAGGATTGTTGCTCGACCATTATAAATTATTGGGAACAATAGAAGTCGGATACGGCGTTATGTTTATTATCTGTTCGGTTGCTTATGTCGCAGCTTGGATGGTTATGAAGTTGTTGGTGCCGAGGTTTAAGGAGGTTAATATATAGAATTATTAAAATCAACATATTTGAAATAACAATAATGAAAACAAAAGTCAGAGCATTTATTTTTACATTTGTAATTGGTGTGTTGGGTTACGGATTAACTACAGCACAGACGCCGAAAGTCACTTCTCAATGGGAATCGTCTTTTAATAAAGCGATTGGAAAGAATGCCGTGTATCAACATTTTTTGGGCGAGGAACAAAATTCCTTTTATGTCATGATAAAAAAGAAGAGCGGAAGCCGATTCAATCGTACTTCAAATTATTCTATCTCGAAGTGGAAGAACAATTTTCAACATGAAAAAACTGTTGCACTACAAGGAGAACTTGACATCAGGAATGTCTATTTTATAAAAAACGAAACGTATGTTTTAGCATTGGAAGGGAAGGCTAAAAACCGTAGTGTGGGTTTCTTCAAGTTTAATAAAAGCAAGATGACGCTTGAATCCGTTTCAAGTTATTTTTCGGATATAAATCTGAATCACTTTGATCAGTTGTATTTTTCGCCCGACTCTTCAAAGATACTTCTCCGGACAAGTCCGCAAATAAATTTGAATGAAAAAGAGAAATATCTTTTGGCTGTTTATGACTCCGATTTTAATAAATTGTGGCAAAAAGAGGTTATAACTCCTTTTCAACGTTCCGAATTTGCAGGAAACAACAATCGTCCAAATTTTACGGTAGACAACACCGGAAATGTTTTTTTGGCTGGTAGAATATACAAAGAAGCATTAACCAAGAAAAGCAAAGAAAAAGATATGGCATACAATTATGCTATTTTAAAAATATCGCAAAATGCAGAAAACAAACAACTTACATTAAAAGAAAAAGGTCTATTTTATAACAAATGTTTT
>Ga0123356_10005894_pt1 | contig 12440 bp, 7 predicted proteins | sample TergutEmb28metaG_2_FD_92546 | JGI IMG/M metagenome (GOLD analysis project Ga0123356, IMG submission 92546) | Embiratermes neotenicus P3 segment gut microbial communities from Petit-Saut dam, French Guiana - Emb289 P3 | ecosystem: Host-associated > Arthropoda: Insects > Digestive system > Gut ... | reverse complement strand
TTATCAAACGAACTTAATGATATTCTATCATATAGCCGGGAAGAAGCGATGCGATTGGGTAGTTTAATTATCACCCCTGATCACTTTGTTCTGGGCATGATTCGCCATGGACAAAACGATGCCCACCGTATCCTCTCTTATATGGGGATTAGCGAACGAACACTTAAAAGCAGTATCGAAACCCGCCTCCAAATAGGAGAGATGATTCCTTATGAGCAGGCAAATCGGATAAGATTTTCCAAACCGGCAGAAAAAGCGCTTAGAATGATGTTTTTGGAAGCCCAGAAACTTCAAAAAACGGTTCCGGACGCCGTTCATCTTTTGTTAGCAATTTTGCAAAACTATGATTCCATTGTGGTTATTCTCATGGCAGAACAAGGAGTTACCTACGAAGGATTTCGCTCCAAAGCGTCATTACCCATCCCGGTAGGAAGCAGCCCGGACGTGACGCATCCGGACGAGCCCCAACCCGAAGCCGATCCATCAAAGAGCACCAAAAACACTCCCAAAGAGAATCCTCCCGCTAAGCCCAAGAGCGATACACCTGCTTTAGACAACTTTGGCCTTGACCTCACCAAAGCGGCTATGCAAGATAAGCTCGATCCGGTATCGGGACGCGAAAAGGAGATTGAGCGTTTGGCGCAGATTTTGGGACGGCGTAAGAAGAATAACCCTGTACTCATTGGCGAAGCCGGAGTAGGAAAATCGGCCATTGTTGAGGGGCTTGCCCTTAGAATCGCCCAAAAGAAGATATCCCGTATGCTTCTTAACAAGAGGGTTATCTCTTTAGATTTGGGATCGTTGGTTGCAGGCACAAAGTACCGCGGACAATTTGAAGAGCGGATCAAATCGGTGTTGACAGAACTGCGTAACAATCCGCATATCATTATATTTATTGATGAAATCCACACACTGGTAGGCGCTGGGGGCGCCGTTGGCTCTTTAGACGCCGCCAACATGCTCAAGCCCGCCCTTGCCCGCGGTGAGATTCAGTGCATAGGGGCCACCACTTTAGATGAGTACCGCGAATTTATTGAACAAGACGGCGCCTTAGAGAGGCGTTTTCAAAAGGTGATGGTAGAGCCCACTAACTTTGAAGAGACGCTTGAAATCCTAAACAGCATCAAGTCACGATATGAAGGCCACCACAAAGTCTCTTATACCGATCTTGCGCTCAAATCGTGTATCTATCTAACTCAACGATATATTACAGATCGATGCCTTCCCGATAAAGCCATTGACGCCATGGATGAAGCGGGCTCAAGGGTGCACATGGCCAACATCAAAGTTCCTCTGCAAATTCAAGAGATGGAACATCGCTTGGATGAACTTCGTATTCAAAAACGAAAAGTGGTGTCATTAGGCTCTTTTGGCGAGGCCGAACAGCTTCGCTCTACGGAGCGGCAAATCATGAAGGAGTTAGAAACATTGCAGACCAGCTGGGAAGAAGAAGAGAAGACTATACGTCAAACTGTTGATGAAGAAAAAGTGGCGGAAGTGGTCTCCATGATGGCCAACGTTCCCATCAGTCGCGTGGCCGAATCGGAGAGTAAGCGTCTGATCAAAATGCCAGAAGTAATAAAAAATCTGATCATTGGACAAGACGAAGCGGTAGATCGCATGGTGCGCGCCATTCTGCGTAACCGCGCGGGGCTCAAAGACCCCAATAAACCCATTGGCACCTTCATATTTCTTGGCCCCACCGGCGTAGGAAAAACACAATTGGCCAAAGTGGTCAGCGAATATCTTTTTGACTCTGTCGACAACCTTGTGCGCATCGACATGAGCGAGTATATGGAGAAATTTGCCGTCAGCCGCCTCATTGGCGCTCCTCCCGGATACGTCGGATATGAAGAGGGAGGCCAGCTTACCGAAAAAGTGAGACATAAGCCCTACTGCGTAGTGCTCTTAGATGAAATCGAAAAAGCGCACCCCGACATTTTCAATCTTCTTTTACAAGTATTTGACGAGGGTCGCCTCACCGACAGCAACGGCCGGCAAGTCGACTTTAGAAATACCGTCCTGATCATGACCTCCAACATCGGCAGCCGCGAAATCAAGGAGTTTGGACAAGGAGTCGGTTTTTCAAACGCTACAAAAAGGAATGTGGAAGAGAATAGTCGAAACATCATACAAAAAACACTAAAAAAGACATTTAGTCCCGAATTTCTCAACCGCGTAGACGAGCAAATCCTTTTCAGGCCCCTCAACAAAGAAGACATTTTCCAAATCATTGACATAGAGCTAAACGACCTCTACAAACGCCTTGAACGCGCCGGCTACCGCTTAGAAATTGACCCCGACGCCAAACATTTTGTTGCCGAGCAGGGATACGACCCGCAATACGGCGCCCGCCCCTTAAAACGAGCCATTCAGCGCCATTTGGAAGACCCCTTGTCGGAGGCGATTATTCAAATGGAGGTGAGTCTGGGGCAGACGCTTTGTGTCAGGATGGGGAATGGGGAAGTGAAGGTGGAGGTCGATTTACATGACAAGTCTGTATAGTTATTGCAAAAAAAATGCACATCTTTGCAATATCATTGTAACCTAACCTAAAATCATGCGCACACTCACCACCCTCACCCTGCTGTTTTTATCGGCAGCATCCTTTGCCCAAAAGCTCCCTGTTGCCTGGGAAGAGCTTACTGCTCCGGACTTTGCTTTAGCTGTTCAACAATCTCAAGGCGTGTGCCTTGTTCCTATGGGCGTGTTGGAGAAGCATGGCCCGCATTTGCCTTTGGGGACAGATGTTTTCTCTGCCCGCGAGGTCAGTCTTAGGGCTGCACAACAGGAGTATTGTATTGTTTTTCCCTTCTATTATGCCGGACAAATCTTTGAAGCCAAACAACAACCTGGCACAGTTGCCTATAGTGCGGAGTTGCTCTATATGTTGCTTGACGAAACGTGCAGAGAGATCGCACGGAATGGGATCAAGAAGATTATCCTCGTAAATGGGCACGGAGGGAATAATGCATTTTTACAATATTTTTGCCAAGTCCAGTTGGCCTCGCCAAGAGACTATGTGGTGTATGCTGTTATGCCATCTACCGACCCCGAAACACAAAAGACGATCGCTGCCATGCGAAAGACCAGCTTTGATGGACATGCCGGAGAGGTTGAGACCAGCACCATTTTGGCCATTCGTCCCGATCTTGTAAAGATCGAACTCGCTAATACCGAGTCGGGAGAAGACCTAAACCAATTGCCGCTCAAAAAAGATTTTCCGGCTGTTCAAACCGGTATTTGGTGGTATGCCCAATTCCCCAATCACTATGCCGGAGATGCCAAAGACGCCAATGCTGCCATTGGGGAGCTTGGGTTGGCGTCACGCACCCAATCACTAACAGAGCTGATCAAGGCTGTCAAAGCCGACCAAGACGCCTTACACTTACAAGAAGAATTTTTTAAAGAACAATCACAACCCTTGCAAACAAAAGTAAAAAAATGAAAAAACTCAACTGCTTTATCCCCGCTATCAATGCAGAACAGGTAGCGCCTACTATTCACGAACTCAAAGCCTTTTCTTGTGTCGAACAAATATACCTCCTTGTAATGGACGAGAACGATGTTCTCTCTTTAGGTTACCCAATCATCAAAATCAATAGCCTCACCTCAAGCCAAACCATATCCCAAATCGCACACCATTGCGATACAGAGTATGCGCTCCTCTACACCAAACACTCCACCCTCAACATCGGCTACTTTGCTTTAGAACGCCTCCTTGGCTTAGCAGACGACAGCAAAGCCGGCATGCTCTACGCAGACCATTACCAGCTTATTGAAGGCAATCGCAGAGCCATGCCCCTCATCGCCTGCCAAGAGGGGAGCCTGCGCGACGACTTTAACTTTGGGTCGCTGTTGCTCTACCGCAGCAGCGCGCTCAAAAGCGCCGTAGCGCAAACCCAAGGCGATTATCCCTTTGCCGGACTCTACAACCTCCGCTTAGCCGTTTCTAGAATCGCCCCCATTGTGCACATCAACGAATACCTCTACACAGAGGTAGAAACCGACACCCGCAAATCGGGTCAAAAGATATTTGACTACGTCGACCCCAAAAACCGCGCCGTACAAATCGACATGGAAAAAGCGTGCACCGAGCACCTTAAAGCCGTAGGCGGATACTTAGAACCAAACTTCACCCCCATTAAGTTTCAAGAGACCACTTTTGAATACGAAGCATCAGTGATCATCCCCGTCTTCAACCGCATCAAAACCATAGAACACGCCATCAAATCGGTATTGATCCAACAAACCGACTTCCCCTTTAACCTGATTATTGTAGACAACCACTCCACCGACGGCACTACCGAACTGATCGCCAAATACAAAACAGACCCCCGTCTTATTCACGTCATTCCCGACCGCCACGACTTAGGCATCGGCGGATGCTGGAACATGGGCGTTCACCACCCCAAATGCGGCAAATTTGCCATCCAATTAGACAGCGACGACGTCTATGCCGACGAAACCACCCTCACCAAAATGGTCACCGCTTTTTACGAGCAAAACTGCGCCATGGTAGTGGGCACCTACCGCATGACCAACTTTGAGATGGAGACCATTCCCCCCGGCATTATAGACCACGCGGAGTGGACACCCGACAACGGACGCAACAACGCACTACGTATAAACGGACTTGGAGCGCCTCGCGCCTTCTACACCCCCATGCTACGTGAGATCAAACTACCCAACACCAGCTACGGAGAAGACTACGCCTTAGGACTCCGCTTCTCGCGCCACTACCAGATTGGCCGGGTCTACGAAGTTGTCTACTGCTGCCGCCGCTGGGACGGCAACTCCGACTCCGCCCTCGACATCGTTAAGCAAAACGCCCACAACCTCTACAAAGACCGCATCCGCACCTGGGAACTGCAAGCACGGAAACAATTAAACAACACAATGTAGGGGCGGGGTTCACCCCCGCCCTCATTCATCACCAAGCAGACAATGCACCTCAACACCCAAGTGATACAACTGCTCAACAGGCAAACCACAACGTGGCCATTTGCCGCAGCAAACTACGCCGCCTTAACCCAAATCAAAACAAAAACGTTATCCATTAACGGATTCGATTTTATCGTCCAATTTAACCCTGCGCGCATTGGTTCGTCAGCAGCCCAAACCGACCCACAATCCATTCAGAATCGAAAATGCTTTCTCTGCCGCCACCACCTGCCACCCGAGCAGGAAACACTGCCCTTTACAGCACAAAGCGGAAACGAATACTTTATATTGTGTAACCCCTACCCCATCTTCCCCCGCCACCTCACCATCCCCGATCGCCACCACAACGACCAACAAATATCTGGACGCGTAAACGACATGCTCGAATTGGCAGAGCTGCTACCCGACTTTATCCTCTTCTACAACGGCCCCAAAAGCGGCGCATCAGCACCCGACCATTTTCACTTTCAGGCCGGCAACAAAGGCTTCCTACCCATCCAATCTTTGGTCGAAAGTGGCGCCTCTTTTGCCCATTATCCCGTACCCGCCTTAGTTTTTACAACTGACCAAATCGATGCCGCCACCACTTACCTCCATCAGGAGCCCGAACCGATGCTCAACCTGCTTTGCTGGAAAACGGAGCATACCTATTATATAGTGATCTTCCCCCGCAAACGCCACCGCCCCTCCCAGTTCTTTGCCACAGGCGATGCCAACATCCTCCTCACCCCCGGCACCATTGACCTGGGAGGCGTTCTCATTACCCCATTAGAAAAAGATTTCTGCAAGCTCACCGCTGCAGATGTATCGGATATATTTACTCAAATCTCATAATCAATCATGTCACCAACCATCTCTGTCGGCATTATGTTTCAGCCTTTTATCAACTTTAAATTAGAAGGCAACTATCTCTTTTCCGGTAAAACCTACACGGGAGAGCAACAAGTACACTACAAAAACGGACTTATCGAGTTTGACGGCCAGTCCCACAAAAAAATCAGCTTCACTCCTACCGGAGAAGACAACACCTTCATATTAAGAGATGTAGTCATTGGCATCAACTTTCATTGGGAACGAAAAGAAGACCAGCAATTTAATGGATTGCTTGAATTTATCGTAGAAGATGAGATGATTACAGCCATAAATACATTGTCCATAGACACTTACCTGATCAGCGTCATTGCCTCGGAGATGAACGCTATTAGCTCCATTGAGCTGCTCAAAGCTCATGCGGTCATCTCCAGAAGTTGGTTGTTGTCCCAAATCGAAAAACGTCATGCGATTGAAATAGCGGACGCTACATATGTGAGCAATACCAAAACCGATCTCGAGTGGATACGTTGGTGGGACCGAGAAGATCACCAAAATTTTGATGTCTGCGCAGATGATCACTGCCAACGATATCAAGGGATTACTCGTGCTTCCCAATCACTTGAAGCCGTAACCAAAGCCGTTTTGGAGACATTGGGCGAGGTGCTCATCAGCCATAAAGCAATCTGTGACACCCGCTACTCCAAATGTTGCGGAGGCGTTTTTGAAGAGTTCCAAAACAATTGGGAACCTGTAAAATATCCCTATTTATCCAAAGGATACGACGGTAAAGCCCAAGACCTTACCACTCCTCTGCCCGACCTGACACAAGAAGCTGTTGCCCAGGCGTGGATACGGAGCGCTCCACCCGCTTTTTGCAACACAAACGACCAGGCCGTTCTCACCCAAGTACTCAATAGCTATGACCAGGAAACCACCAAGTTCTACCGCTGGAGCGTCTTCTATACAGTTGACGAACTATCCGACCTGATCAGACGCCGCCTTGAGGTTGATTTTGGCACTATTTTTGACATCATTCCATTAGAAAGAGGTACCTCCGGCAGGATTACACGGCTCAAAGTCGTAGGAAGCAAACTAACGCTTGTGATTGGAAAAGAGTTACTGATTCGCAAAGCGCTCTCCGAATCGCACCTCTACAGCTCTGCCTTTGTGGTGGACAAAACTCCTGATGGCTTTACCCTTACCGGAGCAGGCTGGGGCCACGGCGTGGGATTCTGTCAGATTGGCGCCGCAGTAATGGCCACCACCGGCTACAACTACCGCTCCATTTTGATGCACTATTTTTCCGGAAGTCAAATCATCAAACACTATTAACCAATGGCTAATAAAAAATCCCCCTGGTACTGGATTCCATCGCTCTATTTTGGGCAAGGCATACCCTATGTGGTAGTGGCCACTACCGTTTCGGCCATCCTGTACAAACAACTTGGATTGTCCAATGCCGACATCACTCTCTACACAGGCTGGCTCTATTTGCCATGGGTCATCAAGCCCTTTTGGAGCCCCTTTGTAGACATGTTTAAGACCAAGCGTTGGTGGACGGTAACGATGCAATTCATTATGGGCGTGGCATTGGCCGGCGTTGCCTTTTGCATTCCCGCCCCCTATTTTTTGCAAAGTACTTTGGCCATTTTTTGGCTCCTTGCCTTTAGCTCCGCCACACACGATATTGCCGCAGACGGCTTTTACATGCTCGCCTTGGATTCGCACCAACAGTCGTTTTTTGTAGGTATCCGCAGCACCTTTTACCGAATCGCCCTCGTTATGGGACAAGGCGCTCTGGTGATGGTGGCCGGAAGGTTAGAGAAATTGATGCCCTCCATAGCCCAGGCATGGAGCTACACCTTTTACGGCGTTGCGGTGCTCTTTGTCCTTATTGCCGTTTATCACTACTTCGTCTTGCCAAGACCGGCAGTAGACCAACCCAATCCCAACAAAAACATTGCCCTTGGTTTCTTCTCCACTTTTGGCGATTTTTTTAAAAAGAGAGGAATTATTTTGGCATTGTCATTTATCCTCCTTTACCGACTGGCCGAAGCGCAGCTCATCAAAATTGCGCCGCTCTTTCTGTTGAGCGACAGAGCGGAAGGGGGTCTTGGCATGGAAACCGAAAGTGTTGGCTTTGTTTACGGCACAGTTGGAATAATCGCCCTTACTTTAGGCGGCATTTCGGGAGGAATTGTGGCCTCCAGAGATGGCTTAAAGAAGTGGCTTTGGCCCATGGTACTCGCACTCAACGTCACCAACCTCATCTACGTCTACTTTGCCTACGCCCAGCCGCAGAATTTCTTTGCCATCTGTTCGGGTGTAGCGGTTGAACAATTTGGATATGGATTTGGATTCACTGCATTTATGCTTTACCTCATCTACATCTCCCGGGGAAAACTGCAAACAGCGCACTATGCTATATGTACAGGTTTTATGGCTCTAGGCATGATGGTGCCCGGTATGTTTGCCGGAAAAATTCAGGAGTTTATTGGCTACCAACACTTCTTTCTCTGGGTGTGCCTTTGCACCATCCCCGGATTTATTTTGGTTGCGCTTCTAAAGATTGACCCGACGTTTGGGAAAAAGAGTGAAAGTAAAACAAATTAAAAATAACAAACAGATGAAAAAGATCGTTTTGATATTCGGATTGTTCATTGCCGCCTGCGCCCACATACCGGCACAGTCGGTAGTCAAGTTAGGTATTGACGTACTTAGAGAGCGCAACTTTGACGCCCTGGAGGGCAAACGGGTGGGTTTGGTAACCAATCCCACTGGTGTAGATCGTTTTCTAAAAAGCACGGTGGATATTCTATTTGAAGCTGAAAACGTGGCGCTTGTAGCCCTTTACGGGCCGGAGCACGGCGTACGTGGCGACGTTCGGGCTGGGGATAAAATAGCAGACGCCAAAGATGAAAAAACGGGCATTCCGGTTTTTTCGCTCTACGGATCCACGCGCAAACCCACCAGAGAGATGTTGGAGGGAATTGATGTATTGGTATATGACATTCAAGACATTGGCTGCCGTTCTTACACCTATATCAGCACCATGGGCTTAGTAATGGAGGCGTGTGCCGAATACGGCATTGAGTTTGTCGTGCTTGATCGACCCAACCCCTTGGGTGGTGAGAAGGTGGAGGGATGCCTTACAGAAGATGGAAATATCTCCTTTGTCAGTCAGTTTAAAATCCCTTATGTCTATGGTCTTACCTGCGGAGAGTTGGCCATGATGCTCAATGAAGAGGGTATGTTGTCCCGCAAATGCAACCTCACCGTGGTACCCATGGAAGGCTGGGAACGCAGCATGAATTTTACCCAGACCGGTCTCCATTGGATACTCACATCACCCCACGTGCCCGAAGCCGCCTCCTCTCACTTTTACGTCACCACAGGCATTCTTGGAGAGTTGAACGTGGTCTCCATCGGGGTGGGTTACACCCTCCCTTTTCAATTGGTCGCCACAGACTCCATTCAAGCAGAAGTCTTAGCTAACCGTCTCAATAATTTAAGCTTATCAGGCGTTCACTTTAGGCCCATCTACATCAAACCCTACTACTCAGTTGGAAAAGACATGGACTATCAGGGGGTTCAAATCCACATTACCGACTACAAAGAGGTGGCGCTCTCCGACATTCAGTTCTACATCATGCAGGAAATCTACGACATGAACCCCAAATACGACTTCTTTAAACTCGCCCCCAGCCGCATACGCATGTGGAATTTGGTGTGCGGGGCCGATTATATCTACAATGAGTTCTCCAAAGGCTATCGTTTTGAAAACATCAAGGAGTATTGGTATAAGGATAATGAGGCTTTTAGGGAAAAATCTCAAAAATATTACCTGTACAAGTAAGAGCTAACCTTTCTTAATATTCGCCTCCTGCAATCCGTAGCCTCGCTTTTTGTTAAGGCGCTTAAGAGATATGGCAACAACAATCGAAGAGCCGCACACAATGGCAAATATGGTCATGGGCAGGGTGTAGTCGTAACTGTTAACGGTTATAGCGTCAACCGCTCTAGTGCCGATAATGCAATATGTGTCAAGCACCCAGCCGATTAAAAAGGGCACGCCCCAAAGTCCTATGTTTTGAATGAAGAACGTAAGGGCAATGGCTGTTCCATATTGTTTTTCGGGCATTATTTTTGCCAAAGAGGGCCACATGGCCGATGGAACCAAGGAGAATCCTATGCCAAGCACGATCATCAATATCACTGCCATCCACCATTGATTCACAAAAGGAGCGGCAAAGAGTACATGAACGGTTGTGATCAACACCGCTCCCAGTATCATGAGGTTTGCCCCCTTGCCGATCTTGTCGTATATGCCCCCAAAGAGAGGAGTGAGGATGATCGCTCCAAAGGGCAGCATACTGGGGATAAAACCCGCAAGCTCCGGATCAACTGAGAACTTATTGACCATTAAATCAGATGCATATTTTAGGAATGGGAATACCGCCGAATAGAAGAGCACGCACAACATAGCAATGTGCCAAAATCCCGGATTTTTAAGGATAGCGCCCATATCTTTTATGCTGAATGAAGACTCCTCTTTGGTAGTTTCCTGAGCTATCTGCTTGTCTAATTTTTTGTCGTAAATGGAGTATATCGCAAAGCAAAGTCCTCCAAGTACCAGGAGGCAAAGCCCCACCAGAACGGGGGTGCTTACCTGTCCCGTAGCTCTGGCAATGATCGGAGAGATCGAGAGGGCGCCGGCAGCGCCAAGTCTGGCAAGAGAGAGCTGCAAGCCCATGGCAAGAGCCAGCTCTTTTCCTTTGAACCACCTTACAATGGCTTTGCTGACGCTGATGCCGATCACTTCGGCTCCAACCCCAAATACGGCGAATCCTAAAACAGCGTAGACAACCTGAAGTTTATACTCTGTGCCAAAGATGTTCATGGTGCTATCAATCAATGCCGGATTGGATACCGCCCAGTATTTAAAGGAGATACCCACTATCATCAAGCAGCATGAGATCAATCCGGTAAAACGTATGCCTTTCTTATCGAGCAGTATTCCTCCAAGAATCAACATTCCCAAAAAGACGTTAAACAGGGAGTAGGCGCTGGCAAAGAGTCCATACTCTTTGCTGTTCCACCCGTTTTGAGCTTCGAGCATCGTTTTAAGCGGAGAAAATACGTCGGACACCACGTAGACGGCAAACATGGTCAAAGCAACAAAAAGGAGAATCATCCATCTGAGCCTCTTGTTGTCGCGTAAAAGAGTTTGTGTTTTTTGAGTCATATCAGTAAAAATTTAAAGTTGACAATATTAAGCTTTCTTTTGTTTGTTGGGGACGTCCAATTTTAGCTGGGGATTTGCATCGGAGGACTTCATTAAAATAAAGGCAACGCCCACCGCTACAATCGCTAAAAAGATAAAGAGGTACTCTGCGTTCACAGCGGCTTGTTTGGCATCGCCAATTCTGTCAACTGTGCCTTTGATAATCAACCCTACAAAAATGGGGACAATCAACATGCCCATGTTTTGTATCCAATATATTAAGGAGTACGCGGTGCCTAAGTTCTTCTCAGGAATGACTTTGGGTACAGAAGGCCACATGGCGGCAGGTACTAACGAATAACCAATTCCCAGAACGGCAAGTCCTATGTATCCGAATATAGCCATACCGGGGGCAAAAGCAATGATCAGATGCGCAAAGAGTACTAAGGCCGAACCTAAGAGCATAAAGCGTGTAGCCTTCCCTTTAAAATCTACCAATGAGCCAAATAGCGGTGTAAAGATAATCGTGCTAAAGGGGATCAGCGCCACCATATCTGCAGCAAGGACGCTATCAATGCCAAATTGCGGAATGATGATCGAAGTCGCAAATCGTCTGAAAGAGATGATACAACAATAGAAGAAGACGCAAAGGAGGGATATTAATATGAAGTGTTTATTCCCCAGTATCTTAAAGATATCGGAAAATTTGAACTTATCTTCTTTTACATTACTGCTCTTGCGCTCTTCGGCCACTTGACGGTCAAAAGTTCTGTCAATCAACAAGAAAACAGACCATACCACCACGGCCACCAACATTAAAATCATGCCTATAGCGGCAGGCTTACTGGTTTGGGCAAAAGGAATAAAGTCCAACGATGTATCAACTAACCTGGGTACCAAAATCAGCGCTGTAGCCGTACCTAAACGTGCCAAAGCCAACTGAAGTCCCATGGCCAACGCCATCTCTTTTCCTTTAAACCATTTGGCAATGGATCGCGTAACGGCGACTCCCGCAATCTCGCTGCCCAGACCAAAAATGGCGCATCCGGCATAAGCTAATGCCAATGAGGGCTTTGGGAAGAATGAGCCCATGGTCACATAAAGCCTGCTCTGTGCAAACGATTCAGAAATGGAGTAGGCCACAAGCAGCGATCCGGCCACCATTAAGCCCACAAATAGTGAACCAGTAAAGCGTACGCCCCATTTATCCAACAACATACCGCAGATGACCAATCCGCCCCATACGCACAATAGTGAGTATGCGCCTCCATAAAATCCATAATCACTTGAACTCCAAGCTAAATCGAGTATTTCCGGATTCTTGAAGATATGGCTAATGGTGGAAAAGATGTCGTCAAAGAAGTAGGAGGCAAACATGGGGATTGCAAGGCAGAGCAACACAATCCAGCGTGCGCTTTTGGAATCGCGCAAAAAGGTTTTGGCTTTTTGTACCATAGGT
>Ga0123356_10005893_pt1 | contig 12440 bp, 9 predicted proteins | sample TergutEmb28metaG_2_FD_92546 | JGI IMG/M metagenome (GOLD analysis project Ga0123356, IMG submission 92546) | Embiratermes neotenicus P3 segment gut microbial communities from Petit-Saut dam, French Guiana - Emb289 P3 | ecosystem: Host-associated > Arthropoda: Insects > Digestive system > Gut ... | reverse complement strand
GGCGTGCGTACCATGTGCTTGGACATCGGATGCCCGGTGTAATCGAACTTGAACGCCTTGAGCATCTTCTGCCCGCGGATGATAATCAGCAGCTCATCGTTGGGGAGCCGCAGGACCTCATCGGTGGTCATCAGCCGGCGCTTACCCAAGCCGTCGGTGCGGCGGTACTGCGGGATAACCTGGGCCACGGCGATTGTCTGCCGCATGGTCTGGGTTGACTGGACATCCACCGTCATGTCACCGCTGCGCGCTGAGATAAACTCGGCCGTGGGTTCGTCGGTACAGCCCAGCATCAGGTGCGTGTCGGCATTGCCCAGCAATTCAGCCCAAAGCTCGTTTGGGTATCTGTTTTTGAGCTGGGACAGGTTCTGCACGCACATACACACGTTGAGTGCGCGCGAACGGATGGTACTCAGCTTGCGGGCAATGTCCGGGATGACGCCGACGTTGTTGAACTCATCGAATATAAGATTCACGGGGATCTTGCAGCGGCATTCCGGCGTACTGTCGGCGTAGCGCACGAGCTGGATGAACAGGAACGAGAAAAACAGCGAGGAGAGGAACTCCAAACTGCCCTCCTGATCGCTGAGGATCACAAAGTAGGCGCACTTCTCCTTGCCGGGCAGGGTCAGGTCGATGCCGGAATGGCTGGTGATTCCGCGGACCGCCTCGTTTTGTAATACCTGCAGCCGCGTGCCCAAGCCAAGAATGATGCCGGCCTTCACCGTATCCGACGCCTGTGCGAACAGGTTGTACGGCGCTTTTGCCGGATGCTCCATCGACAGCTGGCTGAACATCGAATTCAGGTCCTTTTCGCTGTTCTGGGTTAGCATCTGGTATACCATGGGCAGATTCTTTTTGCTGCGCGGAATACCGGTATCCCGGTCAACATAGAGCACCAGGGCCTTGAGCAGGTTGCCCTCGCCGTTGTCCCAAAAGTGATCGGGCCTTGGACCCCCTGTGTTCGAGATGATGACGTCCGTGAGAATCTGGGCCATCAGGGTGTCCCCGCCCAGGTCGGCCATACAGTTCCAGCTGTCGCCGAATTGGGGCGTCACCAGGTTGAACACCTTGACGGTATACCCGTTCCGACGGAACAGCTCGGCGGTATCATTATGCAATTCCGACTTGGGATCCGTGACAATTACCGACTCGCCGCGCTTTATAGCCTGAAACAAATAGGGCCGCACGAAGCCGCGGGATTTCATTGTGCCGGAAGCGCCGAACACGGCGATGTGCCGGTTGAGCTTGGTATCCTCCGGTAGGCATAGCACGGAACCGTTTTTCTGCCCAAGAATGGTGCCGACCGCCCTTGCGGGCGGGCTGACCTCCAAGACCGATTTCAGTTCCTTGTCATCCATCCATCCGGCGGTCCCATACGTGCCGCTCTTGCTGCGGGTGAAATTGCGGTCGTCCAAATCCTTGTGGCCGACTTTGTTGTGCAGCTTGATATAGAGGATGATACCTCCCACGATTCCTACGACCAGCAACATGCCGTTCAGGCCGTCCAAACTGAACGCGGCGGCCAGGCAATCGATGGGCCCGGCGCGGATAGGGGGCATGGAGATTTCGCCGGTCATCCCCCCGCCGCTGAGCCAACCGGTGTAACCGGCCAGAAACTGCCCGGTCAGACCGCCTAAATAAATGAGAAGAGCCGTGCCGAGCAGCACGGCCAGGGCGATGCCGATTTTGCGCTTATTGAATCGCATTTTGAAGCTCCTCCATCCGAATGATTCTCAGTTGCACGCGCTCGCCCAGATAGGCGCGCAGGAAATCCCGCTGCCATGGATAGCACAGCACCATAAACCGTTTGTCGGTATGTTTCTGAACCCCTTCGCTGAACTTAATCAGCCTGACCATGTCGGCGTCCAGGTGCGACAGCGTGTAGGCTCCGTTGATGGCGGCGTCGTAATCCATGAAGCCGTAGCCCTGCTGGAGCCGCGCCTCGGACTCGAACAGCGCGTCGAGGACTCTCTCTTTCCAGTCCGGCAGCGTCAGGATTCGCAGCAAACGAACCCCATCCGCGTTTAGTGGTAAAAAGTGAATATGCTGGTAGACGGAATTGAAGCCATTGCGCTTTCTTGGATCCTTATCCGATACCAGTATCGTCTGGAGTGCCCAGTCCGGCGAATTCCCCACCAGCAGCGCGGAATCGACATCAAGAAAGCCGGCGTTATAGCGGGCGACATCCGTGAGATAGGACCTTGCCTTGCGTTCGCCGTTGCCGGACCATTTCATCACCGCGCCCCGGGTGTTATACACCGCGTAGCAGCCGCCGGGGTAAAACACCGCGCCGACGATCCGGGTAAACATATACTTGTCCATCTCATCGTAGTCATTCGCCTTGAAGTCCCGGGCGATATAGAAGCTCGGTTTGGGGAGAACGACCTGCGAGACGGCCTTCTTTTGCAGCCGGGGCAAGTCATAGGGCCGGAACTCCAGCCCCGCCATCATGACCATGGCAATCGCCTCGCCCACGCGGTGGTTTCGCCCGACATGATAATATCCGCCCGAAAGCTGATGGTTGTTTGTTACGCCCAGATAATATTCCAGCGCGCCGGGATGCAACCCGTTCAGCAGCGGGAGCGCGCTTTTGCTCAGGCGGATGTTCCGCGTTTCCTTCCAGCCGCTCACCGTAAGCACCTTGGTTCGCAGCACGGATTCGTTCGGCGGGAAGCGTATCTCCTGCACCGATTCCAGCTTATGCACCAAGTCTTTTATGGATCGCTCACTCCCGAGCAGGTGCAGCGAAGAGGCCGGAAACTCTCCCGCGATGGAGAGCAATTGCAGGAGTTGATACGTATGACTGCCCGCCTTCACTGTGACCACAACGACCACCTCCGATTTGAAGCATTTTAGGCATGGGGACTGCTCTCTTGGACTGTCGATTTGCCCTTTTTTCGTCCCGAAAGCCTTGATGTTGCTGCGCTTGCGCCTTTGAGACGCATACGGAAAGTGGAAAGGCCGAAAAACGCCCCATTTTCCGTATGGATTTTCGGCACTTATGGCCGGGGCAGCCGGACCTCGGGCGCTCCGATTTCGCCGTTTTCCAAGGCAGTAAGGAAGCGCTGATAATCAGGGCGCTCTACAATGTAAACCTCGGTGCAATCGGCCTCGCCGCAGGCGCTGTCGTAGAAATGCGCCAGGCGCATCGGCGAGTCGCCGCGCAGCAGATAGTGCGCCAGGACGTCCACCACGGCGTTAATCTCGATGTTGTCGTGATCACGAAACAACCGCTCGGGGCGCTGCCAGTCGTAGATGTGCCGGAAGATAATCACGCTTTTGTTGAAGTCGCGGCGGTTATTGCTTAACACGAAGCGTTCTATGGCGGGGTAGAGATATCCAAGGATATAGTCCGCGCTGCCGCGTTCCTTTCGGGGCAGCAGCGCGGGGATGCAGAGTTTGAACCAACCCTCGGGGGTATACTCCGCCGTAACCGGGACGTTCGCTGCAATGATGGCGTTCACCCTCTCCTTGGCCTTGGGGTGCCCGGCACAGGCCGGCAGTCCCCGGACCATCACCATGAGCTTTTCTGCCGCGTCCTCAAGCCGGAAGGCCTCTTCGCAAGCCTCTTCAAACTGGCATTTGTTTTCCAGAGAACAGGTCAGATACATCGACTCCTGGACCTTCTGCAGTTGGCCCATAGCGTGCATGAGCATTTCGTCAAATCGCATATCAGTTCTCCTCCATAGTAAAAAAAATTACCTCCGGCACATCCTGGCCGCGATAGTCCACCGTGGCGAAGAGGCAGGGGGCAGCAACGCTGCCACGACCGGAGGGAGCTGAGGGTAATCTGAGTTGCCGGGCCATGGCGCCGTGGGGCACCACGATGATGTACTTCATATCCTCCTGCGGCAGCAGCAGGCGTACCTGGTGCTGTTCGCCGTCGTAGAGCACCACGATTTCGTAGCCGGTATCTTCCTTGAGGAAGAACAACTGCGCGGGGTATACCGCCGGGTAGTGGGCCATGGGCTCCACCTTGTCAATGAATTTCAGCAGCACCCAAATCGCCGTAATCATGCGCTGATCCGGCTGGTGCTGCGGATCCAGGCCCAAGTAGTAGCCGCCGGATATTTCGGCGATTAGGCACTGCCGCTTCATGCCGCGCAGTATCTTGTCTATAACATCCGACGGCTTGTGCCGCAGCAGGCGGACCACCTGGGTACTGGTCAACGCGCCGTACTGCGACAGCCATTTGAGTACGTACTGCTCATCGGGTAAAAGCATGTGAATCACCTCCAATAACTTCCATTTTTGTACTCATTTTGCCCGAAATGAGTATTTGGGCCCAAATACTCATTTTCAATCCGCGGCCTCGCTTCGCTTCCGCTCCCTGTGTAGAAACAAAACTCTTGTTAATTTAAAACCCAAAAATCATAATACTGCTATTCACTATCCCCCTTTAAAAGCTTTACTCACGGCACATATTTGACGTTGACAGCAAAACCGTTTTACAGGAGCTTATGATTTGTGAGAGTCTTGTTTTTTCCTCGCCTAATTGAATAGCAGTTTTATAAAATGAATGGTAGTATTCGTAATTTAATAGGAGTTTTGTTAATTTGCCTTGAGTTTTGTTTGTTGACACTCCCGCAGCAGGTCCGCCAGCTCCCCGCGGTCAGTGGTAATCACCTGGGCCTCCACCTTGGATGCCTTCACCACCACAGGCACCTTGTTGCTGTTGCTGGAGATCAGCGCCTCGCCGCGCTCGAACTGCGTGATACTGCGGATCTCCGTGCGTGTGAGCTTGAGCACCTCCCGCACATATTCGGCCTCATCGGGCTCCAGGTTCAGGATGATCTTGTTCTTGCTGTTGTTGATGATAGCCCGGCCATACTTGCCGTCCTCCAGACCGAAGAAGTCCGAAAGGTCCTGGGTAGCCGCGATGGCCCCGCCGCCGTAGCCGCGGATGATTTTGAAGATTTCCAGGCAGAACTCGGCGGCGTGCCGGTTGGAGCCCGCGCCCAGCAGCTGCCATATCTCGTCGATGAAGATGGCCTTGCGCAGGGTCCGGTCGGCCTTGATGTTGTCCCAGACGTAATCCAGGGCGATCATCATGCCCACCGGCAGCAGCTTGCCTTTGAGCTCGGAGATATCCAGCACAACATATTTATTGGATAGATCCACGTTGGTCTGCTGGTTGAAGCTCTGAGCCGAGCCCGTAACGAAGCGGCTGACGATAGCGGCGATCCGCGCCGTCATCTGGTTTTCGGTCAGATGCCGGTGCAGGTCGCCCAGGATGGGCATCCCCCGGCCCGCGAACACCGTGTTATTGTCGTGGGTGATACCGAAGCCGGCGTAGGTCTTGACCAGGGCCTCATCCAGCATCTGCTCCTCCTCATTGCTCAGGTCGGGGATGAGAAGGGAGAAGAAGATCATGAGCTGCTGTATCTTCCGGGCCAAGAGCGAGTCGCTGTCGTTGTAGTCTATTTCATCTATTAGCTCCATTTCTGGGCTGATGGTGCGGCGGATCTCCATGACATTGATACAGTGCTTGGAGCCGGGGGATATTTTGATGTATTCCCCGCCGATGCGGTTGCAGGCCCGGCGGAACTCGTGGCCCTTCAACGGGGCCAGGATGTAGCACTGGATGCCGCGCATTCTCATGCGCAGGGCCATGAGCTGCATGGTGAAGGTCTTGCCGGAGCCGCTGGTGCCCAGCAGCGTGACGTTGGCGTTCTTGTTGATCTTCGTGTTGAACAGGTCAACGATGCAGAGCGAATTGTTGTGCCGGTTCACGCCCAGCAGAATGCCGTTGTCGTCGCTGAGCTCGAAGCTGGTGAACATGTAGGTGGAAGCCGCGCCGCTGGTTAAAATGTTTCGGCGGGACTTTTTCTCCAGGTTCGCGTCGAGCTTCAGGAAGGGCATCACGGTGTTCAGGGCGGCCTCCTGCTGGAAGTTACAGTCGCCCGTGGCCATGTCCATGGATTTGAGCATGTCCACGATCTGCTGCCGGCGCCAGGCCAGTTCATCGTAGGTAAGCGCGGAAACCGTGATGAAGATGCTCATATAGAACAGGTCCTCGTTGTACTGTGAGATGCCCTGCTTGATGGCGTAGCCCGCGGCGATGGAGCTTTGCAGCTCATCGTAGTCGGTGCTGGTGTCCTGTACGCTGCGGAGTTTCGTGCGGTTCAGGCGGATGCGCTGGGCCACCCGGTCCAGGGTCTTGCCCCGGTTCTCCCGGCGGAGGAACACGTCAATGTCCACGCCCTCGCCGGCATTGATGAGCGCCGACATCCAGCCGGCCCGCACCGCGCCGGGGTAGCCGTTCTTGCGGATGTACAGGAAGGTGAAATACATGCCGTCCATGACGATGTAATGGTAGTGCATGAAGCTGATCCCCCGGGGCGCTATGAAGTGGGCCACACGGATACGGGGCACAGGGTCCACGCCAATGGTCTTTCCCCGGGAGCGCATGACGTCCATCACCACACGGTTCATGCGGCTGCTGAAGGGCTCATCGGCGCAGCTCTTCCTGTTAAAGAAGATGTAAAGGATTTCCGCCGCAAAGGCATCCTCGTCTTTCGGCTGCACGATGCTGTTGCCGCACTGCATGAAGTAGGCCCGGGCGTTCTGCACGACCGTCTGCATCATACCGTAAACCTCGCTGTAGTCGGCCTCCCCGGCGCGCCGGTTGGCTGGCGGCTCGTACTCGAAGATAAGGAAGAACCGCCGGGTCAGGGCCTCCCTGCTGCCCACGTCCTTGATCAGGTTGATATACTCCTGGGCCAGCAAGCGGCATTGGGGGTTGTCCTCGGCGGACAGCTCCTCCCGCAGTAAAGCGATGTGCCGGTCCGAGTCGGCTTTTCTGGTGATGGATTTGAACTGCATCTTCATTGGCGAAATCTTCAGCCAGGAAGCAAACGAGGAAATGATATTGAACTGCTCCTCCGACGACCGCAGCAGGAAGTTGATAGGTTCGATTTCGAGAATCTTGACATAGCGCCCGTCGGTCAGCTCCACGATGCCGTTGCGGATGTCCTTCACCGGCAGGAAGTCCTGCGTCCACGGGGATTTATCTTTTTTTGGCACGCCGTCTTCCCACCCTTCGCATGTGCAGTTTTCGTTTGTTCAACCTGAACTTGATCATGTGGTGCAGGTACTGTCCCAGGGAGTCGCCGCTGACCCCCATCAACGCTAGGACGCCCGTGGGCACCAGCGTGATGATCATCACGACAACCTTTGTAAGGGGCTTCACCGGCAGCCACATGAGCTCCGGGTAGCCAATGGCCAGCACCAGAATGCCGGCCTCAATGGTGTTGCGGGTTTCGAGCATCCCGCCCAGCAGCTTGCCGCTGTCGGTGTAGTTGGCGGGGATGTGGTAGACGTTGCTGAATTCCTGCTCATCCATCGGAAAGACCACCCCCATCCAAATCGAAAGAGGCGGCCCTGCGGAAGTATTTGATTTGGTAGCTGGGTGTGTTGAACACCACGCCGGAGCCGCTGGTACAGTGCAGCCAGAGCTTCTTGCCATCGGTGCCATAGCCAGCGAACATCAACACATGGTTGATGGGGACGTCGCCGGGTTTATCCATGAAGCCCAGATCGCCGGGCAGTAGCTCCGCCGCCGTGATAGGCTCGGTACTGTCCCACTGGTTCCAGCTGCCAACGGCAATACCCTTGCCCATGGCGGTTTTGTATACCCAGTCAGTGTACCCTGAGCAGTCCATGCCGTAGGGCCGCAGGGTGCCGGTGCTCCGGGAGCCGGTCGCCGTCACGAGCTTGGGGCTACCCCATTCGTCGTTCCAGCCCGCCGCGGATTTGCCGCCCCAGAAGTAGGGCACGCGGCCCACCAGGGACATCCCGGTTTCGATGAGCTTTTTGCGCACGGGGCTGCATGTGAGGCTGGCGAGATACGCCTGCATCTCGGCGTCCGTGATGGGCGGCACGCTGCCGTTTTCCAGGGAACCGTACATGGTCATCTTCAGGGCCGTGGCCATGTGGTCGATCGCCTGGCCGTAGGTGATCCCGAATTGGTCGTAGGGCTGCGCGGGGTCCACCTTGAACGCTTCCAGTATCACACCTTGGTTGAAGGGGTGGATGGTGCATTCCAAATACTCCACCTTTTCAGTGGTGGGCGTGAGGGTTTCCGTGCCGGATACCTGATAATAGGTCTTGCTCTGCGTGCTGACAATCTTGCCGCCGGAATAAACGGGCAGCTCCACCGTCACGGCCTTGTATGCTTCCCGTTCCAGGGACTCGCTGGTGGTTTGTTCGCCGTCGGGGACGTAGTACGTGCGTGACGCTGTGGTGTAACGATACTGCGGGACCCCGTTGATTGTGCCCGTACTGGTCTTGCCCGATACCACCGTGACCGTTTCCTTTTTATATATGGTATATGATAACGGCAGGGGCTGCTCCTCGAATTTCACTTCTGAAGTGACCGGGAACATGTCCGCCTGCAGGGCCTCCAGCTTGGCGGTCATGTCTAGCTTTTTCGTGCCGCGCTGATGCATCGAGGCGGAATAGGCAGCCAGCACATAGGCCACATCGTAGTCCGCGCCGGTAATGCCGTAGTCAATCACGGCCTCCCGGGAGATGTCAGCGTCCATGCCGCTTTCGAGGATCAACTTCTCCACTTGCGCCAGAGCCGCCTCATAGCCCGCGGCCACGCTGTCGCTGATGGCAATTGCCAGGTCGTCGTAGATGGCCCCGATCTCCGTGGGCGCGGTGGGGTCTACACTGTCGGGGTCGGTACGGAAGATGTTGTTGACCACGATGGAGGGCAGCGACACCACGGCGGCGATCAGGAACACCAGCAGCAGCGCAACGCACACGATGACCTTGAAGATCGTGTGCCGCAGGGACCAGGCCGCCGCCAGCGCCGCCCCAACAGGCCCGCCGGCGGCGGTGCCGGCCGCGACGTTCGCGACCGCGGCGCCGGATTGCGCACCGGCGGCTACTGCGGAGCCTGCGGCGACAGCAGTTGCTTCCGCGCCGGTTGCCGCGGCTTGCTGCGCGGCCTGCTGGCCGAATTGCTTTGCCGCCTGGCCTATGTTTTTCACTCCCTGGGCCAGGTTATCGCTGCCGTCACCTGTATATTGTTTATTTGCTTCAGCCAATGGGTTTTCACCTCCTGTTCATACACTCCCGAAGAACGCATAGCAAGCGATTCCGCACTCCGGGAAAATTTCTAAGCTGATGTTGCCGCGATTGGGATCAAGCTCGTCAAGCCATACTTTTCCTTTTGCGTCCTTCAAGCATGTAGCGCCAATCTCTCTTTCGAGCAGCGCCATCTCAGCAAAAACCTCCGGAAAGTCAACCCTGATCTTGTTCCAGTAGCCCATGCCGCCCTTGACACAGCCCACGCAGTTTTGGTTAGGGTACCCCATGCGGTACATATCTGGCTTTAGGATTCCAATGCGCTCAAACATCCCATGTGCCTGCGCTTTATTGAGCCCCATGTCGGCGAGCGGGAAAAGGTGCTGGGCCTGCGGGTTATCTTCTGTCAGGCGTTCTATCCTGTGCTGCTCCTGAAGGTCATAACCCCACACATAACAAAGATTGAGGATCTTGTTTTCAGCTTCCCAAATCTTTCGCGGTCTTCTTTTGAGTTCGCCAGTGCAAGGAGCGCCACGTGTTCCGTTTATATATCTGCGTGCGCGGATCACGTCATTTTTACCGCGGTAGAATGGCGATTGCAGGATGGTCAGCGGTCGGTCAAGATATAGCGCGGCTTCATTGACGAATCGCAATGTATCGCGGGTTTGGTCGGCAATGTCGATATAAATCAGTTCATCTACAGGAACTGGGCAAAGCACTGCCGCCATGAAGGATGATATCCCACCAGATAGCCATACTACGGTGTACAGTTTGTTCAAGCGGCAATCATCTCCTGTCGTTAAGGGAACCGCCCTCCGAAGAAGGCGGCTCCTTGCTGTTATTGCTTGCGTCTGGGTGGTTTGCGTTCGTGCGGATTGCGTTTGGTCGGTTCGGCATGGCGCTGCGGTATGGCCTTGTAGCGGATGGTCTCCTGCTGGACCGTGCGCAGTTTGTCGCCGTCGTAGACGGCCTTGCCGTCCTCATAGACCGGCACGCGCTCTACTGCGGGCGTACCCGGGATTGCGTACCACTGTCCGCCCTTCGCGTCCTCGTAGGCGTGATGCTCACCGCGGGGCGCCTGGTACTGTGCCTGGTCGTAGAACGTGGTGCCGGAGCCGTCTGAATGACGCACTTCCATGACACCGTCTTGCACCCGGTCCGCGTTGACCTGCGTAATCGGCTGCTCGTATGCCGGCATGAAGCTCTGGAACTGCGCGTTGTTGTAGGCCACTGCGGCCTCGTTGCGCGCAGGTTCGCCGGGTGTGCCGGGCTCGCCGCCAGCACTCGTGCCGGAGCTGCCGCCTTCGTACTCGAACTGCGGCGGGTCGGCGTGGGCTGCCATGGAGTACCACTGCATCCCATCGGACGCGGAGATTGTCTCGTGGGGCGCGTTGGGCTCTTCGTAATGGGCGGCACTGTACATCATGGCCGTGCCGCCATCGGGCGCGCTGGCCTCCACAACGCCGTCGTCCACCGTGCGTAGCATGGTGCCTTCAGGCATGTTGGGGAATGCAGCGGCCACATGGCCTGCCTCGGACGGGTCGCCGCTGAAGCCGGGCGTGCCGTAAAACGTGCCCGCGCCGTCGCCGCTGGCCATCTGATACCACGAGCTGCCGTCGCTGGCCTGCACGACTGTGTGGGGCGCATTGGGCTTGTCGAACTGCGCGGCACTGTACATGTCCACGTTGGCCTCTTTGCCGTCGGGCATTTTGGCCGTGGTGCTGATGTGCCCGCCGCTGATCTGCGTATCCTGCAGGGGCATCCGGGCCATGTGGGGCATGTAGTTGCCCAGGCTGCGGTCGGCGATGTCGCCGCCGATTTTGCCCGAGACCTGGGGCGTGCGCCCGGCCACCGAGGCGATGGAGTCACCCGTCAGCGTCGCGCCGCCCTTTGCGGCTGCGTTGCCGAATGCCCGGCCCACCATGCCGCCCACGCCGCCGGCGCCCATGCGCTGTCCGCCCTCGACCACCGCGTCACGGACATAGCTGTTGCCCTTGAATTTGTCGGCAAAGCCCGCCATGCCGCCAGCAGCGTTCTGCCCGGCGTTGGATCCGCCGCCGAACATTCTGCCCGCACTGTGGGATCCGCCGCCGATGCCGCGGGTGATACCCATAGCAGTGCGGGCCACCATAAGCATCTCCATGCCCATGCCGGAGCCCGTCTGCGCGACGGAGAGCCCCAGGGAGGACAGGTAGGAGTCAAACTTCTGGGCTACCTTGAGGAATGCCAGAGCGCAGAATATCCAGAGGAATACGTTGCCGTGCCCACCGCTCAGAGCCCCGCCGCCGGCTACGAACATCCCCACGGACGAGTTGAACGCCCGCAGGAACCAGGCGTTCATCACCAGCAGGAGCAGCTGCGAGCCCACCATACGGCACCAACTCTTGAATACCTGGGATGTGCTTTTGGAGCAGCCCATGGCATAGGCCAGTGGGGAGGTGTAGCACAGCACGCCGACCACGATGTACCGCTCCACCACTTCTAATAACATTTTAAAGTAGTTCCACCCCAAAGCAATGAGCAGGATGAGGATCAGGATGCCGCCAACGGTAGAAACGACAGACACGAAAGTCACCAGGCCTGCTTGCAGGGCTTGCTCCACGCCGGCGAAGCTGAAGTCCCGTGCGGTCATGCTCAATTCCATCATAGCCGTATAGGGCGCACGGGCGATGTTCAGGAAGATCAGGAACACCGGTTTCGCGTAGCCGATGAGCAGCGCGAAAAGAGCGCCGCGGGCCAGAAGGATCATGGGGCTTTCGGCCTCGGTGATTGGTCCGCCGAAGGTTCGGAACAATTGCCAGACCACGATCAGGAACAGCAGCGCCCAGCCGGTGTACTGGAATACCTCGAACGCTTTTGCCACGAAGGGGAAATACTGCTCCATGACATCCACGTTGGTACCCAAGGTTTCGAGGAATACGCCTGACACAGAATCCATCAGATCCGTGACGATGCTGGCGAGCCATGTGACGATGCCCTCAAAAATCCAGTTTAACATGAGATCACCGCCTTACTATGGTTTGTACTGACCGCCCTGTACGAGGGGTTGCAAGTACGCTACAGCGAAACCCAGGGTATTTAAAATAACCCATGTGACCACGATGCGCTTGAGCCAGGTGGTAGCCTCATCCACCGCGCGCTGGTTGCGGGACACCATACGGACTACCAAAGCCACGGCGGCCACAGTGACGGCCACGATCGTGGAGATGCCCAGGATTTTGCCGTAAATGTCCTGCATGAGACTGCTGAATTTGGTCCAGATGTCGTCGGCGGCGAAGGCGCTGATGGTGCTGAATGCCAGCCCCCCCGCCGTCGTGACAAGGGTCCAGTAGAGTTTGCCGATGCGTTTGCTGAGTTTGCCTTGCTGTTGCATTTCGATACCTCCTTTTGATTTTGCCGGG
>Ga0123356_10005892_pt1 | contig 12441 bp, 10 predicted proteins | sample TergutEmb28metaG_2_FD_92546 | JGI IMG/M metagenome (GOLD analysis project Ga0123356, IMG submission 92546) | Embiratermes neotenicus P3 segment gut microbial communities from Petit-Saut dam, French Guiana - Emb289 P3 | ecosystem: Host-associated > Arthropoda: Insects > Digestive system > Gut ... | reverse complement strand
TTCAGTGCCTAATCAGTCCACGACCCGCGCGGCGACCCGCCGTAGTTCGGCGAGTTCCGCTCGCAGCAGGCCGGTGACCCGCAGTGCGTCACGAGGCACTGCGAGCCGGTCGTCATCCATGTCAGGCTCCCAGTCGTCCTCCGCGATGACGTCGGCCGGCCGCAGCAGCGCTGCCAAGCCGGCCCGCGCTACGGCATCGCGCGCGACCACGCGGAGCACCGCGTCGCGGTCGACCCGCAGCACGGCATCGCGATCGACCGCCTCCCGGCCGACGGCCTCTCGCTCCACTACCACCCGGCGAAGCACCACCTCCGGCAGCCGCAGCACGGCGAGCCGGACCGGGACCACGCGCAGCACGTCGACTCGGCGGACCACGTCGAGCCGGAGCACCGCCACGCCGGCCACCGCGGCCAAGGGCGTGTCGTCGGCAGCGACCAAGGTGACATCGGCCGCCACCAAGATGACAGCCGCCGCGACGAAGGCGACCGCCTCGGCACAGACGATGTCGTCGGCGATGAAGTCGATGAACACCGCCACCAAGGCGATGACCACGGCGGCCAAGGCGCTCATGACGGCGGCCAAGACCATGCAGTCGGCAAAGCCGACCGCAGCGGCGCCCGCCCGAAGGGCTACGACGACCCGCCGGTCTACGACAACCAGGCCACGGACGACCTCCAGGTCGAGGACGACCTCCAGGTCTACGGCGGCCAAGTCCTCGATGACGATGTCTGGGTCGGGCAAGGAGGCCTCGGGCGATTCGTCGCCAGGCAGAGCGCGCTCCACCATGTCGCGGTCACGGACCGCAGTGTCCCGACCTCGCTCCGCCGTCCGGCGGTCTCCGAGCCGGCCAGCCAGCCGGCCGGGGGCATCCGGCACGCGGCCGACCTCATCGCTGTCGCTGTCCGCGCCGCAGCAGTCGCGCAGCAACGGCGAGTACGGCAGCCTGCTGGGCAGCCTGATTCACTGACAAGCAAGCCGAAGGCTCGCTGATAGGGCGGGCAGGCCGGCGCGGCCGGCACTGCCCGCCCTTCGCGCGTGCTAGGCCAGGCGCTGGCTGGCCCGTATGCTGATGGGCAGCGGCGGGTGAGCTGGCCGGGCGGCCGCGTCGCGCCTGGGATTTCCCAGCGCGCCGAGGAAGGTCCGGGCTCCGCAGGGCAGGGTGGTCGGTAACGCCGACCCGGGGTGACCCGCGGGACAGTGCCACAGAAAGCAAACCGCCCCCGGTCAAGTCCGGGGGTAAGGGTGAAACGGTGGTGTAAGAGACCACCAGCGCCCAGGGTGACCTGGGCGGCTCGGTAAACCCCACCCGGAGCAAGGTCAAGAGGGAGCAGTGCCGCAGCGGTGCTGCTCCTGCGCGAGCGATCGAGGGCGGCCCGCCCGAGCTCGCGGGTAGACCGCTCGAGGCTGCCGGCAACGGCAGCCCTAGATGGATGGTCGCCGGCCCGCGCAAGCGGGTGCACAGAACCCGGCCTACAGGCCAGCTCACCCGCCGCCCGCCGCTGACCTGCGGTGCTGGACCCGCGCTCGGGCACGTGATCCTGGTGCATGCCGGTCGCGGCTGACGGTCCGACCCACGGCCCTAGCTGCCGTTTTGCTCTAGCGGCGGGCACGAGACCGCGACATAATGCGGGCCATGCATGATCAGGACGGCGCGTCCATTCCGTCGGGCCGGACTGCGCCACCGCCAAGCGCGGGGAAGCGCCTGCTGGGCTTCCTGGCCTGCGCTGCCGGTGTGCATCACTGGTCGGGCTGGGAAGTCGAGGACCCGGACCGCCCCCAGGACCAGGTGCGGACCTGCACCCGCTGCCGGCGCCGGCAGCACAACACCGCTCCCAAGATCATCGATCCATGGTGGAACCGGCCATCGGGGAACTCGAACATGCCAGACGTCTGATGCTGGCCGGCGACGAGCCAGCTCACCAGCCGCCTGGCTAAGTTCATCCGCTGTTCAGGCAACGCGCTGGCCTGCGCCCGCAGAATGGCTAGATTTCCGTTGTGCTTGCCGGAATCGGCCGGGCTGGCCGGTGGTGGCTGGCGCTGGTTGTCGTGTGCGCGACCGGCCTTTTGGTGTTCGCTGCGCTCGCCGTTGTCGACCGGCCGCATCGGGGTCCTGACCCCGTCGCAGGTCCGGCGGCCCCGCATCTCAGCCCTGCTACGACGGCCGGCCTCGGGCCTTCGAGCCCGCCAGCAGGAACCCCGTCGCCAGGCCGGCCGCGGACCGGCGGGAGCAGCAGCGCGCCGTCGCTGCGGCCAGCACCGCCGTCGCGACCTGCGGCCGCCTCGGCACGGCCCTCGCCGGCAGCGCCTAGCAGCTCACCGAGCCCGCCGCCGTTCCTGAGGCTGAATCCGGCCAGCGGTGCCGCCACTCTGATGCCCGCGTGGTCATCGAGCGCCTGCCCGAGCGGCTTCCAGGGATCGGCTGAGGTCGGCGAGTACACCCTCGCCGGTAGCTTTCTGAGCAACATCTCGAATGTGGTCGCTGCCGTCGGGTCCCCGTTCAGCGGTCAGCTGCAGGGCAGCGTCGGCGCTCTGCTCAAGTTCGGCGGGGTCAGCGTCTCGACCGGCGGGACGCTGAAGTGGATGGTGGGCTGCTACAGCGGAGTCGGCGGCACCGGTGCGCAGAAGCTGGTCCAGTCGGTCTACGTGACCCTCGCGGCGGGCGGGTCGACATACAACACGAACCCGACCCCGCCGGCCTGACGGCCGGTCAGGACCGGAAAGCGGCGTAGATGATCGCGGCCAGCCGGTCAATCATCTCCTGCTTCGGCAGGTGGACCTCGACGGCACTCATCAGGTAGTTGATCCGCTCGAGCATCATCAGGCAGGCGACCGCGGTGAGCTCAGCGTGCTCGGTGCGGAGTCCGTCTCCGGCCGGGCTTCCGTCAGCGGCGGTCATCCCCTGGGTCATGACCTCCGATAGCCGGAACAGCACCTGCAGGCCGTCGCTGAACACGCTCTCGCCGACGATCTCGGCCTGGCTGAGAACCCGGATCACGGTCGCGTGGGCCTGGTACATGTCGCAGAAGCGCTCGACCCACTGCCGCAGCGCGGTTCGCCCTGCGTCATTACTCGTGACGACCGGGAACTCGTCCGTGATATCCGCCATGTCGACCAGCGCGTCCCGCAGCAGCGTCCGGAACAGGTCGTCCTTGTTGGCGAAATAGAGATAGAAGGTGCCGTGAGACGTCTTGGCCCGGCGGACGATGTCCTCGACACGCGCTGCCTGGAAGCCCGCTTCCTCGAATTCGGCCAGACCCGCCTCGAGCAGCCGCCGGACGGTTTCCCGCCCGTGGGCGCCGAGCTCACGCTGCAGGGCAGGGACGCCGCCGTCAACCGACGGCCGCAGCGCGCCGCTGGTGCGATCGTTCAGGTGCCCGTTCGTCATGGCCCCGCCGTCGCCCCTCGGCGCCTTGCCCCGTGGGCCCGACTGACTCGCCGTAGCCCCCGGCTCAGCTGCCCGCACGCGTGAGGTCCCTAATGTACTGGGCTGCGCGACCGGTTCTCGCGCAGCTCTCCATGGGCCGACCTGGGCTCCCGACACATGTTCGGAGCGTAATCCGCGCTCGGCCCGGCGGCCACAGTCGGGTCGAGCGTGTCGCCACAGGCTGCCAGCTAGGGCCCGCCCATGGTGCCATGGGATAGTTAACCAGATGTAACTTCTCGCTCGCTGAACAATATGACAAAACTCACCGGGAGACCGCTCCGGCCCAGGTAGAGCGGGGTTTCGCGGGCCGGCGACAGCATCGCAAGCTGACGCAAGTATCAGGTGACGCGCACGTCATTGTTTGCATGGAATTAGTTCGCCGTGCGGAAATAGAGACCGTGACTCGCGACGGGGCTGGGGCTGGAATCGTGCTGGGGCAGCAGGCTGCCCAGCTGCAGCCTGCCCCGGGCGACCTCACCGGCAAGGCGGCAGCCGAGAATTTCCCGGTCGCGCTGCGGATGCTGCCGCGCCGGTACCGCCAGCACCTCATGGCTGTGTACAGCTTCGCCAGGACCGTCGACGACGCTGGCGATGAGGCGCCGCCTGACCAGCGGCAGCAGCTGCTGGCCGGCCTCGCCGAGGACCTGGAGCGGCTCTATACGCCGCAGGCTGGCCCGGGCGATGAGCCACGCGACCCCGCCGTTCGGGGCCTGGCGGCAACGGTGCGCGACTGTGCCATCCCAGCGCAGCCGTTCCGTGATCTCATCGCCGCCAATCAGCAGGACCAGGTCGTATTCCGGTACCAGACGTTCGCCGACCTGCTCGGCTACTGCGAGCTGTCAGCCAATCCGGTCGGGCGGATCGTGCTGTACGTGTTCGGCGCCAGCACGCCGGAGCGCGCGGGTCTCTCGGACTGCGTGTGCAGCGGGCTGCAGATCGTCGAGCACCTGCAGGACGTGGCCGAGGACTTCCAGGCCGGCCGCATCTACATTCCGCTCGACGACCTGCGCAGCCACGGCTGCGCGGAGGCGGACCTGGCCGCGTCGACCGCCTCGCCCCAGCTGCGCGGGCTGATCGCGGCTGAGGCGGCGAAAGCCGCCGCGCTGATCAGCGCCGGGTCGCCCCTGGTGGGGCAGCTGCGTGGCCCGGCGCGGGCCGCCGTGGCGGGCTATGTGGCGGGCGGCCGGGCGGCGCTGGCTGCCCTCGGGAAGGCCCGTTACGACGTACTCGCGGTTGCCGCCAAACCGTCGAAGGGCCGCACCGCCGTCGGCTTGCTGAGCGCGCTGGTGCGGGGCCGGTGAGCCAGTGACGCTCAGCGCATCTCACGCTGCGGACATCAGTGCTGCCTACCAGCAGTGCGAGACGATCACCCGGCAGCAGGCCAAGAACTTTGCCTACGGCATCGCACTGCTGCCAGGCGACAAGCGCCGGGCCCTGTCCGCTGTCTACGCGCTCGCCCGCCGGATCGACGACATCGGCGACGGCACCCTGCCGGCTCCGGACAAGCTCGCGGCGCTGAGCGAGGCGAGGGCCGCGGTCACGGCGCTCGGCGCAGGCACGGCGGCGGACGCGGCGGCGACCGGGGACCCTGTGCTGATCGCGCTGCACGACGCCGCCAGCCGGTTCCGCATCCCGCTGACAGCCTTCGGCGAGCTGATCGACGGCTGCGAGGCTGACGTGCGCGGCGATCGCTACGACACCTTCAGCCAGCTCGAGCACTACTGCCGGTGCGTGGCCGGCTCGATCGGGCGCCTGTCGCTGGGCGTCTTCGGCAGCGGCGACCAGCAGGCAGCCGAGCCGATTGCGGACGCGCTCGGCGTCGCGCTGCAGCTCACCAACATCCTGCGCGACGTGCGCGAGGACCTGGGGAACGGCCGTGTGTACCTGCCGGCCGAGGATCTCGCCCGGTTCGGCTGCGCCCTGATACCGCCAGAGCCGGGGCATGACGACAGCGAGGGCAAAATCGACGGGCCGGTGGCCGACTTGGTCCGGTTCGAGGCTGAGCGCGCCCGGGCCTGGTATGGGGTGGGCATGGGGCTGCTGCCGATGCTGGACTGGCGCAGCGCCGCGTGTACCGGGGCCATGGCCGGTATCTACCGGCGGCTGCTCGAGCACATCGCTGCCAGCCCGGAGCAGGCGCTGGCCACGCGGATGTCGCTGCCCGGCCGGGAGAAGGCAATGATCGCGGTCGCGGCGCTGACCGGATTCAGCACCCGGCGGTTCAGCCGCCGGGTGCCGGGGGCCCAGTCGTCAGAGGCCCGGTCGTGAGAGGCACCGTCGTGACCGGGCGGCGCGTGGTGGTGATCGGCGGCGGGCTGGCGGGCATCACGGCCGCCATAGCGCTTCGTGACGCCGGTGCCGAAGTCACCATGCTGGAGTCCCGGCCGCGCCTTGGCGGCGCTGCGACGTCCTACGCCAGGGCCGGGATGATGGTCGACAACGGCCAGCACGTGTTCCTGCGCTGCTGCACGAGTTACAGAGGCCTGCTGGCCAGGCTGGGCGTCACCGGCTCGGTGGCCATCCAGGACAGGTTCGACGTCACAGTCCTGGCGCCCGGGGGCCGGGCCCGACTGCGGCGAAGTGCTCTGCCGAGCCCGCTGCACCTGGCCAGGGCGCTAGCGAGCTACCCGCTGCTGTCGCTGGCCGAGCGGGCCAGAGTCGGCCGCGCGGCCCTCGCGTTCCGGTTCGCCGACCCGGCCAGCACAGCGCTCGACGGCCAGCGACTCGGCGACTGGCTCGCTGCTCGCGGCCAGGGCGAGCGAGCCAGGCGGCGGCTGTGGGACCTGTTCATCATTTCCGCGCTCAACATCGACGGCGACGAGGCCAGCACGGCGCTCGCGGCTACCGTGATCAAGACCGCCCTGCTCGGCCGCAGCGACGCCGCGGACATCGGCATGGCGAGTGTCCCGCTCGGGCGGCTGCACGCCGAGGCCACCGCCGCCCTGCTGGGCCGGATCGGGGCGCAGATTCGCCTCGGGGCCCGGGCCACGTCCATCGAGCGCCTGGCCAGTGGCGGCTTCCTGGTGCGGGTCGGACGCGGCGAACGGGCTGGTGACGACGGCGAGGACACGTCAGACGCCGCGGACAGCGAGGCGGTGATGGCCGACGGCGTCGTGCTCGCGGTACCGCCAGGGCAGGCGGCCCGGCTCGCCGCGACCGCGGGCGCCAGCCAGGACGCAGGCTGGACGGGGCTCGGCCACTCGCCGATCCTCAACGTGCACGTCATCTACGACCGGCCGATCACCGACCTGCCGTTCGCGGCGGCGGTGGACTCGCCGGTTCAGTGGGTATTCGACAAGACCAGGCAAGCGGGCCTGGACAACGGTCAGTATCTGGCGGTCTCGGTGTCGGCGGCCGACGATCTTGTCGACGTGCCGACGGCGGAGATCCGCGAGCTATTCGTTCCGGCCCTGCAGCGGTTGTTCCCGGCCGCCGCGAACGCCCTGATAAGGGATTTCTTCGTTACCAGGGAGCGTCGGGCGACGTTCCGGCAGGCGCCAGGCTGTGGCGCTCTGCGACCCGGTGCCGGCACCCCGGTACCGGGACTAGTGCTGGCCGGTGCGTGGACCGCCACCGGCTGGCCGGACACCATGGAGGGTGCCGTGCGAAGCGGACACAATGCCGCTCGGGAGCTGATCAGCGCTCTGGCCGGTTTGCCAGCGGCTGACCTGCAGCTGGACTCTGCCTGGTCTGGTGCGTCATGACGGTCACTATGCCTGCGGGCGTCCAGTCAGCCCGCGACCTGACCGGACCCGCGATCGCGGACGCGGTGGCCAGGCTGAGCCCGGCGGTCCGGACGGTTGCCGCTTACCATCTCGGCCTGGCTGACGCCGCCGGGCGGCCAATCCCCGGCGGGGCGGGCGGCAAGGCACTACGGCCAGCCCTGGCGCTGCTATCGGCCCGGGCGGCCGGGGCTGCCGCCGAGCGCGGCGTCGTGCCTGCCGCTGCCGTTGAGCTGGTGCACAACTTCTCGCTGCTGCACGACGACATCATGGACGGCGACACCGAGCGCCGCCACCAGCCGACCGCGTGGACGGTGTACGGCGTCGGGTCGGCGATCCTCGCCGGCGACGCGCTGCTGGCGCTCGCCCAGGACATGCTCCTTGAGACGCAGCCGTACGGCGTTTGGGCCGCCCGGTGCCTGTCCGCGGCGGTGCAGCGCCTGATCGCCGGCCAGGGCTCTGACCTCGCCTTCGAGCGTCGCGACGACGTCGCCGTGGAGGAGTGCCTGGCCATGGCCGGCGACAAGACGGCAGCGCTGATGGCGTGCGCGTGCAGCATCGGGGTCATCTACGTCGGCGGGCCCGCGAGCCTGGCGATGAGCCTCAGCGGATTCGGCGCGCACGCGGGCCTGTCGTTCCAGCTCGTGGACGACATGCTCGGCATCTGGGGCGCGCCCGAGGTCACCGGCAAGCCTGTCGGGTCGGACCTGCGGGCCAGGAAGAAGTCTGTGCCCGTCGTGGCCGCGCTCACCAGCGGCACGGCCGCGGGCCGTGAGCTGGCGTCGCTGCTCGCCAGCCCCGAGCCGTTCACCGAGGACGAGGTCAGCCGCGCCACTGAGCTGGTCGAGGCGGCGGGCGGCAAGGAGCAGATCGAGGCGATGGCCGACAAGGAGCTGGCATCGGCTCTGAGCTGCCTGTCCAGCTCTGAGATGCCCGAGGACGTGCAGGCCGAGTTTGCCGCGATCGCCGAGTTCATCACGGCGCGCCAATGGTGACAGGCGAGACGATGGTGACAGGCGAGGCTGCAGTGACAGGCGAGAGCGAGACTGTCCGGCTAGCGGCCGCGGAGGCGCGAGACCGCGCCGTCAGTCACCTGACTGGGTTGCAGAACCCGGCGGGATGGTGGCAGGGCGAGCTGGAGACCAACGTCACCATGGACGCCGAGGATCTGCTGCTCCGTGAGTTCCTGGGCATCCGGACCGAGGAGGAGACCGAGGCGGCGGCGCGGTGGATCAGGTCGCAGCAGCGCTCCGACGGGACCTGGTCGAACTTCCACGGCGGCGACGCGGACCTGTCGACCACGGTCGAGGCGTATGTGGCGCTGCGGCTGGCGGGAGACGCTCCCGGGGCCGACCACATGACGCGCGCGGCCGGCTTCATTACCACCAGCGGCGGGATCCCGGCGACCAGGGTATTCACCAGGATCTGGCTCGCACTGTTCGGAGCGTGGCCGTGGGACCAGCTGCCGGTGATTCCGCCGGAGCTGATCTACCTGCCGCGCTGGGTGCCGCTCAACGTGTACGACTGGGCATGCTGGGCACGCCAGACGATCGTGCCGCTGACCGTCGTCTGCTCCCAGCGGCCGGTCCGGCCGCTGCAATTCGCCCTCGCCGAGCTTTATCCGGCGCCCGGCGACACGCAGCCAGCCAAGACAGCGGCCTCCTGGCGGGATGACCCATGGGCGATGGCGTTCGGCGGCCTGGACCGCGTGCTGCACGTCGCCGAGCGCAGGCTGCGCGGCCTGCGGCCGAAGGCCGCGCTGCGAACCGCTGCCTACCGGCGGTGCGCGGAGTGGATCATCGCCCGCCAGGAGGCGGACGGCTGCTGGGGCGGCATCCAGCCGCCGTGGGTGTACTCGCTGCTGGCACTGCACCTGCTCGGCTATGAGCTCGACCACCCGGTCATTAGGCGCGGCCTGGAGGGCCTGGACCGGTTCACCATCATCGAGGACGGCGCCGACGGCAAGGTGCGCCGGCTGGAGGCCTGTCAGTCTCCGGTCTGGGACACGGTGCTGGCGATGGTGGCGCTCGCCGACGCGGGAGTGCCCGCTGGTCATCCCGCGCTGCAGAACGCCGCCCGCTGGGTGCTGGCAGAGGAGATCCGCGGTCCCGGTGACTGGCAGGTGCAGCGGCCCGGTCTCGCGCCCTCGGGATGGGCGTTCGAGTTCGACAACGACGGCTACCCGGATGTCGACGACACCGCGGAGGTCGTGCTGGCGCTCGGCCGGGTGGAGCAGCCAGACGATGCAATGGCCGCGACAGCGGGCGCGGCCGCGGCGAGGGCGCTCACCTGGATGACCGGTATGCAGTCGCGGGATGGCGGCTGGGGCGCCTTTGACGCCGACAACACCTCCCGGCTGGTAACCAAGCTGCCGTTCTGCGACTTCGGGGAGGTCGTCGATCCGCCGTCTGCCGACGTGACCGCCCACACCGTGGAGGCGCTCGCGGCCGCGGGCCTCGGCGCGAGCCGGGCAGCACGCCGCGGCGTGGCGTGGCTGCTACGGCACCAGGAACCGGATGGCTCCTGGTTCGGCCGGTGGGGCGCCAACTACATCTACGGCACTGGCGCGGTCGTGCCCGCGCTCATCGCGGCCGGGGTGCTGCCCGGCAAGCCGTGCATCAGGCGCGCGGTGAGCTGGCTGATCGCGCATCAGAACCCGGACGGTGGCTGGGGCGAGGACCTGCGCTCCTACGACGACGCAGCCTGGGCGGGCCGGGGCACCTCGACCGCGTCCCAGACCGCCTGGGCGCTGCTGGCGCTGCTCGCGGCCGGCGGCGACGACGCCATGGTCAGCGCGGAACGCGGCGTCGCGTGGCTCGCCGAGCGGCAGCGACCGGACGGGACCTGGGACGAGCCACAGTTCACCGGGACCGGCTTTCCTGGTGACTTCTACATCAACTACCACCTCTACCGGCTCGTGTTCCCGCTCAGCGCGCTCGGGCGTTACCTGGGCGGCAGCCAGTGAGCACGCTGACGGTCTGCGCGCCGCTGCGCGTCGAGGCGCGGGCGCTGCGGCGCGGCCTCGCCACGGCGGCGGGCACCACCGAGGCGCACGTCGTCAGGACCGGCTACGGGCCGTCCCGGGCCGCCGCTGCCGCTGCGAGGATCGCCGCCGCAGCCCCGGAGACGCTGGCCGTCGGCGGGGTAGCCGGAGCCCTCATCGACGACCTGCAGGTCGGTGACCTCGTCGTGGCGACCGAGGTGGTGGCCACCGAGGGCACGGGCGGCCCGGCCGTCGTCAGCTGCCCGTCCGCCCCGCTGCTGGTGGGCGAGCTCCGCCGCGCCGGGCTGACCGTGCGGGCCGGCCGGATCGCCACGGTCGCGCACCTGGTCCGGCACGGTCAGCACGCCGCGCTGGCGGCCGATGGCGCGATCGCCGTGGACATGGAATCTGCGCCCCTGCTGGCTGGGGCCGGCGGCCGTCCCGCGGTCGTCGTGCGGGCGATCTCGGACACCCCCGCCCAGCCGCTGGTAAGCCCGCGCACCGTGACCGGCGGTCTCGCCGCGCTGAGGTCGCTCCGCGAGGCGGCTCCGGTGCTGGCTCGGTGGGCCGCAGCTGCCGGGCCGCGCGAGGTGCTGCTGGCCAGCCCGCGGTCGTTCTGCGCGGGCGTAGAGCGCGCCATCGAGATCGTCGAGCTGGCCCTGGAGCAGCACGGTGCGCCGGTCTACGTGCGCAAGCAGATCGTGCACAACGCCACGGTCGTCGCCGAGCTGGAGCAGGCGGGCGCGATCTTCGTGGACGAGCTGAACGAGGTACCCGACGGCGCGACCGTGGTGTTCTCGGCGCACGGCGTCTCCCCGGAGGTCCGGCAGGAGGCCGAGCGCCGCGGCCTGGACCCCATCGACGCGACGTGCCCGCTGGTCGCCAAGGTGCACGCCGAGGCGCGCCGGTACGCTGCCGACGGCTACCTCGTGGCGCTGATCGGCCATGCCGGGCACGAGGAGGTCGAGGGCACGATGGGCGAGGCTCCGGCCGCCATGGCGCTGGTGCAAAAGCCGTCGGATGTGGCCGAGCTGCGGCCCGCCGACCCGGCGAGGGTCGCCTATCTCATGCAGACCACGCTGTCGGCCGACGAGGCCGGCGCGGTCGTCGACGCGATCACCGAGCGGTTCCCGGCGGCCACCGGCCCGGGAACGGCCGATATCTGCTACGCGACCACCAACCGGCAGCAGGCGGTTCGCGCCATCGCGGCCAGATCTGACCTGGTGCTGGTGGCCGGCTCGACGAACTCGTCCAATTCGCTGCGCCTGGTCGAGACTGCGGAACGGGCCGGCAGCAGGGCTTACCTGGTCGACAGCGCCGAGGACATCCAGCTCGGATGGCTCGCCGGGGCGTCGACCATCGGGATCGCGGCCGGCGCGTCGGCCCCGCCGGCCATCGTCGGGCAGATCGTGGCCGCTCTCGGCGGGCTCGGCGAGGTGACCACGCAGGAGGTGGTCGTGGCGACCGAGTCAGTCCAGTTCGGGCTCCCCAAGGAGCTGCGTCGGGCAGATGACAGGGCAGTACTAACCAGAAAGACGGTGTCAACGTGAGCATGCCCTTGCGCCAGAGCCTTCGGGTGGGGAGCTACCTGATGGGCCAGAAACTGCGCGGCAAGAAGAAGTTCCCTCTCATCGTCGAGCTGGAGCCCTTGTTTGCCTGCAACCTCAAGTGCGCAGGGTGCGGCAAGATCCAGCAGCCGGCCAGCATGCTGAAGCAGCGGATGCCGGTGGAGCAGGCGCTCGCCGCCATGGAGGAGTGCGGCGCGCCCATGGTGTCGATCGCCGGCGGCGAGCCGCTCATGCATCCGCAGATCGAAGTGCTCGTGAATGAGCTGGTGAAGCGGAAGAAGTTCGTGTTCCTGTGCACGAATGCCCTGCTGCTGCCGAAGAAGCTGGACAAGTTCACGCCGTCGCCCTACTTCGCCTTCGTCGTGCACATCGACGGCCTGCGCGAGCGTCATGACGAGTCAGTGTGCAAGGAGGGCGTGTTCGACCAGGCCGTGGCCGCGATCAAGGAGGCCAAGCAGCGCGGCTTCACGGTCAACACCAACACCACGTTCTTCAACACCGACACCCCGCAGACCGTCATCGACGTGCTCAACTACCTCAACGACGACCTCCAGATCGACAGCATGCAGATCTCGCCCGCCTACGCGTACGAGAAGGCGCCCGACCAGGAGCACTTCCTTGGCGTCACCGAGACGCGCGAGCTGTTCCGCAAGGCGTTCGACGGCGGGAACAGGCGGCGCTGGCGGCTGAACCACTCGCCGCTATTCCTGGACTTCCTCGAGGGCAAGGTCGACTACGGCTGCA
>Ga0123356_10005891_pt1 | contig 12443 bp, 11 predicted proteins | sample TergutEmb28metaG_2_FD_92546 | JGI IMG/M metagenome (GOLD analysis project Ga0123356, IMG submission 92546) | Embiratermes neotenicus P3 segment gut microbial communities from Petit-Saut dam, French Guiana - Emb289 P3 | ecosystem: Host-associated > Arthropoda: Insects > Digestive system > Gut ... | reverse complement strand
GCGCTGCACGGCAAGGGGGTGGCGGATCTGCTCGAAGAGACGGTTAACCGTGTTAAGGAAAAAACATCGGACGATCAACAGGGATTGTCTGCGGAAACCGATGGGTTAAAAGTCGCAATAGTAGGCCGTCCCAACGCGGGAAAATCTTCTATGGTCAATAAGCTATTGAAACAGAACCGCATGATTGTTGACTCAAAGCCGGGTACAACGCGGGACGCTATTGATTCAGAGCTTCTCTTTGGTGATAAAAAATTGGTGCTGATTGATACTGCGGGCCTTAGAAAAAAGGCGCGTGTAAAGAAGGATCTCGAATATTACTCAAATCTTCGGGCGCTTGACAGTATAGAGCGCTGTGACGTTTGTGTTTTAGTGATAGATGTTGACGGTGGAATCGGGGTGCAGGATATGCGCATACTGCGCAAAATATTTGATTTACGCAAGGGAGTGCTTTTAGCCTGGAACAAATGGGATCTTATAGAAAAAGATCACAAAACGTTTGATCAGTTGGTAGCTAACGCGCATGATGAGTATCCTGAGCTTAAAAATATCCCTATGATCTCTGTGTCCGCGTTGACAGGCCAGAGAGTCTCTTCGCTTGTAGATCAGATATCGCGATAAAGGAGCGTATGGGAACAAGGGTAGGCGCTAAGGAGTTTGAGGATACAATATTTGACTGGGTGAGAACTCATCCTCATCCTGTAACTCCGGGCAAGCAGGTTCGGTTTCTTGGCGCAAAGCAGACGGGTGCGCCTTTTCCGCACTTTCGTTTTTTTGTTACGCACCCGGAGCTTGTGACAAGCGGTTACGAGCGCTACATTGCAAATAAGATTTACGAAAAGTATGATTTCAGCGGTTGTCCGGTAGTTTTGGAGTTCAAATCAGGTTCACGGGGACGGCATGTGGTTGTGCAGGAAGAGGAGGCAACGAATTGAATATTGGCGTATTAGGAGCAGGATCGTGGGGGATAGCGCTTGCTGTATTGCTCCATAAAAAGGGTCATAAGTTGTGTATGTGGGAATACAGCGCTGAGGCGGCGGCTTTTCTTGATGATAAGCGTGAACTTCCGTCAAAACTCCCGGGTATCATTATCCCTCAGGATATTGAGATCACGAACAATATAAGTAAAATGCTTGAAATGGCAGAACTTGTGCTGTGTGTAGTGCCGTCTCAAACCATGCGTCAAACGCTGAAAACCGCGGTCAAAGAGACGTCTCCTGCGGTAATTGCCCAAATAAAGGGGTGGATAATGGCCTCTAAGGGGATAGAAACAGGGACTCTCAGGCTTATGACAGATGTATTGACCGATGAGATCCCTGGTCTTGGGGCGGATAAAACAGCGGTTCTCAGCGGTCCTTCACACGCAGAAGAGGTATCGCGCGATATGCCGACTACCGTTGTGGCGGCTTCTGAAAATATGAAATTGGCGCAGCTCATTCAGGAACAGTTTTCAACCGATTATTTCCGCATCTATACAAACGATGATATGCGCGGGGTAGAGCTTGCCGCGAGTATCAAAAACGTAATCGCTCTGGCCGCGGGTATAACCGACGGGATGGGATTCGGCGATAACACTAAGGGCGCTATAATGACAAGAGGCATTGCTGAGATGATGCGTTTGGGCGCTAAGATGGGAGCGCGCGACAGCACATTCAGCGGTCTTGCGGGTATTGGTGATCTTATTACCACCTGTATAAGCCGCCACAGTCGCAACCGTAAGATGGGTGAACTGCTCGCTCAGGGGCTCACTCTTGATCAGGCGCTTGAACGCATGACGATGGTCGCGGAAGGGGTGCAGACAACAAAATCGGCTTATGAGCTTTCCAAAAAGATCGGCATAGAAATGCCGATAACGGCAGAGCTTTACAAGATGCTTTTTGAAGGCAAGCCGGCAAAAGAAGCGGTTCGTGATCTTATGATGAGAGAGACCAAGCCTGAGTTTTGGTGATGGAGCAGCGGGACGCATGAATCGCGGCGGGTTGAAACCCGCCGTTACAATCTTATGCCCCTAAAGGGGCGTAGGAACTGAAATTTTCCGCACCCCTTTAGGGGTGCAAGATTGTGGCCCCGGGTTTTAACCCGGGGAAATGGGGGATTAGATATGTCAGAAGAAAAAGATTCAAATAAATGCGAGCAGCTCAGTCTGTTAGATTTAAAGAAGATGTACTATTCCATAAGCGAGGTGTGCAGCGCGACAAACCTTGAGCCTCATGTTTTGCGCTATTGGGAGAGTGAATTTCCCACTCTTCGTCCGAAAAAGAACCGCGGGGGTAAGCGCGCTTATCAGGATAAGGATATAGAGATAGTTTGTCAGATAAAGCGGCTTCTTTACGAAGAAAAATATACTATCAGCGGCGCCCGTCAAAAATTAAGCGAGGATCGTCACACAGCGGAAGTTGTCTCTCCGAAACCAAAGCGTGTACGCTCAAAAACATCTATTGATGAAACGCGGACAGATATACAACTTGAGGATGATACTTCTTTAGAATCCAGTTTGGAGCCTTGCGCTCTTAAAAAATCGGAATCTTCGCTGTCGGCGCAAACATCGTCAGATCTTATCAACAATGTGGTAAAAGAACTAAAAGAGATATTGGCGCAGCTAAAACCGTAAGGAAGTAAGGGTTGAAAATCTTCAACCCTTACAGCCCTTACCTCTTTAACAGCGTCATGATCTCCTTGATCTCTTCCTTACGTTCCCTGAGCTTATCCTTATAAAATGGACTGTCGGTATCCGCGATTTCCATGCGTAGATCCGATAAAACCCTGTCTAATACTTCGTTAAGCCGTTGACCTTGGCTCTCTGTCAGCTCAATCTTTATCATATTGCTCTCCCATTCAATAGTTTGGAGTGTTGAGAGTGGAGAGTGGAGTTAAAATCGAAATCAGATAACTCCGCTCTCCGCACTTCACACTCCACACTAAACAAAGAGCAAGCTTTGAGCCAATTATTCGCTTGTATTGGCTAAATTCATAGTGTTTATTGCCACAACCAGCGCAATAACTGACGTCAAAAAAGCCGCTACTTTAAAACTGGCGTCCGCTATATCAATAAAAGTCTTCTGCGGGTTGCCGTAGCGCACTTTCGCCGGAACCACCACTACGTCTCCGGGTTCAAGTTGTACTGAGGTGAGGCGAGTCTCTTTATTTGAGATAACTGTACCGTCCGCCCGTACTACATACATATCTCTCTTCTCAGCGGTTCTTTTTGGGCCGCCGGCCAAATTTAAGTAATGGCTCACAAGAGTTTTTCTTGAATCGTGGCGGAATGTCGTAGAGTTATAGACCTCTCCAAGTACGGAAACCGTATTTGGTTTTTTAGGAACAAAAAGCTTATCGCCGTCCTCTAAAGAAAACGCCGCATAGTGATTTTTATTAGTCATATCAATAAGTATGCGTCCGGTCACAGCAGAACTGTCAAGCATCTCTTTTAACCGCAGCTGCTGCTCGAATAAAGAGGAGACATTGGCGCCTTTGGAGGCGAGTTCAATAGAGAGTCTTATCATATTTCCTTCAAGCTCTTCAGCGTATTCCGTCTGCTTTCTCCGTTCAAGATTCCTGACAGATTCACGGGTAAAAATAGCAGCCTGCAGATAAGCGTCCTGCTTAAACCCACCGGCTCTCTCGACAAGATCACCCAAAGTCTCATCTTCAAATAACACGTAAATACCGGGGTAAACAAATTCGCCGCTAAGCGTTACACGGCGCTCCGGCTGCCATCCCTTCATGCTGCGCACAAATATCCGGTCGCCTTTGTTAAGTATTATATTATGCTGCGGATCAGCAGTCATCGCTTTTTCTACATTGAAATCCATTTTATTGAAACCGGTAGACCCGCTTCCGCTTGCCCTTCTGTAAAGCTCACCGCGCTGTTGGCTCGCTTCGTCACTCAAGCCTCCGGCTTGCAGAATCAGGTCGCGTATTGTCATATTGTCAAGAATCCGGTAGGTACCAGAAGTCGTTACCGACCCCTCAATATTCACAGTGCGGTCGGGGGTGAAGTAGTCATGGGGGTAGATGATAATCTCATCCTGCTCTTCAAGAAGCATATTGTCGGCGCTTGCCGCGTCGTTAAGTGCGTCTTGCAGAGAAAAGGGGACTATTCTTTCCAAAAATGACGGAAATGTCTTGCGCAGTACTACCGCGTAGTCAAAATAAGACTCCGGCAGCAGATCCCGGTGACTTGTGATAACATCCCTTATCCTCATACCGCTTTTGAACTCGTATTTACCGGGACGCATCACGTTTCCGCTCAAAAACACCGCGTTTTGCCCTTTGTCAAGAATAGGAAATACCTTTATGATATCGCCGTCTTTAATGATGACATCGGGCATGGCTGCGCGGGAGGAGTCGATATCCAGTATAATTTGCCGGTTGTTTCCCTCAAACCGTTCAACCTGTATGCGGTTTGTCCATCCTGAAGGACTTACACCGCCCGCAATTTCAAGCACCTCAGAGAGTTTTGTCGGTTTTTTGAGTTCATACATCGCGCTTCTTCGGACGTTTCCCGCAACAGCTACCATCTGTTTGGCGACAGGTACAACAATAACGTCTCCGGACTGAAGTCTTAGTCCGGTTTTGTCGTTGCCGGATATGAGAAAATCATAGAAATCAACTTCTGCTATAAGCTTGCCGCCTCTTTTCAGCTGAACTTCACGCAGAGATGCGCGCTTTGTTATACCGCCTGCTGTAAAGAGTGCGTTTGTGACGTTAGTGAGAGGACTTACCGTATGAAATCCAGGTGAATTAACCTCTCCCACAATATAAATTCCAATAGGACGCAGCTCTCCCATAGAGACAGCTACATTTACCCCTTCAATATTCTGAAGCCTCTGAGTCAATGTACGTTCCATTGTTCCAAAGGGCTGTCCGGCAACTCTTATAGGGCCTATACGCGGAATGTTAAGCGTCCCTTCACGGCTCACGCTTAAAATGTGTTCTTCATTTATTCTGCCCCATAAATGGATTCTGACCTCATCGCCCGCTCTTATGGGATAGTTCACCGGAACATTACTCATATCACCCGGGCTGAAGCTGTGGTCGCGCGTTTGTGAAAAAACCTCATATCCAAACATTGTAAGTGATGAAATAAGACTGTCCGGAATAATATCTTTTCCGCGGAACATCTTCTCGTAGACAGAAAACCTCAGATTAGCCGTATCAGACGCTCTTAAAAATGTAGAATCTGAGATACCGCCTGTATCAGGCTGCTGAGCGGATTGATTAAGCCACAGAAGTGAGTCGCGCTGATGATAGCGGTTCATAAGCTGATGCGGGGTTCTGTTGGTTTGATCTGCCATATGGCGGTCTATTATCCGCTGCTGCGCAGGGGTTAAACTGCCGGGATTTGCCATGTAACGGTTAATCATCTGCTGCTGCGCGGGAGTCACGCTTTGAGCATGGAGCGAGAGCGCACAAAGGAGAAGTGACAGTAAGACTGCTGAAAAACGAAAATTGGACATTAGAAAACCGCCTGTTTTATATCGTAAAAAATACCATTTTCTACAAGACAAGATCTAAATTCATTAATGTTTTTTAAAAACGTATCATGTTTCACCGCTAAAAGCGCCGCCTGATATGAGTTGGGTTTCGGCGCATCTATAAGCTCAATCCCGTACTCTCTTTTTACATCACCTGCGTTTGCTGCAGTATCATATATATCGGTCTTTATCCCAAAATCATTGAGCTCTTTTACAATGTCAATTACTTTTGAGTTGCGGATATCCGGCACGTTCTCTTTAAATGTAATACCTAAAATAAGAACTTTCCCGTCCATACGCAACTTATTTACTATCATTTGTTTAATGAGCTCGCGGGCAAAATACCGCCCCATAGCGTCATTAATCCGTCTTCCGGCCATAATTATCTGGGGATGATGCCCTATCTCTTCCGCCTTGTAAGCGAGATAATAGGGATCTACACCGATACAGTGCCCGCCTACAAGCCCCGGCTCAAAAGGGAGAAAATTCCACTTTGTTCCGGCAGCTTCCAAAACCTCTTTAGTACTGATATTCATTTTGTCAAAGAATATACGAAGCTCATTCATAAGCGCGATATTTATATCCCGCTGAGTATTCTCTATAACTTTCGCCGCTTCCGCAACCTTAATTGAGGAGACTCTGTGCACTCCCGCTTTAATAACCGCCCCGTATACCGCGGCCACTTTGTCTGTAGTCTCCAGAGTATCTCCGGAAACGACCTTTTTTATGGTAGTTACAGTATGCACCTTATCTCCCGGATTTATCCTCTCCGGAGAGTATCCTACAAAAAAATCGCGTTTCCATTTTCCGCCGGACGCTCTTTCAAGCACCGGTACGCACTCATCTTCAGTAACTCCCGGGTACACCGTAGACTCATACACCACCACAGCTCCGGTTTTTAAATTTGCCCCCACCGTCTCAGAAGAGCGGTAAAGCGGGGTAAGGTCTGGATTTTTATGATCATCAATAGGTGTAGGTACAGCTATTATTACAAAATCCGCACCCTTTAAAACCGATGCATCGCTTGAAAACTCCATACGGCTTTCTCTGAGCGCGTCGGCTGAGATCTCTCTATTGGGATCGCTGCAGGATTTGAGAGCATTTATTCTATTTTCGCTTATATCAAATCCTGTAACCTCAAAATGTTTACTCAACTCCACCGCCAAAGGCAGCCCGACATACCCAAGCCCTACAACACAAATTTTCGGATTATACATCCGTTACCCCCTATCTCCACGTTAAACAAAAACAGTGAACATAGTAAGTAACAGAAAATTAGGTGCCAAATTCCAAATACCAATCAACAAACTGTTTTATCCCCTTGCCTATATCCGTTTTGGGTTCAAAGCCAAGCGCCCCAATTTTTGAAATATCAGCGACCGTAGCAGGCACATCCCCCGGCTGCATCGGGAGAAAATTTAACACAGCTTTTTTGTCAAGACATTTTTCTATGACGCTTATAAAGTCAAGAAGCTGCTCCGCGCGATTGTTACCGATGTTATAAAGTTCATAAGGTTTTGGATTATTAAGCACCCTCACTATCCCCTCAACCACATCGTCAATATATGTAAAATTGCGCTTCATATCTCCATTGTTAAACACGTCTATAGGCCGGCCCTCAAGTATTGATTTAGTAAAAAGAAAAAGCGCCATGTCCGGCCTTCCCCACGGCCCGTATACCGTAAAAAACCGCAGGCCTGACGTTGGAAGAGAAAACAGGTGACTGTAACAGTGAGCTGTTAGCTCGTTAGAACGCTTTGTCGCCGCGTAGAGCGATATTGGCTGATCAACGGGGTCACTCTCGCTGAAAGGAAGTTTTTTATTTGCTCCGTAGACAGATGAGGATGAGGCGTAGACAAAATTCTCTATACCATTATTGTGTCTTGCAAGCTCTATAATATTTAGAAATCCCTCGTTATTTGATTTTTGATATGCGGAAGGATGGGTTAGTGAGTAGCGCACACCCGCCTGAGCTGCGAGATGACAAACTTTTTTTGGTTTATATTCCTCAAAAACCTTTGCGCATTCATCATAATCACAAAGATCAATCCGGTGAAAATGAAAATTTTTATACTTATTTAAAATATTCAGACGTTTCTCTTTAAGCGACGGATCATAATAGTTATTGACAGAATCTATTCCCGCCACTTCCATCCCCTCGTCAAGCAACCGCTTTGTAAGGTGAAATCCTATAAATCCGGCGTTACCGGTAACAAGTATCATAAAAAATTCACTCCTGTAAATTTTGGTTTTAACGTGGCGTCAGCCCCTTTAATTAGAGCGCCCCGCGAAAGTTCAATTGTCCGGTAATGATAAGGAGAAATTAAATTCAGATCATGAGTCGCCATTAAAACCGTGGTTCCCCATGAATTTATTGTCTGAAGCAGTTCGAAAATTTCTTTTGATACCGCGTGGTCAAGGTTTCCGGTAGGTTCATCCGCGAGAAGAACCAAAGGCTCATTGACAATTGCGCGCGCTATGGAGACTCTTTGCTGCTCACCGCCTGAAAGCTGGTTTGGAAAATTGGAGCATTTGTGGCTTAGTCCCGTGTGAGAGAGCGCTTTAAAGACCTTTCTCTTCACCTCACGCTCCCTCATCCCTGTAACCCGCAGGCTGAACGCCACATTTTCAAAAACGTTACGGTCGCTCAGAAGTCTGAAATCCTGAAACACTATGCCGAGTTTGCGACGCAGATAAGGAAGATCCCTGTGTTTTGCGCTCTTGGAATCGTAATTGCACACAACCACCTGCCCGCGGCTGGGTTTTTCTTCCATGTAAATATGTTTAAGAAGTGTGGTTTTTCCGGCTCCGCTTGCTCCGGTAAGAAAAACAAACTCTGCTTTGTCTATAAAAAACGAAACCGCGTCAAGCGCTCTGAATCCGCCCTCATACTCTTTAGTCACATGCATAAATTGTATCATGGCTATGCTAATCTTTGCAAAAGAAAGTGAATGCGTTCAGATTTATTTGAGTATTTACGAAAAGTAAATCCATGCCACACCCCTATTACTTTGAAATACTTATTGTCAATAACAGATTTTATCTGCGCAGGGGTGAAGACTTTTTGCTGATGCTTTTCGGTAACTTTTTCGTACAGATTCAGATTATCGTCGTCATATTTGCGGTAAATTGTAAAGTCATTGTGCTGCATCGCGTTTTTATCGTCAAAATGGCTGTGTCTTATGTAACAAAACTCCTCATAGTCTTCGTAATACATATTATCACAGAAGTACTTCATGGAGTTTGTACGGGTAGTTATATCAAAAAGAAACAGTCCGCCGCTATTCAGCACATCATAAACGGAACGAAACAAAGTACCGTAATCATCAAGTTTTTGCAAATAATTTATTCCGTCATAGAGGAACAGCGCTAAATCAAACTGTTTTTTAAACGGCAGTTTTGTCCCGTCCGCAACGCAAACCGGTATAATACACTCCGCTTTACGGCGCGTTTCCCTGCACATCGAAAACGAAAGATCCGAAGCGATATACTTATATTTCAAATTTTTGAGACGTTCGCCCAGAATACCGGTGCCGGCGCCGACTTCAATAATATGCGGATCAGGCGTTCGGGAAAATTTCATCACGATTTTTGTTATAAGCTCAGCCCATTCCTCATACTCCACATGGCTCATCAGCCGGTCGTATATGGGCGCCAACGCGTCGTACTGCATTCAGCCTTATATCCTTATATCAATAAACACCTTTTCACGCCATCTTGCGACTGTTTCAATAAGTTTTTTCTGAGCGAAGACGTCTTTTGCTTTTTCGGCGATTACCGGATAATCATTTTCAAGAGAGAGCTTTCTGGTTTCTGTGCGGGAGTTGACTCTGTATATGGATATAACGCCGTCCTCTTCCATTACAGGCGCGCTTATCTCCCCCTCTTCAAGATTCTGTACAGCATTGCGCATATTCGCTGATATATCAAACATAGACACCCAACCCATAGATCCTCCGCGCATACGCGTGAGATTATCTGTACTGACAACTCTGGCGGTTTTTTCAAAATCTTCTTTGTTGTTAATTGCGCCGCGTATTGAGTCAAGTTTTGCGCTTGTATCGTCAAATTGTTTTTGATCGGGAGCTAACTTTACCATAATCTGGCGCAGCCTGACTCTGCGGTCACGCTTTTCTGTAACCTGAATGATGTGAAAACCAAGCCGCGTCTCAAACGGTTCGCTTATCTCTCCTACACCCATTGTAAACGCGCGTTCCTCAAACGCAATCTCTGTCGTTGAACCTTTGGAGATGAACCCAAGGTTTCCTCCGAATGCGCCTTCGGGGCCGTCGGAGTGCTCTTTAGCGAGTTCTTCAAAATCAGCGCCGCCGCTAAGCTGCTTTTTTATCGCCTGAATTCTTGATAATGCCGCCTGACGGATTGAATCTGACGGTGTAATTTTTAAGCTGAGTTTTGAGAGCTCAAAACTCTCCCCTATCTCAGGGAGACTGTCTCTGTACGTTTCGAAAAACTGCTCTACGTCGCGGCGGTTAATCTTGGCTGCAAAGTAGTAATTTTGCTGAAGTCTCTGTTTTAAAAGCTGCTCGCGGATTGTGCGGCGCGCCTCTGCTCTGAAACGGGGGAGAGTTGTACCCTGCTGAACGCGTAATTGCATTTCAAGCTGTTCCATCGTTATACCGTTTTGCCGCAGGATCATATCTATGTGATTATTAAGCGCGCTCTCAACCTCATCGTTCCGTACATTGATAGTACTGTCATTTTTTGCCTGCACTAAAAGCACTTTATTGTCGATAAGCTCATCAAGGAATGTGCGCATGAGCTCACTTATGTCAACTTTAGCCGGATCGGCTCTCATAGCGCTCATACGCATAAAAGCGTATGCTTCAAGCTCTGAATTCATAATTATCTCATCGCCCACAACAGCCGCTATTCCGTCAAGCCGTTCCAATGCGTACACGCCAAAGGCAACAGCGGCAATCATCAGGAAAACCGCGCTCTTTACAATTCTCACTTCCACTTCTCCAATTTAAAAATTTTGGTTACTGTAAAACGGGACGATCGCCATCGTCTCCTGCATATGCGGGACTCTTTACGGGCGGATGGCGATCCGCCCTGCTTACCAACCTACTCTGCCGCTATACCGGCGCTTATTTGCGCCTCTGCTCCGGGCTGCCTGTCTGAGCCTGGAATGAGATCGGTGTTAAATTCTACGTTTGTTTTTAACCGCAAGTCTGCGATGAGGCGGTCTATCTCACCCCTTTGTGACATATTGGTGAGTTTTGCAACAATATCGTCATATACCTCTTCCAATGTAGATATTGCGCCTTTATCGTATTTGCCAAGTATGCGCAGGATATAAAATCCATCATCGGAGCGGTAAGGGCCTCCGATTGAGGGCACTGTTAACGTAACGATCCTTGCGCGCAAAAACGGCGGAACCGCATCCATTGGTACAAACGGCGGGTTATCAAGGTTTGTAAGCGGAATTTTAGAATGAGCCGCCAAAACGTCACCGAACTTTTCATGAGTAACGGTGTTGCGGATCTCCCAGGCCAGACTCAAATCCTGCACCACTATTTCCTGGTATCTCACCACATCGTGCTCGCGTATAAACAGATTTTTATTGTTTTCATAATATTCCCTGACAGCCAGATCGCTCACTTCGCCTCTGTTGTTAAGAGAGTTGCGGTTTATAATCTCTGCGCTCAGCAGATCTTTTTTCATCTTGTCAAGCCGCGCCTTTATTTCACGCTCTCTGTCTACCTTGCGGCGCAGCGCCTCCTGATAAAGAAGCTCCGTACTTATCCACTGTCTCACAAAATGAGCGTTCTGTTCGTAAGTGATAATGTCTCTGTACTCCATCGGGATACTCGCGGTGAGGTCATCAATGGTAAGAACCGCATTACCCACCCGCGCAATTACCGGCGATGAAGATTTTTTTTGAGCGGAAAAATTATTTTCACATCCGGCCAAAAGTATTACAGTGCAGATTAATACGAACGGGATACAAATGTATTTTCTTAATTTTTTAGTTTTATTCACGGTTACGGTGCTCTTAGCGCTTTCTTGTCTGTTTTTGTTAGATTTCTCTATATTTATTTAATATATAGATAATTTGTTGATCCCGAAATCTATATATTTATATCAAAATCGGTACCAACACATATATAAATATATATAGCGGATAGCGGGAAATGCCAAAATAAGGCTCAAAAATTGATAATTTTTTGAAAAAGGGCTGTCTCTTTTGAGACAGCCCCTTATGCGGAATATCCTGAAAATTAAAGCTCAGATAATTATCTCACGCCGATCATCAAAGACACTCGCTCAGACTTGCCGTCAGATGTTTTGATTACTCCGCGAACTAAGTACGTGCCCTTGTTGACAGTACGGCCTCTGGCGTCTTTCAGATGCCACTTGCCTACCTCGCGTTTAGACGTATTGTTTTTAGCCCTATCGTTGATTGTCACCTTGTTTACAACTTTACCCGAAGCGTCATAAACCGTCAGTTGGGCGCTTACAATCTGTTCACCCTCATGTAAGAACGTTATTGCGCCGGCAGACATCGTTACTATATTCGGAGCGGCGGTTAACCCTGCATTTGCCGGTAAGACGGCAGTTTTCATTTCCGGTGCATGCAGGATCTCCGGAACATCATCCTCATTAGCCTGGTATGTCACGACAGCCGGCAGAGTGACATTAATAGGTTCGCCGCTGACTATAAGTTGTACATCGTCAACATAGAGACTGCCGGAACGTATCGCGGCAGCGCCGGAGTTGATCTCCCAAAGGATTGAGGTAAGATCCTCAGGTCTGAATGTGAAAGCATGACCCCAGCCGGAAGCCTGAACGAAATCACCCGCTTTGCCGGAAACGCTGGCGTTTGCAGGGCTTGCGCCTTCAACCGCTGCCGGAACAACAGGGCCGATGTTGAACGTGTATTGCTTCCATTCGGATGTTGGTGTAAATTGTACCTGATACCTGTTGTATGGATTTGAAGCGTAGATG